>Ga0214472_10001382_pt1 | contig 27441 bp, 23 predicted proteins | sample RVTome_6_FD_207662 | JGI IMG/M metagenome (GOLD analysis project Ga0214472, IMG submission 207662) | Soil microbial communities from uranium-contaminated site in the Upper Colorado River Basin, Wyoming, United States - RVT140D175 | ecosystem: Environmental > Terrestrial > Soil > Contaminated >...
AACGCGAACCGCCAGCTTACCATCCACGCTGCATCGTCCGGTCATGAAGTAAGCGCGATCGAGTTCTTCATCGAGCGTTACTTCGATGTGCAGCGTTGCGCCGGGCTTAACGACTCGTTTGAACCGGGCGTCGGTGATGCGCGTGAGGACGGGTATATCTTGGGAAGCGTCTTGCGAACCGCCGGTATCGTAGGGTCCGCCGTGCGGACCGGTTTTGAATGCTATGAGCAGGGCACCTGATTGAAAACAAGCTTCGCAGATCAGCACACCGGGCATCAACGGCTGATTGGGGTAGTGACCGCGAAAGAAATCGGACTGCGGATCAACGAATTTTCGCGTCAAGATGCGGCGCTCCTCCACCTCGACGATCTCGTCGACGAACAGAAACGGCGGACGATGGGGGATGTCGTCCAGGTGCAGGAGGTCATGTCCCCTTTGCGAACCGCCTTGTGCGTGTTGGGTCACGTGAGCACGCCCTCCGATACTTTGCTCGAACCCTCCCCGCGATCGGCATACAGATAGCTCTCGAGCTCGTTGGCGACAATCACTCCGTAGTTAATCGCTCCCAACCAGCCGGACATGATGATGCCCACCGATCCGGCGTGAAACATCCCGGGAAGCTGCTTGGGCAAGTCCATGCTCACCTTCAACCCTTCGAATTTGGTTCCGAACGTCGCCCCATTCATTTGCTGCGTATAGTGTTGAAACGTTTTTGGCGTCGAAGCCTCCACGTGGTCGATTTTGCTTCGGATGTCGGGCAGATATTTTTCGAGCGTGCTGAGCGTCGTTTCGATCAAATGTCGCTTGTCGCGTTCGTATTCTTCCGGGGAAAGGTACGCCCAATCTTCCCAATTGGCGTTGGTGGAAGATACGATGGCGTAGCGATCCGATCCGGGCCGGATGCTGGGATAGTACATGGAGAACGTGCGGCTGGTGATGTCTTTCGCACACAGCGCAGCCGAATCGAACTCTTCCTTGACGGACGTAAACAACAAGTCGCCGATGTGATCCACCGACTCGCCCTGGCGCAGTCCCATGTAGACCTGGCAACTGCTGTTGTTCAGGCGAACGGCCTTGGCCTCTTGAGCGAACTCATCGGAAAACTTGTCATACCCGACGAACTTCTCCATCGTTGTCTTCAGGTTGGCATTCGATAGAACGGCACCGGCCCGAATGGTATGATCGCCCGCCACCACGCCGCACGCCCGTCCGCCCTCGACCACAACGCGGTCGACGGAAACCTGCTTACGCAAATCGACACCGTTGCGCTGCATCTCACGCTTCATAAGCTGGATCAGTTTGTCCGTACCGCCGCGAAAAATGTATACGCCCTTACTCATGAAGTTCGAAAATACGATGCCATAGGTGATAGCCGGGTCGTCTAGTGTCGATCCGTTGGCATAAGCGATGGGCTCCATCAGAAAGCGCACGACATCCGACCGACCGGGGAAGAATTGCTCGAACAATTCCCGCGTAGTCATGGTCTGGTCGTCGTAGAAATCCATCCCCCGCGCGGTATCGAAAAAACGCTCGACGGTATCGGCGTCGACACCGAAATGGTCAATGAGTTTTCCCGAAAAATCGACGCGATCGAATGTGGTTTCGAGTTGGAACTGCGGATTGTCGAACCGAATGCCTTTGAGCTGAACGATGGAATCCGAAATCTCCCGCGTCCAATACTTACGGCAACTCTTGATCATCCCGATCGGAAAACCGTGCAGAGAGATGTCGAAAATGTGGCCGCCCTTCCGCCGAAACCAGGTGGCCATGCCGCCGAAGTTGTAATGCTGCTCCAGCAAAAGCACCGACCGATCGCACTTGGCCAGATAATTCGCCGCAGTCATGCCGGCCAGACCCGCGCCGATCACAACCACGTCGTAGTGGTCCTTGGCTCCCTGCAGTCGATCGCGCGCCATGGCTATCCTTTAGTCACCCATCAAAATATGATTGTTGGCCATGGTGATCCCGCTCAGCATGGCACCGATGATACCCAGGTAGCCCTGATCGGTCCCACACAGAAACAAATTACTCAGTCGGGTCCGGCCATCTCGTCGTTTGTACGGCGACCCGTACACCGCGCCGTTGAGATGCCCAGTATAACGCCGAATGGTCTTGGGTGTGAACATGTCGGTTGCGATTATATGGTTTGCGAATCCGGGGATGTACTGATCGCCGAATCGCAAGAACACCTCACGATAGTCCGCCTTCGCGGCCGCATAGGCTGAATCGTCGAGCTGCGACCATTGATCATAGCCGGCGAGCCACGTTACCCGAAATGGCCCCTCCCTCATATCGTCGTGTCTTTCGAAATTGCTGGGGCAGCAGACTACGCCGCTGCGCAGGTCCACCAGTTCATGGGGAACCGCGTATTCAAAAACATCCGAGTCGTTGAAGAAGACGATGGCGGCGGCGTGCCCCAATGTGCTCGGTGGTTGATCGAGCACACCGATGGTCTCAACAAAGGATATCCGGCCGACATCGTCTGTCCGTTTCGCCTCCGGCGCGTCGTCGCATAGGCTCATCGTCTCATGGTATCCGGCGGAGGAAAGAACGACGTCGGCTTCAAGCGCGTCGCCAGATTCCAGCACGACGCCGGTCACGTGTCCGCCGGAAGTCTCGATGCGCTCCACACCACAACTCATCATCAACTTTCCGCCGTGCGCGCGAAACTTCTTGACCAGCGTCGTAATGATCCGCCGAACACCCTCGCGCGGACGGGCGAAACCCTCGAGGAAAATGCTCTTGAACATGGTCACGAACTGCGTGAAATCCATGTCACGCTCTTCCGCGCTTCCGTAATACATCAGCGGGCACAGCAGCATCTCGATGAGCCGCGGATCGGTCAGGTATTCGCCGAGGATCTTGCGGGCGGATTGATAGGTAGCGTCCAGCCGCACATCGTCGAACGGGCGAATGTGAGCGACGAGACGTTGAAAGTTATCCACGTCGCGGGGAAACTGCTGGGCGATCTCCTGTTCCAATAAACTGAAATCGTTTGAGAATCGCAGACGCCGACCTGGGAATCGAATCTCGGAGAAGCTCTGCTCGCAGAGGCCGAAGTCCTCCCGAGTTAGCCGGAGTTGCCTCAACAGCTTGGGAAGCGGGGCGGATCGGTTGTTGGAAGGGACATAGTTCGTCACCGCGTGGAGGCCGACGTCAAACTGTCTACCGTCGAGCGTGTAGTAGGAGTTGAGCCCGCCGAAAGCGTAATGCTTTTCGACGATGCAGACCCGCCTCTCGTAGTATGCCAGTCGGATGCCGGCCGCCAATCCCGACATGCCCGCTCCGACGATGACAACGTCGTATTTCATGGGTCCATGATAGCGGTTTCTGCCGCGCGGTCGAAAGTGGGCTCCGGTAGGTTCAGGTTGCTATGTCGTCGCCACGGCGTCGAACTTGGGGGCGAGATAGGAGACGCAGCCGTCCAGGGTAGCAAGGCTGGGGTAGTCTTCCTTGGGAACCTCGATCTTATATCGCTTGCGCAGCTCCATGACGATATCCAAAAAGTCCATAGAATCCATGTCGAGTTGATCGCGCAAACGCACATCACTCTTCACGTCGCTGAGATCGGCATCCGGCGCAATGGTTGCGATGATCTCGAGAATGATGTCCTTAACTGAGTGGTCTCCCATGCTTTCTCAAATCCTTTATGGCGCTTTGCTGGGCTCTAGCATATCTCTTCACTGCCTTCTACCAAGGCAGTCGCCTCACCACAACGGCTGAGTTGATCCCCAGCATCCCGAACGAGTTGTTCAGAATGTACTCAACCCTCTGGACCTCTTGCGGCACGTTGCATACCAGATTCCGGACCGCACAGGCGGGATCCAAATCTGTGATGTTGATTGTCGCGTGTATCGCCCCGTCGTCAAATGAACCGAGGTTGCCGGCTAATTCCAACGCCCCGGCGGCGCCCATGGCGTGGCCGATGAAACTCTTCGTGTTATTGGTGTAAACCGTACCGCAATCACCGAACACCTGCCGAAGGGCCTTGGCCTCCTGCTGATCACCCAATTCCGTGGCCGTGGCGTGCGTGCTGACGATGCTGACCTCTTCCGGACCGATTCCCGCCCGTTTGATCGCCGACACCATACACTCCGTGATTCGCTCCGGATTAGGCAAAACCGGGTCGGAGGCGTCCGAATTCATCGCGTAGCCCACCACCTCACCGAGAATAGGCGCCCCACGCTTCTTCGCGTCTCGTAAACGCTCCAACACGAACACACAGCCACCCTCGGCAACAACGATGCCGTTGCGCGCCTTGTCAAACGGACGGCAGGCCTTGGTGGGGTCATCATGCCGTGCCAAAGCGTTTTGACTCGCAAAGCTCGCGAAAATACCGAACGAATGAATCGATTCCGAAACACCGCCCGCCAGCGCCACATCCACCTCGCCGAGGCAGAGCATTTGTACGCCTTGGATCAATCCGGCGTTACCCGCCGCACAAGCCGCGCCGATCGTATAATGCGGGCCGGTGATCCCCAGATTGACCGTGATCTCCCCGGCGGGATTGTTGGCCACTGTTCTAGGGTTGTGATGGTGCGACCAGCATTTGGTGTCATAGTCGTACCCTCGGATGGCCTCAATCTCGTTTTCGGTTTCTACCGTACCATGCTCGGTGATACCGATGTAGGTGCCGACCCGCGAACGATCCAAATCGTCAACTCTTAGATCGGCCCGCACCAGTGCCTCGTGGGCGCAATAAATCGAAATCGAGCCCGCCCGGGTCCCGCGGCGCCGCTCTTTTCTGGGCTGATATTTCTGCTCGTCGAAATGGCAAACCCCAGCCAGCACCCGGCCCATGAACCGCGTTTCGATGCTCGTCACGCCGGATTTGCCGCGTAGCAAACTTTGCCGGAACGTGTCCAACGAATCGCCATTGGGGGCGGTTAATCCGACACCTGTAATGACTATACGTTCCGAAACCGGCATCTTACCCGCGCCTTACCAATAATCTTCCGAGTCCCCGGCAAGTTACCAAAGAAGCCGCGGGCAGACCAAAGCCCGCATCTTACCATACTCCCGCCGGAAAGGAATGGGTTGCGAACCCCTCAATTCCCGTAAACCGTACACGCCAGACCAGTACCATTCCGCACGAAATCACCCAGCTAATCCGGATTCCAGAATCCACTCGACTAGGCGATCAGTTCCTACTTCCGTAGACACCCTCGGAACGTAACCGAAATCCTTACGAGCAGCACTTATGTCAAAATAGTGATTTTTGGCAAGTTGTGTAGCAACAAATCGAGTCATCAAAGGCTCCCGTTTTATCATTGCGGCACGGTAGATCAGTTCCAGGGAAGCGCCAAGGGCAAATGCGGCGCGGAAGGAGATCGACTTTCGCACGGGCGGGGCGTTGATTCGTCCGAGCCATTCTCGGAGCCAATCCCAAAAAACAACCGGCTGGCCCTGACTGATGAAATAAGCCTTGCCGGCCGGGGGTTCCCCCGGAGCGAGCGCGTCGGCGGCGAGGAGGTGGGCTTGGGCTGCGTTTTCGACGTAGGTGATGTCAACCAGATTCCGGCCATCGCCGATCTGAATCAGGCGTTTTCGTCGCGCCCGATCAATCACGCGAGGAATCAAATGCGGATCGCCCGGTCCCCAAATCAGGTGCGGTCTCAGTGCGACGGTCATGAGGTTGGCACCATTCGCTTCGAGCACCATTTTCTCGGCGGCGGCTTTGCCGGCTGCGTAATGGGTGAGAAAGCGCGTCGCGTATGGCGCAGATTCATCGATGCCGGAAACCTGTGCGGTTCCAAAGACTACGCTGGGTGTGCTGGTATGAACGAGTTTGGCGATCCTGTTTTCTCGGCAGGCGCGGATCACATTGGCCGTGCCGTCCACATTGATCGATTGGTAGAGTTTCCTCGGTCCCCAGATTCCGGGGAGGCCGGCGACGTGATACACAATGTCATATCCTCGGCACGAATCGGCCACCGCCTGCGCATCGCGAACGTCCGCCTGTATCGTGCGAATGCCGGCGCTTTCGAGCTTGGGATACTTGCTTCGTCCCAGCACCGTCACGTCGTCACCCCGCACGCTTAGCATGTGCGCAATGTGACCACCCAGGAAACCGCCACCGCCGGTAACCAGCGCCTTCATCGAAGACGCCCCGCCGCCCAGTGGGCCAACTCTTCACGATTGATCTTGGCGTTGTGACGGACATCAACGGGTAACGACTTATGAAATAAGAATTCCTCGATCTTGTTCGTGTGATCATGTGCCCGACCCAGCTCCCCGAGCTCCGCTCGAAACGCCTCCGCACGCGACCCGCTTGGGTATCGGCCCGCTTTCGGCTCAACGACGACGACGGGCCGCTTGCTGCCCGGCGTTCCAACGCCAACCAGCGCGGAACGGGCTACGTCGGGATGTTCGTTGAAAATGGCCTCGCAACATACCGAATATAGCGTTCCGCTCGCCGTCATTACGCGATGCGCCTTCCGGCCGCAGAACCAGATGCGTCCCCGATCGTCACGATAACCCACGTCGCCGATGCGATGCCGGATACGATCGCCGTCAACGATCTTGGCACCCGCCGTTGCATCTGGTAGTCCGAAGTATTCTTTCGTTACCACGTCGCCGGCGACGACAATCTCACCGATCTCGCCGTCAGATACGACGAGATCATCAGTCCACACCGAGATCGGATCGTCGGTGATTTTGATGATGCGTAGTTCAATCCCGGAGAGTGGACGCCCCACACACGTCCCACTCCCCCGCTTGCTTTGTTCCTTGCATTCCGCCAGAACCTCCCGGCCAGTGATGCTCGATACGGGAAGTGACTCGGTAGCCCCGTAGGGCGTATGTACGTCGCTATCCGGCCCCAGTATTTCTTGAAGTTGCGCAAGGACGGCATAGGAAACGGGTGCTCCGGCCACGAGAACCCTGCGGAGCGATGGCAATGTTATGCCACGCTCGACGCAATACGACGCGACCCGTCCCCAGATGGCGGGGGAACCGAAGGTGCTGGTCACGTTGTGATCGCGGACGGCTTCGACGATCCGCGCGGGGTTGACTTGCGCCGGTTTGGAGGCGTCCATGTCCGGAATCACGCTGGTCATCCCCATGGCGGTGCTGAACAGAGCAAAGAGTGGGAACGCGGGAAGATCCACTTCACCGGGTCGCATGCCGTAGCAAGATCGAATGGCACGGACCTGAGCGCCGAACATACCATGCTCATACACCACGCCCTTCGCCGGTCCTGTGCTGCCGGAAGTAAAAAGAATGGCGGCCGTTTCTTCCGGCGCGGTATTCACCATCGAGAATGACGGGCTAGCAGATTGGGATACCGAATGGAGCGTGGACCCGCCCCAACCCCAGCGACGTCCGACGGTGACCACATGCTTGACCGATCGAAACGATCTCCGTCGCAATAGGCGCATGATGTGCGCCGGCGGAATACCGATGAAGCCTTTAAGATCCACCATTCGTATACACTCAAGCATTCGGCCCACGCCCATGCCGGGATCGATCAGTACGGGTACAACCCCGAGCTTGAAGAGCGCAAAGGTGAGGCCGACGAATTCAATCCCCGGTCGGACCATCAACAAGACGCGCATGCCTCGGTGAAACCGGGCTGTAGCCAGCCCATTGGCGTAGCGATTCGTTAGAATCTCCAACTCGGCGAATGTAAGCTGGGCATAAACTGCCCTACCGCTGCGGTCGCGCGATCGGGTCACGATGATGGCCGGCTGGTTCGGAACGGTCTCGGCCATTCTGGGCAGATATGCGGCGATGTTGCAGATGCTCGGCGAGATGGAATCCGGATGGCTAGGCCTATCTTGTTGAACGGCGCTGGGAGACACGCGATTGCTCCGGTATGGTGTGCGGTCTTGTTTTTGCGAACAAATTCAGCGGAGGTACTATAGAAGGATCGGGGCGCGCTGTCGATAAGACAGAAATACTCTTATGAACTTGATGCCGGGGTCGTGCAATTAGAAGCTGGACGCAGATAACGAGGGACAAGATCAATCTTGCGTCCGCGCGCGGGCCCTTTCGATCCGCTTGCCCTGCTGAAAGGGCGCTGGTGACGTTGGCGGTTGTGCTGTCTTGCGGGTTTTGGGCATTCGGAGCAAACGCACAATCGCCGCTCGGCGACTCGCTGACATCGGCCTTTGCCAAACCCCCACACCGCCGAACACGAGCTTCCGCGTGCGTGATCGATCTGGCAACCGGGTCCACCGTGTTCTCTTTGCAGACCGACCTTCCGCTGGTGCCCGCCAGTGCGATGAAAGTTATTACCATGGCCGTGGCGCTCTCTGAATTGGGTCCGGACTTCCAATTCAAGACGACTTTGGCGACCAACGGGCGGGATTTGATCGCGATTGGGGATGGCGATCCCGCACTGGGCGACGAGCGCCTGCACCGCCGACGCAACGAAACCATCACCTCCGACTTCGATCGCTGGGCAGACACGCTTCTGGGGCATGGCATTACAACGATCAGTGGCGATCTTGTGCTCGACGAATCCATCTTCGATGATGTGCGGCTCCATCCGTCGTGGGAGGCCGACGACTTGGACAACTGGTACGCGGCGCCGGTCGGCGCACTGAACTTCAACGATAACTGCATTGACATGACCGTGCGTCCGGGGGCGTCTAAGGGCGCCCCCGCGTTTGTGTCCTACTTACCGGCCAACGGACTGCTCAACATCGTCAACCAGTGTCGAACCGGGGGAAAGGGTAATCCGACTCTGCACCACGCCTATGATTCGTTTGAATATCGCATCACCGGTGGCTGCAAAAAGAAATGGAAGTTCGGCCCGGTTTCCTTTCCTGATCCGGGTCTGCTGTTCGGGGCCTCATTGGAGGCGGCGCTGGCAAGCAAAGGAATCACGCTCAAGGGTAAAACAGTACGAAAGCGCGTCCGTAACCCTGACGGTAACCTACCCCGAACATTCGATTCTATTGGGCATCGAACCACACCGATCAGAGACGTGCTCCATCGCGCGGGGAAAGACAGTCAAAACCTCTTCGCCGAATGCTTGCTCAAGCGTGCCGGGTATTCATGGGCAAAACGCGTGGGGCGCGATGATCCACAAGGGAGTTGGACGCTGGGAGCCCAATCGGTGAGCGAACTTTTCGAATGGGCGGATATCGATCGAAAAGGATTGCGTGTTTCCGATGGGTCGGGGCTGAGTCGCGAGAATCTTTGTACCACCCGGCAACTGGCCGCTCTGCTGGCGTGGACGCATCGTCGACCGGAAGGTCGCGTGATGTATGACAGCTTGGCCATCGCCGCCGAAGACGGGTCGATGCGCAGGCGCCTCAAGGATTTGCCGGGGCGCGTACGAGCTAAGACGGGAACGATGACCGGCATTTGTGCGTTGGCGGGCTACGTCGACGGTCAACAGGGGCCGCGCTTCGCCTTCGCCGTGATCTTCAATGGATACAAAGGTCCGAGTACTCCCTACCGCAAGATCCAAGACAAACTCTGTCGGATTCTGGCTGCCGAGGCATCGGCACCCGCCCTGGGCAGTCGGTAGAAGTTCGGCCCGATTGACCGTGATCATCGCCACGCCGACGTAGCGGCCGCCCCCGTGGCGGCCGTAGAATCTCACGAGGGTTTCGCCTAACCACGTCCACCACGGGGGGGACGCTACAATTCGCCGAAGAACATGCTCCACTTGTGGCGGTTGTTGCCGAACGATGAGCAAACCTTGCGCTTCCACCGGTACCCACGCGGCGTCGGAGACGCGGCCACCGAAAAAAGTGCTACGCATATATCTCTATTGTTTTCAATAGTTTATGAGACTGTTCGGCCACACCATGTGACGTAAGACGAAGCGCCGGAGCCACTCTGGCACGCACAGTGGTATAGGCGGGCGGGGCCAGACCGCGCTGCGGCGTCTGACCTGAGAAAGAGACAGTAATGCGTTTGACCGCCGATCGAAATAACAACCCGGAAAGTGGTGTCATAAATAAGACACCTGACTGGGCCACGCTGGGTAAGCTGGTGCGTCAGCGCGCCGCAGAGGCTTTGAGCGCCAACGGCCATAACCAAAGACAAGATAGCCCGGCACCCTTGGATATTGGATCGGACAAGAACCCAAACTCGTGTTGAACCTAAACAGTATGTCATCAGTTTTGTTGATCGTAACGAACGTCCGCCACAAGGGGCGGACGCTACATCAACAGCCTATTCCGGTAGAGACTGGATCATGAGTAGTTACGGATTATGGCTTTCTGCGGCGGGGATGAAGGTGAACCAGCACCGTCAGACCATCCTCGCCAACAACATGGCCAACATGAACACCAGTGGATTCAAGCATGACCTGGCCGTGGTCACGCAACGCCGTGTGGAAAGCGAATCATCCTCAAACCAGATGGGACTAGCACACCCGGTGCTCAACGACTTAGCCGGCGGTGTGAACGTTAAGCCCACGCACCAAAATTTCGGGCAAGGGGGCATCGAGGCAACCGGCAGGCCTCTGGATGTGGCCATAGAAGGCGACGGCTTCTTTTCCGTTAGCGACGGCGAGATGACACGATATACGCGCAATGGTGAGTTTACGCTCAATACACAGGGCGAACTCGTGCTCTCTGCGGGTAATGGAAGATGGCGCGTGCTGGACCGCGACAACGCACCGATTCAAATCGACCGAGCTGCGGGAGAGATCAAGTTGTCTCCGGACGGCACGATCCGACAGAATTTGAATCCCGTTGCGGTCATCGGATTGGTATCGACGGACGATCTGCAATCCCTGCGAAAGGTCGGCGAGAACCTCTTTCAGGCTGCGGACGATAAACTGATGGCACCGATCAAAGGCCGAATGGTACCCGAGGCCCGTGAAGCCTCTAACTTCGACATGATGCTCGGGCTATCCTCCATGATTGAAGGAACGCGGGCATACCAGCTCAACGCGACGATGCTGCAACTCCAGGATCAGTCGATCGGCCGAGCGATCAACACCGTCGGACGCGTAACTTAGGAATGACTCAATAAATGGCGATCACAGCATTACAAGCTTCCGCTTCCGGGATGCGGGCACTCGACGAGAAACTCAACGTCGTCGCCAACAACCTTGCGAACATCAACACGAACGGCTTCAAGAGGTCGCGGGTGAACTTTGAGGATCTGCTGTATCAGGTCAAACGCGAACCGGGCGTCCCCAACGCCGAGGATGAGCCCATCCCACACGGCATCTTAGTCGGTACGGGCGTCAAGGTTTCCGGGACGCAGCTTAACTTCTCACCCGGTGCCGTAGACCAGACCAACAAGCCTTTGGACATTCAGATCGAAGGGCAGGGATTCTTCCAGGTTCAAGCCGTTCAAGACGGGGACGTCATCACGGCCTACACCCGCGCGGGAAACTTCGTACAGAACGCGGTGGGTAATGTGGTGCTGGCCAACAGCGGCGGCGCGATCCTTGAGCCACCCATTGTCATTCCGGATGACGCGATCGAAATCTCGATCGGACGAAACGGCGAAGCCCGCGTTCGACAGCAAGGAGCCAACACCCTTAATACGGTCGGTCAAATCGAACTGGCCCGATTCGTCAATCCGGAGGGGCTCAAGCAAATCGGACGCAACCTTTATCTGGAGACGGATGCCTCCGGACCACCATTGACGGCCGAGCCGGAATCGGACGGGCTCGGTGCCACGGTGCAAGGTGCCTTGGAAATGAGTAACGTCGACCCGGTGAGGGAGTTGATCGATCTGATCACGACGCAACGGGCCTTTGAGCTGAATAGCCAAGCGATTCAGAGCGCAGACGAGTCACTACAAATCGTGGCGAATTTGAGACGGTTCTAGTCGATCCCACTTAATGGGTTGATCTAAGACGCTCGCAGAAAAGATGACATGAGGTAGACGCACAAACGTGCAGGATGCAGCCATGAGACGCAAGGATTGCGAAGAGATATACAACGCCCCCACGCGATGCGGTATCCATCTACCATCGCGATGGTCACGCAACGGCGCATTGATCGCCCTCGCCATCGTTGCCCCCCTTTCCAACGTTCATGCCGGGAGCATCCGGCTCTTTCCATCTGCGGTTGTCGTCAATGATAAGATCCGCATCGGCGATTTATGCGAGCTGCGTGGATTGAGCACAACATCCGAGCGCAAGCTGACCGACGTCATCGTTGCCGACGCCCCGGCACCCGGTGAGACACAAATTATTCGAATGGACATGCTGCGTGCTGCCTTAATGGCCGGCGGCGCCAATCTCGCGACGGTAACGCTCGGCGGCGCAACACATTGCACGGTCAATCGGCCATCCCTGATTCGCGTGGGCACGAGTGGAACAGAACAAAGCCACGTCCGAAACACGCCTCGGATTGCTTCCGGCACACCAGCGCAAGTTGTACGGGGCGACGATACGCTACTGCCTGACGACGGTTTCTTGACACTCCGCCAGGCGATCATCAATCATTTTGACGAGTTGCTGGCTCGTTACGGCGGTCGAGCGGACGTCGTATTCGACCGCGATTCGGAACAGTTCCTGAATCTTTCCGGCCCGACTTATGAGTTCCAAATCCGCGCCCGGAAAAGCCAACCATTGGGTCTTATCCCGCTCAACGTCGATGTCTTGTCCGAGGGACGCATCGCTCAAACGTTTTCCGTGGTCGCGCAAGTTTCTCTGATGCGCCAGACCGTTGTCGCACGCCGTGCCATCAACCAGGGTGCCACAATCCAACGACAAGAGGTTGAACTGATCCCACTGACGCTTTCACGATTGGATCAAACCGGCCTGACCGACCCCGCTCGTGCGATCGGTCAGCGCGCCAAGCGATTCATTCCAACTGGATCCGTCATCGACCCCGAGACCCTCGAATCCGTACCGCTGGTTACGCGGGGGCAACTGGTCACGTTGACCTCCGTCTCCGGATCGGTCCGCGTGGTCACTACGGCCAAGGCGATGCAAAACGGATTGCTGGGCGACGTCATTCGCGTTCGATCGCTGAACCGTGACCGTGTTGAACTTGAGGCCGTTGTCCTGGGGCCGGGCGAGGTGCGTGTCGGACGAAGTACAACCCATAAATCGAACACCACCATAGCGCGAGGGGGACAATCATGACCGTCATCCGGATCATTCTATCCGCCCTGGTGGTTTTGGTCACAACGACCCTCGATGCGCAGGGACAAACGTCATCGCTTGGAGAACAGCGGCGTCGCGCAACAGTCGGTAAAGTGCCGAAAGTGGCACCGCGTGAAGAGCCCGAGATCGTACGCAACCAGACTTACGATCGCTATTCCTGGATTGCCACCAAAACGCAACAGCCCAAGACATTTCGCGTAGGGGATTTGATTACGATCATCGTTCGCGAGCGTCGCACCTTTGAGGCTGATGCGGAGCTGGAAACCAAGAAAAAGATCGACCTCACAAGCGAATTGGACGCTTTCATCAAATTGACGGACAAGGGCATCGGCTCCGCCAACTTTCGTCGAGGCAAACCCAACATTGACTACAAGTTAGAACAGAAACTCAGAAGCGAAGGAGATGCGAAGCGCGAAGACCAATTGACCACTCGTGTCACCGGCAAGATCCTGGACGTCAAACCCAACGGCGTGCTGGTGCTCGAAGCGCAGGCTCGCGTCAAGCACGACGACGAGGTGAGTGTCATTACGTTTACGGGTAACTGCCGCAAGCAGGATGTCACACCCGACAACACGGTTTTGAGCACGCAAGTCGCCCAAAAGAACATCGTTGTTTCAACGGAAGGTGCACTGAAGAGATCGACCACGCGTGGATGGCTTGTGAAAATGTTCGACTCGATAAGCCCGTTTTAGAACCATGAAAAACTGCATCATTATTCTTACTGCCTGTATTTCAATCAGCCCGGCGTTTGCGCAGGCCCCCGTTGCTCGCGTCGGCGACGTGTCACGCTTGCAGGGGCAGGGGCACAACGTCCTGATGGGTTACGGCCTGGTTACCGGATTGGAGAAGACCGGTGACGGCAGCAAGTTTGTCCCGACTATGAAGGCGCTCGCTTCCATGATGCAGCGTTTTGGTGCCAATATCGAGTCGCTCGATGATGTCGCCGGTGCCAAAAATGTGGCGATCGTCATGGTTGAGGTCGTCATTCCCGATCATGGCGCCAGGGAAGGAGACACCCTCGATGTGGAAGTCACCGCCCTGGCGGCCAAGAGCCTGATCGGCGGACGCTTGCTGCCCACGCCGCTCGTGTACCATGATCGCAATGTAGAAGGGTTGTTCGGGTTTGCCCAAGGACGAATCGGCGTGGACGGCCCGACCGAGACCTCAGGCACGATTCGGGACGGGGCACGCGTGGAACGCGATGTGTTCATCAACGTCGTAGCATCAGGGGCGGCTTTGCGGGCGAGCGGATTGAGCAATCCGTGGATCGAACCCGGCGAATCGTACATCACGCTGGTTCTCGACGATGCCCATACCGGTTGGTCGATGGCGGCCGCTGTTGCCCAGGCGGTGGATAAAGAACTGGGAATCTCCGCGGACGTTGAACGGGTGGCGCTCGCCATGGACAGCCGCAACGTAATCGTCTTGATCCCCCAGCACCAACGCGGCGATCGGGCCTCTTGGATTCGCGACGTGGAGCAAACGCCTATTTTGATGGAATCCAACGAGGCCCGCGTCACAATCAATCGCAACACAGGCACCATCGTGATCACGGGCGACACCCGATTGTCTCCCGTCGTCGTATCGCAACGCGGCATGACGATTACGGTGATCCATCCCGACGAGGAAGGCGTTACGCCTCGACCGGCCGTAACGCAGGAATCCTTCGTTTCGCTGGATCGAGCCGCGAATCGGCAACCCAACGTACGCGATCTACTTGAGTCGTTGAATCGGCTCAAGGTTCCGTTCGATGATCGCGTCTCGATTATCGAGGAAATCCACCGTGCGGGAAAACTGCACGGAAAACTGCTGTATGAAGGATAGTCGTGACCGTAAACGCAATAAGCATGGATTCGCAGACGTCTACCGCATCCGATCCAAAGTTGGTCCAGCTTCGTGAGATCACGGGCAAGGTGGCGGGCACGGTGTTCTTCGGAACGCTGCTCAAGAGCATGCGCGAGAGCACGATGAATGGCCCTTACGGCCACGGCGGTCGCGGCGAAGAAATATTCTCCGAACGGCTACACGGCATTCTCGCGCAACAGATGGGGACCAACATGCAAGGCGGACTCAGCGAAGCGCTGTACCGTTCCTTGCAGGAACAGCAAGAACGAATCAACGACCTGTCGGCCAAGACGGCACCGGAAACCAAGTGATGGTACGCATCGTAGAACCAAGACGAATAGATGATCTCATCACCCTTCTCGATGGGTTGTGCGAGCTGCAAGAGAAGTTGATTGAATTGATACGGGTCAAGATGGATGCGATGAGGCGTGCAGACGTTGCGAAGCTCCGGACCCTTCACGACGAAGAGCGCGCACTCGCCAAGCGACTCCAAGCCCGGGAGACGCTTCGACGTGATCTTATGATGGGCATCGGCGAGGAACTGGGCTTCTCCAAGAACCGCGCCCGCAACATGACCGTGTCGCAGGTCGTTGCTCACCTTTCGGAAATCACGGGGGGGCGGCTGGTCGATGTAGCGACGCGCCTACGACACACGGCCTGCAAAACCGCTAAGGCAAACCGCGTCGCAGGAGCCGTCGCACGGGAAACGATCAACCACCTTCGCTGGGTGTTTGCCGCTATTCGTCCGGAAGATGACACTCCGGTCGGATACTCCGGTCAAGGGGCCGTGACCGGGCCACAACAGACGAGAATCTTCGAGACCTTAGGGTAAACCAAAATGGGACTGCTTAACTCTTCATTACAGATCGGTCGAAGCGCTTTGCTGAGCTACCAAAGCGCGCTGCAAGTAGTCGGAAACAACATCAGCAGCGCCGGCAGCCCCGATCACACACGCCTATCGCCGCGCCTCGATCCCATCCAAGGTCAACCAATAAACGGAGATCTACAACCCGGCGCCGGCGTCGCCCTCACGCAAATCCAGCGCAACATCAATGAGGCACTCGAAACGCGGCTGCGCCTGGCGATCGGGGCCCAGACGTCGGCCCTCACGCAGGAAAGCTCGCTCACGCAGGTGGAAGCCCTATTCGACGACCTGAGCGGCGCCGGCATCGGCGATCGCTTGTCTGATTTCTTCAGCACCTTCGATGAGTTGCAGAATACGCCCGAAGACCTGGCCGTTCGCGATCTAACGATCACCACGGGCGCGCGGTTGGCCGAATCACTCCGCAATCTGCGAAGCCAACTCACCGAGATCAGTGAGGATATTGACGGTCAAATCGGTGCGATTGCCCGGCAAGCCGATCAAATCGCACGTGAAATCGGCCGCCTCAACGAAGAAATTACGCGTGCCGAGGCGGGACGGTCTGGTCAGGCCACAGGACTGCGCGACCAGCGCGACGCACTGCTCCGCGAATTGAGCACGCTCTTCGACGTCACGGTACGAGAGCAATCAAACGGAACCGTCAACGTCTACGTCGGCAGTGAAGCGCTGGTTCAGGGCAGCGCCGTACGCGGACTTGTCGCCGTCACCGGGCTGGATGGTGAGTCTTCTCAAACCACCGTACGGTTTGCGGATACCAATCAGCAAATGGAAATCAGGGGCGGACAGCTTGAAGGATTGATTCTTAGCCGTAACCGCGACACGCAAATCGCCGCGTTGGACGAACTCACGGCCGGAATCATTGCGGAGGTCAACCGGATTCATGCGGATGGACAAGGGTTATCCGGGTTCCGGACCGTTACGGGCACAAGCGACGTACTTGCCACCGATGCGGCTCTGGATGACCCAACAGCCGGACTCGCGTTTCCACCACAAAACGGAAGCTTCTACGTTACCATCGCAGACGACGCCACCGGCACGCCGGTCTCGCATCGCATCGACGTTGATTTGGATGGAACCGGCACAGGAACGTCACTGAACTCCCTGGTCGATGGCATCAATTCACAGGTGGAAGGTCTGACCGCCTCCATCACCAGCGACAACAAACTCGAGATTAACGCAGACGATGGTCTGTCGTTCACCTTCGGCTACGACGGGCAAACCCCACGTGAGGATACGTCAGGTGTGCTGTCGGCCTTGGGAATCAATACGTTCTTCACCGGAAACGACGCCCGTAGCATTTCTGTCAACGAAAAACTGGTCGAACAGCCGTCGCTTCTTGCCGCCGCCTCCGTGTTCGCGCCGGGTGACGGCACAATCGCCGGCGGGATTGCCGCGCTGGACACGGTCGTACTTGGCCGATTCGGCGAGTCGTCGATCACGAGTTTCTACAACGCCATCGCCGGCAACGTCGCCGTATCTTCCGGCGCAGCCCGCGGCAACGCCGAAGCAGCATCAACCGTGCTTGCATCGCTCACGGCGCAACGTGAGAGCATCAGCGGCGTAAATCTGGACGAAGAAGCGATAGCGCTCGTTCAATATGAACGCGCTTTTCAGGGTGCGGCCCGATTTGTTTCGGTCGTGGACGATTTAATTTCGCAATTGATTGCTTTGATTCGGTAAGGAGTCTTGATCTTTCAAAATCAGCGCGTGGCGTGGGATTGAAGACCACGCTGATCCCCGACTCGAGGTCGGTAACGCACGAAGCTTTGTTCAAGATCACTAAATACGTCATGGCCGTTAGTTCGATCAACTTATCAAGAGTCAGTCATAACATGAGGCTGAACTTCGTCATCAACTCGCTGCAGCGCACGCAACGCGAGCTATTCGATAATCAGTCTCAGATCGCAACGGGCAGGCGCTTCCTTACGCCGAGCGACGATCCGATCGCCGCCACCCGCGCCCTGGACCTCACCCAGGCATTAGCGCGGCAGGAACAATTCGTTACCAACGTGCAACATGGTGACAACTTCTTAGCATCCGCAGACAGCGCACTGACGGAAGTTAACGACCTGTTGATTCAGGCGTCGGTCATTGCCAGCCAGACCGTCGGCAACTTGACCTCCAGAGACGAACGGGAATCCGAAGCCGTGGTTGTCGCGGCCATTCGCCAACAGCTTCAATCCGTGGGCAACAGACAGTTTGATGGGCGTTATATTTTCGGCGGTCGTGAAACGCTCGATCGCCCGTTCATAGACACACTGGGCGGTGTGGCCTACGTCGGCGACATGGGGAACCTGCTGACACGCGTCGACGACGGTGTAACATCAACGATCAACATGACCGGCGACCGCGTGTTCGATGCCTTGTCGCAGAGCATCGCAACCGATGTGGATCTGAGCCCGGTATTGTCTGAGACCACCCGGCTCGACAACCTCGCCGGTGCCAACGGGCATGGCATCGAACGCGGTACAATCGTCTTCAACGAACCCACCGGCGCGGGGGCCTTTACCGTTGATTTAAGCAGCGCAGATACCATAGGGGACATCGTTGCCCTGATCGATAGCGCCGCCGCGAGCGCCGGATCCTCGTTAACGGCCACACTGAGTGACAGCGGCTTGACGATAATGCCAGGTGCCGCCCCCGTATCGATAACCGATACCAGCGCCGGTCTCGTCGTCGCCTCCCTGGGCATTGCCACCATCGAGCCCACCTCAACCGCCGTCGAAGGTATTAACCTTCAACCCCGAATCGCCCGGCTCACGCCCATCGCCGACCTGGCCGGCGGTGCCGGCATCGACACGGACACCGGAATGATCATCACCAACGGCGGAGAGACGGCTACGATTGACCTGAGCGACGCCGAAACAGTGCAAGACCTCATCAACATCATCAATAACGCCGGCGTGGGGGTTTTGGCCCGGATCGATGACGCGGGAACAAGAATCGACGTGCTGAACCAAGTCTCCGGCACATCGCTAGCCATCGGGGAAAACGGCGGCACCACGGCCACGGATCTGGGGCTCCGAACATTTGATACGGCCACTCCGCTCGAAGCACTGAACTTTGGCCGTGGGGTATCCGCGATAGAGGGTGAAAACGATCTACGGATCACGACGAGAGATGGATCAACGGTCGATGTCAATCTGGACGGCGCCGTAACGATCGGTGACGTGATCGACTTGATCAACGAAGCAGCGACCGACGCCGGCGTTACCGTGACGGCCGCGTTCGCCGACACCGGCAACGGAATTGTCCTGCAAGACTCGACGAGCGGCTCAAACGCTCTTTCTGTCGGTGCACTCAATGTGTCGTCCGCCGCTTCTGACTTGGGCTTGGTCCAATCGGTAACGGATCCAAGCGCCGATCTCCTCGGCGCGGACGTCAACGCCGTCCGTACCGATGGCATTCTCGACGCATTGATCGAACTCGAAAAGGCGCTGCTGGCGGACGACACGCAAGGCATCTCCGCGGCCGGCGGACGTCTCGATACGTTGCGCAACAAGGTCACGCGAATCCATGGCATTGTTGGCGCGCGCTCGCAATCGATGGGTGCCAAGCGCCGGCAGATCGAAGATTCCGCGCTCTTAGCACAGACTTTCCTCTCGGAGGTGAAGGATCTCGATTACGCCGAGGCCATTACACGCCTGCAGGGCAGCTTGACTCAACTGCAAGCCAATATGCAGACCAGTTCCAACCTGCTGGGATTGTCGTTGATGGATTTCTTGAGGTAAGGGAATGAGGCAAGAGCGGAATGGAGGCACGTAGATCACTAAGTAAGGGTACGACTTTCGAATGGTCGGGAAGTCGCGTCCTTAATCGGCCATCCGGTTCGGAGTGATCGGAACGCGGTTCATGAGGGACTGCGTGGGCGCGAGCGAAAATGGAAAGCGATCGTCGGTCGATCGCGACGCTCAATCCTTGATACGACTGGTTCGCTCTCGCCTTTCTACGAATGCGAGGCGTCAAGGATGCCAGCCGAAACATGGCGACCAAAGGAGACTCGCGATGATCATTCATACGTCGCGATTTGGACAACTTGAGGTAGATCCAGACCGTTTGATTACATTCGGCGAAGGGTTGCTGGGCTTCGCCAAGCAGAAGCATTACGCGCTCGTGCAGACGGGCGAGGGCAGTGGGTTCTACTGGTTGCAATCGGTGGACACGCCCGACCTGGCGTTCGTGGTGTGCGATCCGCGATTGTTTGTCGCCGACTACCATGTCCCGGTGAAACTAGAGGACCTCGAGTCGGTGAATCTGTCAAAGGCCGACGACGGTCAGGTATTTGTCATTGTCAATAAGATAAGCGATCTGCTTACCGGCAATCTACAAGGACCGCTGGTCGTCAACGCCGAAAACCGTCAGGGAAAGCAATTGGTGCTCAGTGACAAGCGGTATTCCACCCGGCATCCGTTGATGCGCGTGCCCCAACAACAAGCGGTCGCTCGAACGGCCTAAAATATCAGTGGCCGACCGTGGTCAACGCGAACTACAATGAATGGAACGCAGTTGATGCGAAGTAGGTTTGATGCAGATTGAGGTCAGATCCTAATCGCAGATCACACGGTATTCAGGCCCGATGTCAAAGGCGTCGGGTGTGCGGCACAGTAGAGTAAGACGAAAGCAACGCGCACGCTTGTTTCCGGATCTTCCGGAAATCGCAAGCGGCGCATCGGCATGGCATGGAAGGAGCCGACTATGTTGGTGCTATCAAGGCAGCGCGATGAGACTATTATGATTGGCGACGACGTGGAGATCACCATCGTCGACATTCGAGGTGACAAGGTGCGACTCGGTATCAATGCACCGCGCAGCATTCAGGTCCATCGCAAAGAAGTATATGACGCGATCAAGCGCGAGAATGAACAATCGTCCAAGCTCAATCCGCGCGACGTAGCAGACGTTCTCCAGCACGAGGAGAATGACAAGAAGAGCAATAGCGAAGACGCGGGACCATACGAAGAAAAACCGGCGGGGGATAAGAAGAAGGATGTAGACGATCCCCATCAGTCGAACCACGTGGGTCGATCACGGTAACGAGTTCACCCGGTATGGCCGGGTGGTCATGGATTTTAGAGACATGCCCCGAAAGATAAGAAATCTTTGGGGAAAGTCAGGGAGGATTAATCATGTCACGGATCAATAGTAATGTTCCGTCGCTGACCGCACAACGACACTTGTCGATATCGCAAGAATCGCTGAAGCTCTCTTTGGAACGCCTATCCAGCGGCCTGAAGATCAATCGAGGGGCAGACAACCCAGCCGGGTTAATCGTCTCCGAACGATTGCGCTCGGAAATCGCGGTCGTCAAACAGGCCGTGAACAACTCGCAGCGAGCCATCAATGTCATCGCCACCACAGAGGGGGCGCTCGATGAGGTACAATCACTGCTGACTGACATTCAAGCGCTGGTTGTCGAAGCCGCGAACAGCGGCGCCTTTTCCGACGATGAAATCGCCGCAAACCAATTGCAGATCGACAACGCGATTGAGTCCATTACCCGCATCGCCAATACAACGACCTTCGCGGGGCGAAAACTTCTAAACGGCGAGTTGGATTACGTCACCAGCGGTGTGACAACCACCGAATTGGCGAACGTCAACATTCTGGGCGCGAAGTTCGGCACGCAAACGTCGGTCGGCGTAACCGTCAAGATGGGGCAGTCCGCCCAAAAGGCGGAATTGGCGTACGCACAATCCGCGATTACAGGAGGAGCCGTCACGCTAGACATTCGCGGAAACGACGGCGTAGTCAGTTTGACTTTCCCAGCGAGTGCGTCGACCGTGGACATGGTCACGCAGATCAACGCTCAAGTTGATGCCACCGGCGTCACGGCCTCGCTCAGCGGCACCAGCGGCGTACAAGGCATGCGCCTCCAAAGCCTGGAATATGGAGGCGACGCCTTTGTCTCCGTCAAGAAACTCAGCACAACCGGCACGTTCGACGTCACCGACCGCACCGGTGTGACCAACGAACGCACAACCGGGCGCGATGCCATCGCCACGGTCAACGGCATCTCCGCCACGGCGGACGGCTTGAACCTCTCGTTCAGCTCAACGCTTCTCAAGCTGGAGATGACGCTCGCGGAAACGTTCGGAAACGGGTCCACCACGACGGATACATCGAGCTTCGCCATCACCGACGGCGGAGCGCTGTTCCAGCTCGGCCCGCAGGTCAGCACCAATCTGCAAGAGAACATTGGTGTCAAGAGCATGCAAGCCAACAAACTGGGCGATAACCTCTTAGGATTCCTATCCGACTTGAAGAGCGGGCAAAACAAGGCGCTGAACACAGAAAACTTTCAACAGGCGTCCAAGGTCGTTCAGGAAGTGATCACGCAGGTGGCCGTCTTGCGCGGTCGGCTCGGCGCGTTTGAGCGCAACACGCTCCAACCCAACATCAGGCAGCTTCAGATCACTACGGAGAACCTGACATCGGCCGAAGCCACCATACGCGATACCGATTTCGCAACTGAGACCTCGGAACTGACCCGGTCGCAGATCTTGGTTCAGGCCGGCAACAGTATTCTCGCGATCGCCAATGCGCAATCGCAGAACGTACTGACGCTGCTCGGTGGATAACCAACCGCACGTCGCGAGGCTAATCCCCTCATGACCATGCGATAGAGCTTGCGTCGCAAGAAACGACGCAACGGATAGGCCGGGGGCGGTGCTCGCCAGAGGTGCGCACAGCCCCCGTCTCCATTGGGTCACGGGCGTGGCAGTGATTGATCCGTTGTACAATCGTAAAACGAAGAGGCGGTCTTGTTGGAAAACGTCATCATCACGGCACTGGTTATTGCCTGCCTATCCGGCGTGGTCATGACGGCGTTGCGCCTTCCCGGCACGTGGTTGATCGCCGCCGCCGCGCTGGGTTACGGATGGTGGTCGGATTGGATGGGGATCGGCACGACGCTCGCCTGGATCGTCGTCGCCATCGCCGTCACGGGCGAGATCGCCGAGTTTACCCTGACCGCAATCACCGCCCAAAAAGCCGGCGCATCGCGCCAGGCCGCATGGGGTGGATTGATCGGTGGATTCCTCGGCATGCTCTTCCTTGCATCCTTGCTCTCTCTACCGATGCCCGTCGTTGGGACCGTAATCGGAGCGATCGCCGGAGCGCTGGTCGGCTGCTTTGGCGGTGCCATGATCGCAGAATTGGCCGTGCGAAAGAAATTCGCCCAGAGTACCAAGGTCGGACTCCTGTCAGCCTTAGGCTTCGTATTGGGTATGACCGTCAAGAACGCAATTGCACTGGCGATGTCCGGCATAGTGATCACATCGGCGGTTTGCACGCCGGATGAAACTACGCGAGATCCGGAGGTTACGATCAGTACCGACTTAGGATCAATAGTGCCCTGAATACGACACTGAACGATCGCGAATCGGAGCACGATCGTGGGCACTATTTCTTGCCCGGTCCGGCTAATTCGTTGAACACGCCCCGGATTCGCGCTGGGCACGGTATCGTGCGTACGTACGTGACCTCCATCTTCTTGACCACCTCATCGCCGGAAAGCAAGTATGTAGTTGCGATGCGCCGCTGCTCGTCGGGGAACTGCTCGACAATTTTGTAACGCCGCGTCTCGCCGTCCGCACCAATCGACTCCAGGGTGAAAACCAGTGACTTCGTCTCTTCCAGCCAATCCCCCTTGACGTGTGACGGACCCGAATCAGAGACGTTGTCGAACCACACGCCTCGGTATTCCTTCAACGTGGCGTTATAGGTCAACATGCCACTGGCGCGATACAGGCCGGAACCGGTCTCCGTTTGATACGATCGACGAATGACATGATGATCGAGAATCCAAGCAACCTCCTCCGCCCCCTTGACGGTCGCTACGACGTGGCCCCGGCGATCGTAGTGCGTTTCCGCCACACTCCAGGAACCGAGGATGAGCTCCAGTCGCGCCAGCTCAGGGTGTGCCGCCGCATCAAACGACGGCGATGCAGACTTGCTCGCTTTGGAGTCCAACGCCTTCGCCGGCACCGCAGCGCTTGTTTGTACAGCGAGCAGGTGCGCGATTGGCCAGCATCCCACGGCGAGCGCACATAGGGCGTAACGAATATATTTGTTCAAGTATCGTCGCATCGAAGCCTCTACCCGACGTTACGTTCGCCAACGGCCCGGAGTTCGCGCTAACGGCCAAGAAGCTCGTTGGCTTTGCTCATAACCCGATCGACGCCGACGCCCGTATGGGCGAAAACTTCTTCCGAGGTTCGGGCCGACTTGGGAATCCGCCCGACCGTCAACCCGTGGACCCGCAGATCCCCCTTGATGGCCGCAACCTCAGCCAATTCGCTATGCAATCCGCCGATGAAGTTGTCCTCGACCGTCAAAATGTTCCCACCGGACTCGCGAGCCGCCTTCAAGATGGGCGTGGCGTCGAACGGAAAGGTATAAGCGTCGAAGACGTTGCACTCTATCCCTTGCCCGGCGAGCTGCTTGGCCGCATCCAGGGCGCTGTAGACCATAAACCCACTACTCACCAGCGTGAGCTGTGATCCTTCACGCAACTGCTTGCATTCGCCCAGCGCGAATGCCTCATTAGTGGCATACAAAAAACCGGCCGTGGGGCGGTGCGTCCGCAAGTAACACATGCCCTCGACGTTGGCCATAAGCTCCACGCAGCGATAGGCACAGATCGGATCAGAAGGATGGAACACCCGACACGCGATTGAGCCCGAACCGGTATCGACCTTGGTCATGCTGCGGAAATAGGCCATATCAGCGACCGACATCTGCGAGGGGCCATCCGCCGCCAGCGACACGCCGGCGTGCGAGCCCACAATCTTGAGGTTCGACCGCGTGATGCAGGCCATGTCAATCTGATCCGTCGCACGGGCCAGGAACTTCGCGAAACTGCTGGCGAAAGGAATCTTTCCGCCAGCCGCCATGCCCGCCGCCGCCGAAATCATATTCTGCTCGGCGATTTTGCACTCGAAGAAACGGTCGGCATGATGCTCGGCAAACATATTGGAAAACGTGGAGTTGCTGACGTCGCCATCCAGGCAGACGACGCGATCATTCACGCCGCCTAATGCCACCATTGCAACACCATACGCCACGCGCGTCGCAAGCTTCTTCTCTTTCAGCACGGCGCTCTGACCCACGCGATCCAGCGCAGCCTCGAACGACGGAAGCGTGATCTTTTTCCTGGCGACAGGCTTGCTCGATCCCTTCGGAGCCGACGGTGCCATCTCGACACTAGACGCCGCACCCAATTGCTCGCCCGTAGCGTCCAGCTCCGAGCACGCCCGTTCCAGGTCTGCGGCCGGTACCGGTTTGCCGTGGTAATTCTTGCCGAGCATCATATCGACGCCCCATCCCTTCACCGTCCGAGCCACAACCGCCGTCGGCTTGCTCCCCTTCCCGACTTTGCCCAACGCCTCGGCCAACTCTTCAGGGTCGTGACCATCGACCTCGATCACGTTCCATCCAAACGCGGCGGCCTTTGCGGCGACCGCATCGGACGATTGCTGAAGAGAGACGGCTCCGGCTTGGCCGTGGCCATTGCAACTGACGATCAGCCCGACGTTGAATAGTTTATGATCGACAATAAAGTCAGCCGCTTCCCACATTTGACCTTCACGCAATTCGCCATCGCCGGCCACTACGAATATTCGCTTGTCGATCTTGTCCAGCCGCGCGGCGAGGGCCAACCCTGCACCCACGGATAGCCCCTGCCCCAGTGACCCAGTAGCGGCATCGAAAAACGGAAACGCCTCCGCCGGATTCGGATGACCATCCAGCACACTGTTCTGCTCGCGCAGCGTTTGTAAGTCATCGACGGTCAGTTGTGTTGGTTTGTTCGGGTTATCACCTACCACGCCGCCCAGGTCGGCGTACGCGGCGTAGACCATCGGAACGGCATGACCGATCGAGAGCACCAGCCGATCGCTGTTTCGATTCCATGGGTTCTTTGGATCGTAGCGCATGGTTCGATACATCAGCTCAACCGTGATGTGCGCAATGGCCAGCGCCGTGGATGGATGTCCCGACCCGGACGCCGTGGTCATGCGCAGGACGTGCTTTCCGAGTTCGATGGCCTTGGCGTGGGCGGTGCTTGATACGGACACTTGGGGCTCCTGAATAGTGCAAGACCGGCCTTGCGGTTCAACCTGCATCATGAATCACTCCGTGCATGGGAATTTTCTTACCAAAGCGAAGCAGGGTAGCGTCCCACGTTGCCGTCTTCAAGCATGATTTATTGAGCCGACCGAAAGCGGCCGCCACCAGCCTGTGAATCATGAGTAAATCACACCAAAGTGAGCGGGATCCCTTGTCGGGGCGGCCCATCAAGGAAAACAGAATCCCGTAACCAAAACGCGGCCGGCGCTCGCTCATGCCACCTCTAGTGTAGTGCAGCGTCAGCCAACCCGTAAAGCTCGATCGGTCGTGGCGGCCAAAACATATTCAGTGTATTACGATCCTTAGCATTTACTGCAAGAATTGCCATCAGGTTGAATCACGCGATGAAGGGGGTGCGTGACACTTTCGGCGACTGAGATAGGGGTTTCGAAGTCGATTAACGATCTCCACGTGCGGGCACTTCGCTTAGCCCGATGCGCTGCATTTTCTCTCTGCCCTGAAAGGGGACACTATAACAGCCCAGGGCAACGCCCTGGGATTGATCGCCCGACTCAGCGCGAGCCCTGAAAGGGCGGCATAGCATTTTTTTCCTTGACTCGACGGAAGGGCACTGCTCAATAGTAGTGGCACACAAGAAGGAGGCACCAGTTGTCAGTCGTCAGTTACTGAGCACTGAAAACTGATTGCTGATGACTATTCGGCTGGTGTGAGTACGTATTGGATCTCTGCGGGGTCGGCGGTTGAATCGAAGAGATCCAAGTCTTCGCTGCAGAAGGGATCGAGGATTTCGCGGAATAGATCGACCCACTCGCGTTTGATGGTAGAGCGTGTGGACGGCGTTAGCGCGCTGGTCATCTTGACGAGCATGGGGGCGATGGGTCTCAAGCCGATATCCCAGATGTGGGCGTGGGTCTTGGTGACGAAGGGGCGTGCCTCTTTGATTACGAATCCCGCACGCGCAAATCGCGCCTCCCACGTGGATCGATCCGCCAGTGTAGGCCAACAGGCCGTGCGACCTCGTTCCAAAATGTCGAGCAATCTGTCGCCCAACACTTGGCGATGCGCGGCCAGCGTATAGTCCCGCAGGCTGGAGAGCTTAACTTGCAAGACGACGTCACCTTGACGCTTTGTGATTCGCCAGAGTTCAGCGAGGAATCGGTCGATCTCCGAAACCCAGTAAGCGGCGTTGCAATAAATCGTTTGAAAAGCCTCGTCTGCAAACGGAAGCGCTTCGTTGTTGTCATGCTCGACCAGCGACTCGTAGAGGGAGAGCTGTCTCGCCTTGGCAATCATGGACGGTTTGTTGTCGGTGCCTTGGTCGATGCGCTGCGCCGGCGGCGAAAGAATGGCCGGACGATAACCGTCGGACAGGTGGTCAAACATATCTTCGACGGTGTGGCACGGGCTTCCAGCCCGAGAACCCACCGGCAAGATGCCGCCGGCAGAGCCGGTTTTACTCATGCCACAGGGCACGTCTCCGACGGACGTGAACACGTCGAAATCGGGATCAAGAACGCCGCCGCAGTGGAGAAACATGAACACGCCGTCGCCACAACTGACATCCATGCAAGGTCCGGCGAGCGGC
>Ga0214472_10001383_pt1 | contig 27423 bp, 26 predicted proteins | sample RVTome_6_FD_207662 | JGI IMG/M metagenome (GOLD analysis project Ga0214472, IMG submission 207662) | Soil microbial communities from uranium-contaminated site in the Upper Colorado River Basin, Wyoming, United States - RVT140D175 | ecosystem: Environmental > Terrestrial > Soil > Contaminated >...
CCCATTCGCGCCGTTCCCGTTCTACATGTTTGCCGGCGTCGACCTTTTTCCAGATCTCCTTTCCGAGACCTTGGAGCTCCAAAATGGAAAGTGAGGGGGCGTTTTGCGTCGCCACGCTAAGCGTATGAATCACTTCTTGGGCTATAGATCTGTGTTCCCGCTGCGCGCGGGCCTGAATCTTTTTGTACAGGCGATCCGGCAGGTTTTTGATATTGAGGGTAGCCATGAGTTCCTCCAAAACACCGCCAGTATGGAGGAAACCCAACGACCGGTCAAGTTAACGGATCCATTTGAAAGCAGCTCAAGCCATCGGCCTGACAATTCCCCCGAACGTACTGGTGCGGGCGAGTAGGGTGATCAGATGATAGCACTGCTCGCGTTCCAATGGGTCCAGACGTTCCAGTGGTTCCATTTGTTTCGCAACGAAATCAATAAGCGATGCGCAAGAGTGTGATGCAATGAGTCGAGTTTTTTAATCACAAGCCAAATTCAAAGGGTAACCCGATGCCGACTATCCTCTTCGTCGCTCTCCTAGCTGTTCTCTCCTCAGCAATTTACCAACCTGCCGGGGCGCAGCAGCCTGGAAAAGTTTACCGCCTGGGATATTTATCGTCGGTTGATCGGGCCACCGATGCCCCTCGATCCGAGGCAATTCGCGGCGCCCTGCGCGAGCTTGGATACGTAGAGGGACAGAACATTGCCTTCGAATACCGATATGCGGAGGGAAAGCTCGAGCGACTCCCTGCGTTTGCCTCCGAGCTGGTCGGTCTAAAGGTTGACATCATCGTGGTCGCAGGAGGGAACCGGCCGATCCAGGCGGCCAAAAATGCGACCAATACGATTCCGATCGTTATGATGGGCGCTGGACCTGATCCTGTTAAGGCAGGCTTTGTCGAGAGCCTTGCCCGCCCCGGCGGCAACGTCACCGGCCTTTCAACCCTTAGGAGTGAGCTAGGTGGAAAGCGGCTGGAGCTGCTCAAAGACGCGGTTCCCAAAATTACCCGCGTTGCGGCTCTCTTCGGTCATCCAACCAGTGAAATCAACATAAAAAACAATCTCCACGTCGCCGCGCGTGCGCTGAAGTTGATCGTTCAGCCCTGGCAAGTACGAGCTGCGGACGATTTCGACGGGTGTTCGCGGCGCTAGACAAGGAGCGCCCGGGTGGACTCTGGGTGGCCGAGGGGCGGCTAATGGGTGATAATCATAAACGAATTGCGGGCCTCGCGTTAAAGAGGCGATTACCGTCAGTGTTCGCCTATAGCGAAGCTGTAGATGCGGGTGGGCTCCTGTACTACGGCGCAGACGCTCCAGACAGCTACCGGCGCGTCGCTTATTATATAGACCGAATTCTTAAGGGTGCCAAGCCCGCCGACTTGCCGGTGGAACAGCCGATGAAGTTCAACTTCTGGATAAATCTCAAAACCGCCAAGCAGATCGGTTTGACGATACCGCAATGGACGCTGATGAAGGCGGACCGGGTGATTCGGTGACGACGCGGGTGCAGTCTCGTTTACGCGGCTTCGTCAGGCTGGTAGCGGGCGACTGGGACCGTGATGTGTTCGGTGAGCTGATCGCTGTGCGCGGCGATCTCACGCATCTTTTTGAATACTTTAGCATGATGGTAGCGCTCGCCGCATTTCTTGCACACCCACGCGGGAACATCTTCGATGATGATTAAGCATTCTCCATGCCTGAAGTACTCGCGCCCGCGCTTGGACGCCAAGCGCCCAGCGCAGCAGCGCGCGCAGATCTCACCTGTCATATCTTGGGTTCTCTTACGTTTCATACGCGGTCACAATCACAAGAACCCGGCGCGTCTCAAGCAATTGAACGACGGTCGTCATGCCACGCTGGTCGTTGGCCTTCCCCTCGATGATATATTTCGGCCGGCCGATTCGATCTCTTTCACGCCGAGTAATCTCGCCGTTGAGAATCGCTGTCTCAAGATCCAGCTCGGTAAAGCGGTCGTCGGCCAACTCGTTTTGTGCGTGAATCGAAAGGACATACTCTCCGTCTCTCACCAACGCTTTAATCTTTTCCAGTACACGCGGGAACATTATATAAAAGTTACGTTCGCCCCGATAGGGAAACCTAACCCAAGGCTGATTAAATGTCCATCTTGGCCGGCAAAGCTCACGGGTGCAAAGAGAACTAAGAAGGTTTCGGTACATTGTAACATCGAGTCAAGCTTAACCCGGTGTGATTCCGACGCACGGCGGGTTGTGCAAAGCGCCCCAGGAAAGAAACAGGAGGGCCAATGAAAAAGACCATCACGTGTTTTACCCTTTGCGCTTTGCTCATGGCGCTTGGCACATCTGCGTGGGCGCAGCAGCCAATTAAGATCCCGCGGATCGGATGGCTCACGGGAGGTAGTCCGGGGTCATATCGCCTCGACGCCTTTCGGTTGGGTCTGCGCGAGCTTGGCTATGTCGAAGGGAAAAACATTGCTATCGAATGGCGCGTTGCAGATGGTCAGCGCGATCGCGTCCCGGCTCTCGCTGCCGACCTTGTGCGTCTCAAGGTCGACGTCATTCTCACCGGCAGCGCGACAGACACTCGTGCGGCCAAGGCTGCGACGACTACAATCCCCATCGTCATGACTAATGACGGCGACCCGGTCGGCAACGGCTTCGTTGCCAGCCTGGCGCGGCCAGGCGGGAATATTACCGGGCTGTCAACGCTCGCCCCGGAGCTCGCCGGAAAGCGGTTCGATCTGTTGAAAGAGATTGTTCCCAGGCTTTCGCGCGTGGCCGTTTTTGGGACCTCGACGAGTGCGAGCAACGCGTTGGAGATAAAAGAAGTAGAAGCTGCCGCTGCAGCGATAGGGGTAACACTTCAATACTTCGACGTCCTGGTTCTAAAGGATATCGAGCCTGCGTTTCGCGCTGCGAGCAAAGGACGGGCTGAGGCGGTCCTCTGGCTGGTATCGGGCGGCCTCGTAACCCCGGCCCAAGCACAAGCCGCGTTCCGGAACTCAAAGGCCAATTTGCCCACGATTTACGACCGGCAAATCAGAGTAGAAGCTGGTGGGCTGATGTCGTACGGCGTCGATTCGGCGGCCTTGGACCGGCGGTCGGCGACCTTTGTCGACAAGATCCTGAAGGGGGCCAAGCCCGCCGACTTGCCGGTGGAACAGCCGATGAAATTTGAGTTTGTCATCAATCTCAAGACCGCGAAGCAGATCGGTTTGACGATACCGCAGTGGACGCTGATGAAGGCGGACCGGGTCATCAGGTAATTTTGGATTTTGGATTGCCGATTTTGGATTAAGGAGAAGAACAATGAGGAAGACAACTTGGAAGGGTTCTCTGTCTGGCCTAAATCTGAATCCAAAATCCAAAATCGGAGATCCAAATTGTTCTGTTGGCCCCGCCGCACGTGCTGGCGCGAGCAGATCGGCGGCTTCGGTGAAACGTACGGGGTGAAGGATTGGAGAAAGGTGCGAGAGAGATCTATTTTCGATGAGATTATGAATCATCCCCGGAAAGCGCAACCAACCGACTGTCCTCAGGCGGCTTTGAGCCTGCGACGATCGGCTTTTAGCACAAACCGGACGCGGACACCGAGGCGGGCGAGGATGTCGATCAGCGCGTCGGTGCTGAAAAGGTCGATGCGACCTCGACGAAGGTCGCTTACGCGGGGCTGGGTAATGCGCAGTGTTTTGGCCAATTCCGCCTGTGTGAGATGTTTGGACTCGATGAGTTTTTGGACCTTGATCATTAAGTCGGCACGAACCAGCAGGTGTTCCGCCTCTGAGGCGGAAAAACCAATATCGCGAAACACGTTGCCCGTTGATCGAGTCATTTTCACTTTCATTTGCGCCTTACCTCCCGAGCGAGTTTTTGCTGCGTCGATTTTCAATCATGGCATTGAAGCGTTCGCGTGCAAGAGCGATGTCCCGTTTAGATGTTTTTCGCGTGCGCTTTTCGAACGCGTGGAGAACGTAAATTCCTTCAGTAAATCTAGCTACGTAAAGCACCCGATGCTCGAGTTCGGTGTGGACCCGAATCTCGTTTACGCCGACGCCAACGGTCGTCATCGGCTTCCAATCATTGGGCTTCAACCCTTGCTGGACGCGCCGCAGCTGAAATCCCGCCACACTGCGCGCATTATCTGGAAACACTCGAAGGTCGCGGCGCGACGATCCGAGCCAAATCTGCGGCTTGTCCACGCCGCACAATATGCTGGTATTAGTATAACATGTCAATCTCGTATGGCCAGCGGGTTCATTAGTAAGAAATGGAGGCGAGCGTCCGCGAGTCCGCAAGTGCTGGCCAGAGCGGACCGGGTGATTCGATGAACGTGAGACGTAAAGGGGAGGGCGTAAGGGGATTCGAACGAATTTAATTTCTTGATTTGATCCGCACCACCTTGATCTCTTACGTTGAACCTTTGAACCGCTTGCCCTGCATTACTGCAGTGCTAGCCCCACCACCTTCGCCGGATTCCTTGTGCAAACCGTGTAGAGCTCGTCCTGATTCAAACCGAACGCTTCCATGTAGCCGCGCACCAGGCGCATTGCTTCAACGGAGTCTGGGAACAGCGGTTCGCCGGCATCACTGGAAAGCGTGAAATGCTCGGGGCCGACGTCGCGAATGGTGTTGTACATGATCTGCGGGTCGACGCCCAGAAGCGGCGATAGTTCGTCCCAGGTGAAGTTAAAGAAGATCCCGGCCGGGCTGAGTTCTTTCATCATTTCCGGCGAGACGTTTAAAAATGGACTGAACGGATGGTCGATAACCGCCCGCTTTAATCCAACCTTCTGAACTTCCTCCGCCAGTTGATAAATTTCCGCGTGGGTTGCGTGACCAAAAAACAGCGCGACGTTTCGGTCGGCGCAGAGATGGACGATGTCGCGAATCTCCGGTTTCAACTTGCCGTTTTCATCGAGATCGTAGTGGCCAATGTTCATCGCTTCGTCCCAGGGAATCGGCCCGGTCCAACCGGGAGTATTTCGGCTCTGGACAAAACGGCCGTAAGTGCCCACCGTGCTCATGGTGATTACGTGAGTAAACACCGGCAGCCAGATTGCACTGACACCGCGATCGATCATTTCACTGACGATTTTCGCCGTCACCGGGGCCATCTGCCGGCCGCAGACGTAAGCCGACCAGCAGGTGATCGGCGTGACGCCTTGTTTCTCGGCCCAGCGATTGACGTCGTCTTGCACGGCTTGAGTCGATCGCACCGGATCGTCGCCGGGAATGCTTTTGAACAGCAGTCCTTTCATTTCCGCCAGTGATGCGCGCCGAGCGAGGTCGTAGGGATCTTGCTGGCCTTCATGCGCATGGCAATGAATGTCGATGGCGTCTTTGACCTTGATATGCGGCGGGTGAACGACGCCGGGCTTATACTGGGTTCTGGCGGCATAGGAAGTGACACAGCGTTCGTGGGTCGGCGTGGAGACGATATGGGTGCCCATGGGCTTGGCCTCCTTGGTCTGGCTGACGGCGATGTTGCTACAGGCGCCGGGAGTTTGTCAAAGTTTTTGTGATGGGCGCAGCAAGTTTTCACCCGGTAGATGACATCCGGTCGCGTCTATGCCGCTATCCCGGCGCTAATCGGCTCGATTCACATTATTCCAGCGGCTGTAAATACCGCCTTGGCCGCCGGTGCTGCGATATATTCGAGCAGCGCGCGGGCGGCGGTAACGTCCACGCCGCGGCCGGTCAACACAGCGGCGTAGCTGGTATAGTTTTGAATTTCAGCAGCCAGCGGCCCGACCCACTGAACTCCCTTTCCGGCGTTTTCGCTAATCACCGTGGTCGCGCCAAAACCGATTTCATTGCCGCTGCCGTTGCTGACATGATCCAGCACGGCGGCAAAATCCACACAGCGGGTGGTCTTACTCGCCAGCCGCGTGGCGACGCCGAGCCGGTCGAACAGTTTGTCAAGATAAATTCCCGTCGAAGCTTGGTTGTAGACGATCGAATCGACCTCCAGCAGAGTTTGGCTAAATTCATCGACACTGGCGATCTTCGGCATAGCTGCGCCCGTGCGTACCATGACGCCGACGCCGACGCGGCCGAGTACTACATGGTCTGCGGCGGCTTTGTTGCTCTGTGTGAGTTCGTCGAGCACATCCCGTGGCGCGATCACGACATCGGGCGCTTGGCCGCCGCTCAACCGTTGGCGTATTGCCGGTGCGGTGGCGAACTCTAGCACTGCTTTGTAACCGGTGTGGCGCTCAAAAAGGGCGACGACTGGGACAAGTCCGGGCTTGACTGCGCCGGCGCTGAGGACTTCGACTTGGGCTGCCATGGATCGTTACTTCGTAGGCAACCTAGTCGATGGGCTGCTTTGCTGTCAACTTAAATTCGCGTTGGGATGGATTGGATTTTGCGGTTAATCAGGACTCCGGCGGCCCCACAGTTCCTTGGTGGCTAGCCGCGCTCCTTCGGCCATCGCTTCGAACTTGGCCCAGCAAATCTTCGCGCTGCCGACTCTCGGGCCGAGGCCGCAGTCAGTGCCGGCCATAAGGTTTTCCCGGCCGACGATCTTGGCGTAACGGACCAATCTGTCGGCGATTGCCTGGGGATGCTCGACGATGTCGGTGGCGTGGCCGACGACACCGGGGACGAGCACTTTGTGAGCGGGGAGTTTTACTTCGTTCCAAACGCGCCACTCATGTTCGTGACGGGGATTGGCGGCTTCGATGGAAATCGTGTTGGCGTTGACTTTGAGAATCAGGTCGATGATGTCGCGTAGTGGGATGTCGTACTTGTGCGGCCCGTGGTAGCTACCCCAGCAAGTGTGGAAGCGTACCCGATCGGGAGAGATGTCGCGCAGGCCGTGATTGAGCGCCTCTACTCTCAGCTCGGCGTATTTTCTATATTCCGGCACGGTCATTTGCGACATGAACTGCCAGCCGTCCGGCAAGTCGGGATCGTCGATCTGGAGCAGAAAGCCAGCGTCGACGATGGCCTGGTATTCTTCATGCATGGCGTCGGCGATGGCGACCAGATAAGCCTCGTCATGCGGATAATAGTCGTTCTTCATCCAGTGTTCGATTGTCCCGGGAGCGACGGCGGGAAGAAATGCGTCTTCATACTTTTGCCCTTGCAGGGCCGCTTTGAAGTCGGCGATTTCCGCTTTCAATGATTCGTGGCCAATGTACTTGAGCGGCGCGTTGCAAAACACCCGCTTGAAATTATCGCCCCGATGGGTCGTGCGGGCGGTAAAATAATCGCTGAACTCAGTGAGATCTCTGGCGTAGATGGTCGATGCCTGATCGCTCGCTTGAACTTGGCGTTCGATAAAGCCGCTGAGCCGGTCGCGCGCGTAACGGGAAAAGTTAGACTTGCCCACTTCGCCGTCGTTGATGACATCGAGGCCGCAGGCGATTTGTTTTTTGACGATGTCCGCAACCGCGACGGTTACCCGTTTGGCAAAAGCTTCAGAGTCGACAGGTTTCCCCGCCATCCGAGCATTGTGCAGCTCCTTTAGATCGGGCGGCTGCGGCAAGGCGCCGGCGTGGGTGGTCAGGATTCGGTCTATGCTAAATTTCAATCGGTTTCCCCTGTTTGACGATTTGAACGGCTTGAACTGTTTGAACGTTTTGAACCGTTTTAATCGTTCAAAACACACCTAAGCATAAGCGTCGTAGATGCCTTCGAACTTGGTGATCTTGAAGCGTACCATGTTGCGCGCGGCGACCCGGACCAATTCCTTGTCGCGGTCGGTGATGGCGAATTTTGCTACGGTATCTGCTGCCATGGCGGTATGCTCCATGTCGACTTTGCCATGTACCGTGAAAAAGGTTCTGGCTCGGCTGTCGAGGCCGTAATGTTTCGCCAACGCGGCGTCGAATTCATCTGAATAACGCTGCACCATGGTTTCATTGACGAGTGCGCCGACGCGGGTTTCCGCCGGCGAGCCGACAAACATGCCGCGAATGATCGCGGCGGTGTGGGCGACGCATTCAAAAATCATGATGCCGTCGTCAAAATCCTTATCGGTGAGCCCGATGGCTAAACCGAAGCGCTTCATAAGGCCCGGATGAGACTGCTCTTCGGTGAAAAGCTCAACGAATTGTTCGTACATCGCCTGGTTGTTGGCATTGCGGACCATGGAAAATGCCAAGCCTTTATTGATCACGTGATTCGACAAATAGTGCTGCACGGCGAAACCTTGAAGGCGTTTCTTGGAAAGTGTACCGGCGCGCAATTCGGTGAAGAAGCGCGTGCTCATCAACTGCTCCACGCCTGGATGGATGATCTCCGTGAGGACAGATTCGACAAATGGGTTCGACATAGACTTTTTCCTATAAGAGATTCGGTAAGCGAACAGTGGCAGAGGAAAGGATCGACTGTCAAGCGGCACAGATCGGTTTGACAGTGAACTTTGAGCCTACTAAAAGTTATTGAGTTGGTTGAACGCGAATATGGCTATCGCCAAGCTGGATGAGCTAGAAATTTACTACGAAGCGCAGGGCGGCGGCGAGCCGATACTGCTGGCGCCGGCGTCCTGGTGGCCGTCGGCTACCTGGAACGTCGGCGTCGTGCCGGTTCTGTCGCAGCGCTTCAAGACCATCACATTTGATTGCCGCGGCACGGGCCGAAGCAGCCAGCCAAATGACGGTTATACGGTGACGCAGTTCGCTGAGGATTGTGTCGGCTTGCTTGCCCACTTGAACATTACGCGCTGCCACGCGGTCGGCTTTGCTCTGGGCGGCCAGATCATGCAAGCGATGGCGATTGCCCGGCCGGATCTGGTGGCGACCTTGACGATCGCGGCCTCAGGGGCTGGCGTCAAGACGCTTGCAGGCGGCCAGAGAAGTTTGGCGCCGGATACCGAACGGGAAATTCACGCAATCGGTTTCGAGCGCTACATTCGCAACTACATCGAAAACGACACCATGGCCTTCAATCCGAGGTTCTACCGCGAACATGGCGAGGTCGTGGCTGGGTTGGCCGCGGCCGTGTGGTCCGGCCAGAGCACGGTGGAAATATTTCGCCGCCATGAAGACGCCCGTCTCACCTGGGACACTTTGGGCAAAGCCGCGCAAGTCAAAGTGCCGACGCTGATCCTCTGCGGCGCCGATGACGACGTAAGCCGGCGCGGCAGCACGCCGGTAGGCACGGCTCGCCGCTTAGCTGAGGTAACCCCCGGCGCTGAGTTGTTTTTGATTCCCGACACCAAGCACATGACCTTCTGGGACGGTAGCGGTGGGCTGATCGCGTTGGAAGATTTTTTGTCGCGGCATCCCATTGCAACCCATCCGTGATTGTTTCTTCGACGCGAGGTAGCGTTAGGGCTGTAGCATTCCTTGTGTCGAATTTTTGCTCGATCTCGACAGTTGTTGAGGTAAATATGGCTAAAGCGAGGGTCGGTGATATCGAAATTTACTACGAGGTAAAAGGAATCGGCGAAGCTTTGCTGCTCTGCCCGCCGTCATGGTGGCCGAGCGATACCTGGACCGTTGGAGTGGTGCCGTTCTTATCACAGAAGTATCGAACGATCATTTTCGACTGTCGCGGCACCGGCCATTCGAGCAAGCCGGATCATGGCTACACCATCGAGCAGTTCGCCAAAGATTGCGCTGGGTTATTAGAACACCTGCATGTTTCTCGCTGCCACGCGGCGGGCTTCGCCTTGGGCGGCCAAATTGCCCAAGCGCTGGCGATCCAGCGCCCCGATCTCGTCGCGACGCTGACAATCGCCGCGGCCGGCGCGGGAACCAAAGCGACCGATGGCGGACCGCGGGTAATGCGCAACACTGACGAGGAAGAGATCCGTCAGCACGGCTTCGAGCAATTCATCCGCGGCCATGTCGAGAACACCCGCATGGCGTTCAATCCCAAGTTCTTCGATGAACATCAAGATGTTGTCAAAGCGCTGTCCGACGCATTGTGGACGCGCCAGACCAGTCCCGAACAGCATCGCTATCACTACGGCGCACGGCGCACTTGGGACACCCTGGGCAATGCGCCCAAGGTGACAGTGCCGACGCTGATCTTGTGTGGCGCCGGCGACGATGTGAACCGCGGCGGCAGCACGCCGGTGGGCACGGCGCGAAAACTTGCTGAACTAGTTCCGGCTTGCGAGCTAGCGCTGGTGCCTGACGTGAAGCACATGACTTTCTGGGACGGCGACGGCGCGCTGGTTGCTTTGCAGGATTTCATCATGCGGCATCCGGGCCGAAAATAAAAATATTAAATAAGGGAAACGGTATAAAGGGTAAGGTCCCTAAAGTCCTTCGTGGCGAGCCGTTCTTTAAGCGAACTTCGCCGTCGCCGTCATCGCTACATTGCCTTGGCCGTCTAGCGCCCACAACGCGGCCACGCTGCCGTCCGGGTTCGGCGATCCGTGAATCGTGAATTTGCCGCCAGTGTCATAAACCGAACGCAGGTTTTGAAAATCGAAATGGCTCATGCGCTTGGCCGGCAACTCGCGGCGGCACATTTCCATTAAGAGTTGCGAGATCAGCGAGCTTTGCACGACCAGGCCCGGCAGCTTTTCGACTTTGGTGACATAGTCGCGGTCGTAGTGAATGCGATGGCTATTAAACCTTATTGCCGAGAAGCGAAATAGCAGGGGCGGAGTGGGTTCGATCGTTTGCTGCCACTGTCCGCTCGCTGGAACGTTAGGCGATGTCTTTGGCGCCGCGTCGGCTCTCGCTTCACTGAGCATGACCATGTCGCGTTCCTCGTCGACGCAGAGTCCGCCCGTGGTGGAGAGGCTGTTACGCTCGATTAACGTCACCTGAGCGCCGTTCGCCCCATCCTCGATTTGGATATCGGCGATTTCGGTCTTGCGCGAGATTTCATCGCCAATTCGCAGCGGCTCATGAAAAGAAACCCGCGTGCCGCCGATGCGGCGGCGCGGCAGCGGGATCGGCGGCACGATGCCGCCGCCTGATGCTTGCCCGTCGGTGCGCATCTTGTCGGGCCGGTGCGACGCCGGAAAAAACCCGCCATACCATCCCGGTGGGATCGCCGCACCTTTTTCCAGCGGCGGATTCTCCAAGCCCAAGGTCGCGGCGAACTTCACCATCGCTGACGCCGTTACCACGTCCATCGCGGTTTCGCTCTTGCCGATAAAACTCTTAAAACTCTCCAATGATTCAGCCATGGCCTTAGCTCCTTGTCGAATCGTCCGGAAGTTAATTCAGCACGATCCTAAGCAAATGTGAATACCAAAGTAACGAACCTATTGATTGCGCCGTTACAGTTTCTCGGGCGAGCCCCAGCTAACGCGTTCGATTGTAGGTGTAGTCCTCGCGCTCGGTGGTACCCGCGCGCAGTTCGGCCGGTAGCGATGGCCGAGTGGCATTTGCTTTCGCGTGCACGTCCAGCGCGGCTTGGTCGGTCCAGCGCTCAAGGATCACCAAGTTGTCCGGGTTGACGACGCTTTGGAAAACTTCGAACTGCTCGCAACCGGGTTCCTTCATTATATCTTCGCAGCGCGGCTTGTATAATTTCGCGAGATCGGAGCCTTTACCGGGTGCCGCGGTAATCTTGATGACGAGTCGGATTGCCATGTCGTCTCCTTTTTATGCCGTTGCCAGCGAGTGATGGTGAATCAAACAGTGCGGACTATCGTTCAGTTCGGTGCATGGTGTCAAGCAAGAACACGAAGGTTCAAAATGTTCAAGTCGTTCAAAGCGTTGACGGAAAACGATTCGCTATCATTGCTGCGAAAATTCGTCACTTCACGAGGCTTCGCAGCACCGGTTCCAAGACTTGCCATACGTTGGCAGCGACTCGTTCATGGCCTTTGGCAGTGGGATGTATGCCGTCGGGCAAATTCAATTCACGAACGCCGCCGACTCCCTCCAGGATAAAGGGGATCAGCGCGGCTTGGTTCTTTTTCGCGAGCTCCGGGAAGGTCGCGTTGAACTGTTTGGCATAGTCGGCCCCCATGTTGGGCGGGACTTTCATGCCGGCTACGATGATTTTCGCTCCGGGATATTTCATTTTGGTGGTGTCGATAATCGCTTGGAGGTTTTTTTTGGTGGTATCGGCCGGTAACCCGCGTAAACCGTCGTTACCGCCAAGTTCCAAGACCAAAACCTCGAGGCGATTTTTCAATAGCCAGGTGAGCCGGTTTAATCCCCCAGCCGACGTGTCACCGCTCTGGCCGGCGTTGCTTACTTTGAAATTCCAGCCTTTGGCATCGATCTTGGCTTGAATCAGCGCGGGATAGGCATGGGATGATTCAAGGCCGTAGCCGCTCGTGATACTGTCGCCAAGGAACAAGATATGCCTTGGCGGCGGGACGGCCCCGCTGAGACAGATGATCGCGAGTGGTGTGAATAGCGCTAGGATGGTTTTTCGGCTAATAAAAAAAAGTTGTGTCGGTGACATAAAGCAACTAAACTAGTTCAATAAAAATCCGTCTAATATGAGATATCTCCCGTAACTAGCTGATTTTACTTCACGTGGATTCTTATGGATCGTAACATAATTCTTAATGTAGAGCATTTGAGCAAGGAATTTTCCAGTGGCGACGATACCGTTCACGTGCTCAATGATGTTTCCTTTGCCATCGAAGAGGGTAGCACCTGTGCCATCGTCGGTCCATCCGGTAGCGGCAAGACCACCTTGATCGCCATCTGCGCCGGCCTAGAACGGCCCACGGAGGGTTCGGTACTATTCAACGACATTTCGTTACAGGAGGCCAGCGAGGAAAAACTCGCGCGAATTCGCAATCAGTCGATCGGTTTTATCTTCCAGAGCTTTCAATTGCTGCCATCCTTGACCGCCTTGGAAAACGTCATGGTGCCGGCTGAGATCAGTGGCGAGAAGTTGGTGCGCGGGGCGGCCCTGGAGTTATTGGGCCGGGTCGGTTTAAACACTCGCTTATATCATTACCCGTCCCAGCTTTCGGGCGGTGAGCAGCAACGCGTGGCAATCGCGCGTGCGTTCATGAATCAACCGAAAATCCTTTTCGCCGACGAACCCACAGGCAATCTAGATGCCGAGACGGCGCAAGGCATCGTCAAGCTCATTTTCGATCTCAATGCCGACCACGGCACGACGTTGATCCTGGTCACCCACGACCGCGATCTCACCCAACAAGCCGGCCGGGTGATCCGGCTGCGCGGCGGCAAACTGGTCGCCGATAATCGGACCTTCCTTACTGCGGCGACCGGTTCATAGCAACCTAACTTATGTTTGCATTCGCCAAGCTTTGGGTCTGGCGCATGGCGCTGCGCGATGGGCGGCGCGGTTTGCGTTCTTTGCTGTTTTCCATGTCTTGCGTGGTCTTGGCCGTGGCCTCGGTGGTGTTGGCGTTCTCGTTTCGAGAAAATTTGTTGTCGAGCATCGACGCCCAGTCGAAGAGCCTGCTTGGCGCTGACTTGGCGCTGGCAAGCCGCGAAGCATTTTCCAAGGAAGACGAGCAGCTGTTTGCTTCCTTGGGCGGCGATCAATCGCGCCAGGTCGGCTTTGCCTCAATGGCTTACTTTTCCGGGAGCGGCGACTCGCGATTGGTGCAAGTCCGCGCCATCAGCGGCAAGTTCCCTTATTATGGCGCCCTGGAAACCGAACCTCCCTTCTCATTTTCACTCTTCGCCAAGGGACCCAACGCGCTGGTCGACGACAGCGTCATGCTGCAATTCAACGCCAAGGTCGGCGACCGCATCAAAATCGGCGACTTTGAATTCACCATCGCCGGCCGTCTGCGTAAAATTCCCGGCGAGACTTTGGCCTTCTCGCTGATCAGTCCGAGGGTCTATATACCGATGGAATATCTCGACCGCACTAAGCTCGTGCAGAAAGGGAGTTTGGTGCGTTACCGGGTCTTTTTCAAACTCGACGCCAACACCGATGTCGACAAGCTGGTCGCCACGTTGACACCGACGCTGCAGCGCTTGCGGCTGGAAGCCGACACGGTTAGCAAGCGCGCCGCGTCGATTGCCAAAACGATGGAAAACCTGTCGCGCTACTTGCGCCTGGCGGTGTTCGTCGCGGTGCTGCTCGCCGGAGTCGGCGTCGCCAGCGTCATGCACGTTTACGCTAAGGAAAAAGCGCGCGGCGTGGCGCTGCTGCGCTGTATTGGCGCGACCCCACAAGAAACGCTAGCGGTCTATCTGTTACAAATCCTGTTGTTGACGAGCTTCAGTTCCGGGGTCGGCGCGGTGTTGGGAATCGCGGCGCAGGATTGGCTACCCTATATACTCAAGGATTTCTTGCCGGTGGCGACGGTGATCAGCATTACGCCGAACAGCATCGCCGCCGGTGTCGGCATCGGCATGGCCACTGCGATGTCGTTCGCATTGCTGCCCTTGCTGGCATTGCGCCGGGTGCCACCGCTGCTAGCCTTGCGCAGCTCCGCTTTGCCCGAGCGGCAACCAAGAGATCCGTTGGTCATCGCGACCATCCTGTTGATCGTCGGTCTGATCCTCGCATTCGCCGTAGCAACCACCGGGAACTGGCTCCATGGAACTCTTTTCACCGCGGGGATTTTTTGCGTTTTCGCGCTGTTGGTCCTATGCGCGCGCGGCGCGACCGCGTTCATGAGTCAATTCGCGCCGAAGGTTTTGACATTTGCTTGGCGTCAAGGATTGGCGAATCTCTATCGTCCTAACAACCAGACGCTGGCGGTGACTTTGTCCATTGGTCTCGGGGCTTTCTTGCTGGTCACGCTTTACAGCGTGCAGGACATGTTAGTTCAACAAATTCAGCGCCGCAGCGGCGAGGGCGATCCAAATTTGGTGCTTTTCGACGTCCAGCATGATCAGCGCAAGGGCATCGCCGCACTTTTGCGCGCCAACGATGTCCCGCTGCGCGCCGAGGTGCCGGTCGTCACCATGCGTCTGACCTCGGTGAAAGGGCGAAAAGTCGAAGAGCTGCGCGGCAATGCGACCGCAGCGATTCCCGATTGGGCTTTGCGCCGGGAATACCGCTCGACCTATCGCGCCGAGCTTACTGGCACCGAGGCGATCGTCAAAGGCAAATGGCAGGGCAAAGTGGACGGCCATGTCCAGCCCATTCCCGTGTCTTTGGAACAGGGCATCGCCGAAACCTTAAGGGTCGACGTCGGCGATGAGTTGCAGTTCGAGGTTCAAGGCGTTTTCCTGGCGACCAAAATCGCTAGTTTGCGGGAGGTCGAATGGCACCGTGTGCAGCCGAATTTCTTTGTGGTTTTTCCCGATGGAGTTTTGGAAAGCGCGCCGCAGTTCTATGCTATGATGGCCCGCGCCGGTACCGCGCAAGCTTCGGCTAGATTGCAGCGCGCGGTCGTGGAAAAATTCACCAATGTCTCGGTGATCGATCTGAGCCTGGTTCTCAACACGCTGCATTCAATCCTCAGTAGAGTATCCTTTGCGATGCGCTTCGTCGCGCTATTCACGATTCTAACCGGCCTAGCGGTGCTGATTAGCGCCGTGCTCGGCAGCCGGATGCAGCGCCTCAAGGAAAGTATCCTGCTACGCACTCTCGGCGCGGCACGCACGCAGATCATCAGCACCGTGGTTGCCGAATATCTATTCCTCGGCGGGATTTCCAGCATTGCCGGCGCTCTGCTCGGCAGCATCGCGAGTTGGGGATTAAGCTATTATTTTTTTGGCGCGGCGCTGTCGATTTCGCTCATGCCAACATTGGTGATTGTCGTATCCGTCACCGCCGCCACCGTGGCGGCGGGAACGGTGGGATGCTTGGGTATGTTGCATGGCCCGGTGCTAGACTCACTGCGGGCTGAAGCCTAGAAGCGCGAAAACACGCACCACCTTCTGAATGTTATTCCCAAGTCCAGCCGATCCCCATCGGGTCGGTTGCGCGCTAGGTTTAGAAATTGATCACCGCTTTTACTACCGAGTAACTTGCCATCGCGTCCATCGCTTCGTTGATTTGATCCAGCTTGTAGCTCTTGCTGATCATCTCTTCGAAGGGGAAAGCCTTCTTGCGTGAGGCAAGAAAGTCGATGGCCTGGAGCCAGTGGCGAGGTTCAGCGGAACGCACGGTGATGAAAAGCATTTCTTGGGGAATCTTTTCGACCGCGATAGTTGCTTTACCGCCGGCGCCGATATTCAAGTAACGGCCGCCGCCGCGCAGAAGTGTTAAACCTTCGGGCACCGCCAGGTTATTCGCCACCTGAATCACGATGTCCGCGCCGCGCCCGTCGGTGTGGTCTTTAACCCATTGCCGGCGCAGCTTTTCGTCCTTGACTTCTTCGAGATTGAGCACCGCATCGGCGCCCATTCTCTTGGTCACTTCCAAACGATTGGCCGGTGCGCCGATCACCAGGACTTTCTTGGCGCCGTGATCGCGCGCCACGGCGGTGGCGAAATTGCCGAGCGGGCCGCTGCCTTGGATGACCACGGTCTCGTGGCTCTTGATCGGGCCGAGACGGTCGAAGCCATGCATGACCGTCCGGTAGGCGCAGGCTGACGCCGCGGCGGAGGCAGAGGAAACCTCATCAGGGACTTTAATAATTAGACATTCTTTGGGCACGTACATGTATTCAGCGCAGCTGCCCAGGAGATAGGGATGCTGGTCGCTGCGGTTATGTCCCCAAGAGGCGCGCCCCGGGCAGATGCACGGCTGTTGCGCCACTGCGCAGTAGTAACAAGAACCGCAGGCGACATAACTCCAAACGACTCTGTCGCCGCGTTTTACCGGATTACCCAGAATATCGGTGCGGTCGCCGGCGACGTCTTCGACGGTGCCGCAAGGCTCGTGGCCGGTGATAATCGGCAGGCTGTCGCCCTCGCTTAACGGTCCATGCCAGCGGTGCACGTCGGTGCCGCACAATGTAGACGCGGTGATTTTTATCAGCAGCGATCCCGGATCGAGATTGGGGATCGGCACCTGCTCGATGGTTAATGGTTTGTTGTGTGCGGTAATGACTGCCGCGCGGCAAGTAGTCATGGTTTATGCTCCTAAAATAGTGTGTTTGTTGCTCACGCCGGTAACCTTCTGCCTGGCGGCTTACTTTACAGCGGCAACTTGTAAAACGTTTCGGCATTGCGCCAGAGCATGGCCGCTTTGTCGTCGGCCGTGATCTCGTCGCTTTCCATCAGTTCGCCCAGGTCGCGCTTGCAGCTTTCGTGGGTTACTTCGTGGGGGAAGTCGGACGAGTAGAGAAACGGTTTGTTGCCGATGAACTTAATCGCGAATGGCAGGGTCAATTCTTCGGTCTCGATGCCGAGATAGAAGCGATCGCTGCTAATTAGGTTCTTGATGTAATCGCTCGGTTCGTCGTCCTCGCGAATGCCAAATTCGCTGGGCGGGATATGCTGGAAATGGGTTTCATGCGAAGCGTGCAAGCGTTCGAGCAAGAGCAGCAACCAGGCGACGCCACCTTCCAAGAATGCGATGCGGACTTTCGGGAAGCGATCGAAGATGCCGTTGTAGAGAATATCGGCGCAATTGATCGTCAAGCCCCAGGGATGACCGAGGGCGTGCACCGGCACATACATGTTCATGTGATCCATACCGAAGCGGTCATGGGCGCCGCCATGAACGGCCAGACAACAGCCAAGCCGGTTGGCCTCTTCGTAGACCGGCCAATAGGTTTTCGAACCGAGCGGCTGGGCCAAGCCATTGGAAGGAATCATGGCGCCGAGCATTCCCAGCTCGGTGACGACGCGGCGCAGCTCCTTAGCGGCTTCCTGGGGGTCCTGCATCGGTAGGATGCCCATGCCCTTGAAGCGCGGATTAAATTTCACGTAAGTCTCGCTCAGCCAGTCGTTGTACGCCTTGGATGACGCGACCGCATAATCGAGACTTACGATCTTGCCGTAGGCGAGCGCGACGGTTGGGTAGAGCACGGTCCAGTCGATGCCGACATCGTCGAGGAATGCGAGCCAGCCTTTAGGTCCAACCGGGGCGCGCTGGTCACGCTGTGGCGGGGTTTCAACCGCACGACCGGAATGTAAATGATCCAACGGCGGGAAAACTACCCCTTTACGCGCCGCGATCTCGCGATAGGGCGATTCCATGCGATCGATGATTCCCTTGTTGTCTTCCAAGATGTGGCCGTCGCCGTCGATAATTCTAGTGCCTAAATTAGCATTCATGTGGAGACCCTCCTGAAAGGTTGGCAATTTGATACGGGGTTTGGTGCGTCTGCCCCCTTCCCTTATATAATCCGACTTGAGTTCGAGGTTCAAGGTGCCTGGGTGCTAGCCGCTTTATCAGTCTCGTTCGTCGTGGCCGGTTATAGCTCGCCATCGCGGCACCTTTAGGATAATAGTACCATGAGATGGTTAGCGCGCCCGATTGTGGCGCGTGGTAATGATATTAGCTTTCCCCTTAACTAACGATGGCAAACGCGATGGAGGATTTATGACGGAAGAAACCACGGAACAGAAACTGGCGCGTCTTGAAGCCGAGAACCGAGCGCTTAAAGATCAAGTCGAACGAAAAGCAGGCCAGCTGCGCTTGAAAGTCAGCGAGAAAGGCGGGCTTTCGCTGTACGGACTCGGCCGATTTCCGGTAACGCTTTATAAAGAGCAATGGTCACGGCTGCTTGATCACGCCGATGAGATCAAGTCTTTTCTCAAGGACAATGATCAGCAACTCAAGGCAAAACAGTAGGCAGGTTTTCACTCGAAGCGGTCGACAGCGCACGGTGGCTATCGCGCGCCGCCCATCGCGATGAACTCGCCGCCTGGTGATGCCGAGCTGCCAAAACGCAAGCGTCGCGGCACATCGTCTCGCGGCGTTCGCCCGCATTGGTCGGTTTCTTGATCAAGTAAAAAAGATTCTTAGTTCGTCGCGCCAGCGCGAGTTGCTGAATCGCCTGGCCGCTGTTTCGCGGCTGCTTAGTGTCGACAATTTAACCTCGGCGAAGCCATCCGAGACAGTTTCAGGCAGTGGAAAGGCGGCGGTAAGCCGGTTCGTTTCGCGACTGCTGCAAGCCAGTAAATTTTGCCATTTTAACGTCACAAGCGGGGCCGATCAGCGGGCCGAATTTTTTTTCTCAGGGCTGCTAATTGCGCCAAGGTAAATCTGGTAACTTCTAGAAATTCCTGGCTATTTCTTGGGGTTATTGAAAATTCTCCGATCCTTGACGTAAGAAAAAAACCGCGGTAATTCCTTTGGCAAACTAGTGATGAAGGCGTAGTATGACTTCGTCACAGAACCCTATAGAAAACTCTTCGAATCGAGGCTGAACGCACCATGCGAACAGGACATAAACTTCTCCTGATACTGATTGCCCTCTCTCTGGTGCTCGGGGCAATCGTCTATTTCAATATGCAGGGCAACAACGTTGAGGCTGGTTATATGCGTTGGGCGATTGCCAACAACATCAGCCTGTTCTTAGCTTCGCCCGTGAAATATCTTGTCGGTGATTCGGCTTCGGGCGGCAGCTCGAGCCCAATGCTGTACATCGGTATCGGCGGCATCGGCCTCGTCTTCATGCTGATCATGTTGAAGTTCACCGGCGATAGCGAGACCGTATCGCTGCGCAAACGCGTCAAAGAATTGGATGCGGCTAAGAATGAAGCCGAGCGCGCCCTGCAGGAACAGGTGTGGAAAGGCAAGACTGATCGGCAAGCCAAGGAAAGCGCGGTTAAGGATCTCGAATCGAGCATCGACAAGATCGAAATTCTGTTAAACGAGCTGGGGGAAAAGGAAAGGTTATTAAAGGTTCGCGAATCGGAGCTGGTCAACATAAAGACCGATTCTAGCGGTAGGACGGTGACAGGACCAGGCCGGGGACCGGCCCACGACCGGATGCTTGCCGAAGAGCTTCGCAAGAAGTCGGAAGCGTTGCAGGCGCGGGATGCTACTATTAAAGATCTCGAGCAACGGCTCAGCGAAAAAACCGCGCAGTGGGAAAACCAGTTACGGGAAAAAGAGCGACAAATTAAGGGCCGCGAAGGCGAGCTCGAAGGGCTGCGATACCAGATTACCGACCTCACCGACCAGCTCAGCGACATGGAAGCTGCCCGCAAGCGCACCGATGAGCGCTTTCAGGAAGAGGCTCGCAGACGGCGAGAATTGATTGAAGCCAATGAGCTTGCCAGCAAGGCCGAGGAACAGCGGCTCGGCGAGCAAATCCGCCTATTGGAAGGGCACCTCCTTGAAAGAGATAAACTGCTCAAAAGCCGTGATAGCGATACCTCGAACTTTCGCCGGCAGCTCGAAGAGCTGGCCGCGGCTAAGGAGCACCTGGAGAGCTCACTTCAAGAACAACTCGGGCAATCGGGTAAATGGCAGCAAGCTAAGGATGCAGCCGTTAAAGAGGTCGAACAACGCTATACCCTTACCGTTCAAGGCCTAAAGACCGAGCTTGGCGAAAAAGACCTGCTTTTGGAAGTGCGCGATGGCGAAATCGGCTCGCTCAAGTCCGAGGTCAAAGCGGCAGCGGGCCGTTTAAGCGAGCTGGCTACGGCAACGGAGCGCGCCGAAGCGGCCTTGGAAGAGGCGCTGCGCAAAGAGGAAATGCGTGGCCCCACGGATCTTGCGAGCCGCGAACTTGAGGAGCGTTATAGCGCCGAACTGACCAGCATCGCGAATCAACTGCGCGAGCGGGAGGAAAGACTCCAGACGCGTGGCGCTGAAATGGCTGCCTTAAAGGCGGAACTGCAGAGCGTCCATGGGAAACTGACGGCACTGGGCACTGCCAAAGAGCGGGCCGAAGCCACGTTGCAGGACGAAATCCGCAGGGAACGTCAACAGCGTGAGGCGCGGGAATCGACCAGCCACGAGTTGGAAGAGCGTTACGTTAAAGAATTGGATCTGGTCGCTAACCAACTGCGCGAGAAGGAAGAGTTGCTGCACGCCCGGGATGGCGAGCTGACAGGGCTAAGATCGGAAGTCAAGGCGCTCACGGCGCGGATGAATGACGTGGCGGCTGCCAAAGAGCTTGCCGAAGCAACGTGGCAAGAGGAGTTGCGCAAGGAGCGCCAACGGCGCGAGTCACGGGAATCGACCAACCATGAGTTGGAAGAGCGCTATAGTCGTGAGCTGACAAATCTGGCAAGTCAACTGCGCGAAAAGGAGGAGTCCCTGGTCGCCCGCGATAGCGAGTTGACGGCGTTAAGATCGGAAGTCAAGGGCATCACCGGACGATTCAACGATATGGCGGCTGCGAAAGAGCGCGCCGAACTGTCGTGGCAAGAGGAGCTGCGTAAGGAACGTCAACAACGCGAGTCGCGGGAGGCGGCGAACCGTGAATGGGAAGATCGTCACGCCAGCGAGCTCCAGAATCTAACAAGCCAACTCGGCGAGAAAGACGAGATGCTCAAAGGGCGCGAGGGCGAACTGCTTACCGTCAAAACACAGTTCGCTTCACTAGCCGAGCAACTCGGCAAGGTGGAGTCCGCCAAGGAGCGCGCTGCGTCATTGCTGCAAGAAAAAATCAGAAATGAAAAACAGCTGCGCGAAGCCAGTGATTCGGCGCTCAAAGATTTGGAGGACAATTTCAAAGCCAAAATCGCGGTTCTGGAAGAGCAGCTCAGCGAGAAGCTGCAAACCATGGGTAGCCGCGACTCCCAACTGCAATCCCTCACCTCAGAGTTGACCCAGTTAAATCGGCGACTGAGCGACGTTGAAGCAGCTAAAGAGAAAGCCGAGAGCCTGCTGACCGAGGCGGTGCGAGAAAAAGCCGACCTGGCGGCATCTAATGAAAACTCGATCCGCGAATTGGAAGACAATCTGAGCAACAAGATTCGTGCCTTTGAAACCCAGTTGAGCGACCGAGAGGAGTTGTTGAAGGGGCGCGATGGGGAATTGACGCTTATCAAGAAACAGTTAACCGAACTGAGCGCGGCCAAGGATCAGTCGACCCGTTTGCTCCAGGAGGAGCTGCGCAAGAAGTCGGACGCGATTGAGGAGCGTGAGTCGGCGAAAAAAGCCCTGGAGGAACGGCTGGTCGGGCAGCTGCGGTCGTTGGAGAGTCAGTTGCGCGAAAACCGCGAGCAGCTTGATGGCCGCGACGCTGAATTGGCGAGCTTGACCGCGAAAGTGGGGAGTTTGGCGCATCAGCTGACGGATGCCACCGCATCGAAGGATCAGGTGGCGCGCCAGCTACAGGATGAGATTAGAAAGAAAAGCGAAGACTTGGAACAGCGCGAAGCGCACTCAAAATCGTTGGAGGAGCGTTTCGCCGAGCGGGTGCAGTCTTTGGAAACTCAGCTCGGCGAGCAGCGTGACTTGCTTAATCAGCGCGACGCTGAGTTGGCGGAGTTATCAGCCAAGTTGGGCAGCTTGACCAACCAGCTGTCGGATGCCGGGGCGTCGAAGGATCAGACTGCGCGCCAGCTGCAGGATGAGATCAGAAAGAAAAGCGAGGAGTTGGAGCAGCGTGAAGCGCACGCCAAAGCTTTGGAAGAAAGTTTTAGCGAACAGGTGCGGTCGTTGGAGCGCGAGCTCAGCGAACAACGGGAACGGTTGACCGGGCGGGAAATAGAAATGGCGGGGCTGAACGCCAAGTTGGGAAATTTAACCAGCCAGCTGGCCGATGTCGGCAACTCGAAAGAGGAGACGGCGCGCTTGCTGCAGGAGGAAATTAGAAAGCGAACCGCGGAGCTGGACGAGCGCGAAGCGCACGCGAAAGCATTGGAAGAGCGCTTGACGGAACGCGTGCGAAGCTTGGAAGGAGATCTCGGCGAGCAGCGCCAACAGTTAGCCGGACGCGAGACCGAAGTCGCCGGATTAAGCGCCCAGGTGGCCAGTTTGACCAGTCAGTTGAGCAATGCCGGCGCATCGCAGGACGAAGCGACGCGACGACTGCACCAGGAGGCTAAAGAAAAAGCCGTGCTCCTGCAGGCCAAGGAAGCCGCATTGAAGGGCCTGGAGGAGCGCTTGAGCGATTCTCTGCGATCCTTGGAGACCCAGCTCAGCGAAAAGCAGGAAATACTTGAAATCAGGGACTCCGAGGTTGAGACGTTGATCGCCAAGGTGAGCAGTCTCGCCGGTCAAGTGGCGGAATTGGAGTCGGCGCGGTCCAGGGTCGAGCGCCAGTTACAGGACGAGCTCCGCGAGAAAGATGCCGTGCTGCAAACCAAGAACGCCGACTTGGATGATTTGGAAGAGCGGCTTAACAGTCGAATGAAGACGCTGGAACGGCAGTTAAACGACAAGCAAAAGCTTCTTGAAACGACCAGCGGTGAGATGGGCGATATGCGGGCGCAGATGAGCGTGTTGGAAGAGCAATTGAAAGAGTCGGAAAACGCCAAGACCTGGTTGGAAAATGCCCTACATGAGGAGCGCAATAAGCAGACCCAGGCGCTGATCGTAGCCGATAACCGCCAGCCCGCCGTACTCGGTGAAGACAATGAAACGGATGAGAATGGTGAGGCCGATGGGTTGGACAACATCAGGACTGAACGAGAACAACTGCTTAAGGCGCGCGACAAACTGATCAACGACCTCATGAGCGAGCTCAAGGAAAAGAAATCGGCGTTGGCCAAGCATGAAATTGAAGTCTGGCAAGGAATCGAACGACGCGGCGTATGGAAACACCGGCTGTCGAAGATCGGTATTCGGCTCAAGGATTAGTGGGCAAATCAAGTTTGCTCAGCGGCTCCGCGATGGAAAATGCCAGCGCGAAGACACGACGGACAGGGACCAGTAAAACATTGTCAATCTGTCGTGCCTTCGCGGTGAATGACCCACGACATGCGATGGCTCGAATCACTGCAAACGATTCCAGGTTTAGTCCTTAAAGCTTGTTGCAATAGGCGCTCTTGTTGAATTCGCCGACCCGAGCGCATCGATAAAATCCCCTAGAGTCAATCCTGCTTTGTGCGTTGAATCTGAAACCGGCGCACCTGAGGAAAACCGGCCATCACCATAGCGACAATCGCCAGAGTCGCCAAGCCGCCGGTGAGTGCTGAAATTCTCGCGCCGAGCCAGGCTGCGACCAGGCCACTTTCGAACTGGCCGAGCTGCGGCCCACTGCTGGTAAAAATGCTGTTGATCGACGACATGCGACCGCGCAGCGCATCCGGCGTGCTCATTTGATTCGCGGTGGAGCGCAGGATCGAGCTGATGGTGTCGCCGGCGCCGCACAACGCGAGCATCACTATCGAGAACCAGAAGACCTCGGAACCCGCGAATAGGGCCGTAGAAACGCCGTAAATGGCCACACCGATGAGAATCCAGCGGCCGGTGCGGCGCACCGGAGGCAGAATGCTCATGGCGGCGGCGGCTAACAGCGAACCGACGGCGCGCGACGCGTAGAGCAGACCGAGTCCGCGCGGGCCGACCTGTAAAATGTCGCGCGCGTAAATTGGAAATAAGCTGCGCACGTTGCCGAAAAAAGTCGCGCCAAAGTCGAGCAGCATGAGCGGTAAAATCACGCCGTGGCCGCGTACGAATTGGAAGCCTTCGCGCAGCGCATTGAGCGATACGCTGCGCCAGCCGCCGCCCTCGGGTATACTTGTTTGCAATGACATCAGCGCGCCGAGCATGGCGATCCAGGAGAGCGCATCGACCAAGTAGCAAGCCGCCGGACCGGACAGGGCGAGCACGATGCCGGCCAGTGACGGACCGGCGATCACCGGGACATAACGCTGGGTTCCCTGGAGCGCCAAGGCTTGGGGTAATTGTTCGCGCGATACCAGGTTGGGAATTATCGATTGGCGCGAAGGTTGCTCCATGGAAGTAAAAATGGCTAGGAAGACGGTCGCGATGTAAAGCATCGGGGGCGAAGCTTGTCCGGCGAATGTCAATATCGCCAGTGCGGCGGAAACGCAGCAAAGACCGCTCTGCGTGCAGATCATCAGCTTGCGCCGGTTGATGGCGTCGGCGAGCAAGCCCGCGAACAGCAGGAGTATCGTTTGCGGTATCGCCCGGGCCAACCCGAGCATGCCGATCTGCAGCGGCGAGTTGGTCAGCTCGTAGATTTGCCAAGCCATGGCGACCTGGGTGAATTGGCTGCCGATCCCCGACATCATCGATCCAGCCCAGAAAAGTCGAAAATCCCGATTGCGGAAGGGCGAAAAGGTGTCTCGCTTGGCGCTGCTCACTTGGCGGTTGGTTTCGTCATGGGTGTTATCTGCAATCCTGGTCGGATTTTCTCTCGCAAAGGCGCCAAGGCGCAAAGTTAATTCTAAGTTTTTTTCCTCGAACTTGGTGTCTTTGCCTCTTGGCGGGAGCAATATTCCCCGTCTTTAGATTTCGCTTTCGAGAATTTCCAGGCCGTCGAGGCGGTCGATTAAATAGATCAAACCGTCGCTGGTGCGATAGACATCGTTGCTCTTGACCTTGCTCTGCCCGCGCCCCGGCTTGGGCACGTAATAGCCGACTTCTTTCAACTGGTACGGATTGCTGATGTCGACCACGCGCAAACCGCCGCTGAACCAGGTGACGAACATTTTGTTGTCATAGACCTGCTCCGCGGGTTGGTGCGCGCCGTATTGATGTCCCGGCGCGATGGTGAAGGCTGCCTCCGGATTAAACGTTGATACCGACACGGGGTGTTTTTCATCCGTGATGTCGATCATCCACATGAAAGCCGGCGGCGCGGGCGCGCGCTTACCAGCCTCCTCATCGACCACGACCATCATGTCCCGGCCCATGAGTTTCCAGGGAATCGGCAGCGTCGTGTGGATCGGCGAAGGGTAGGGCGGCGACCAGTTGAGGCCGCTGATAAATTTCGGCTTGCTCATGTCGGCGATATCGAGAATCACGAAGCCGCCGTGCCAGTAACTGACGTAGAGCCGATCGCCGTAGCGAATCGGATGGTGGCACTGGTGCGCCGTCCCTTCCCATGTCGGCGTCTCACCGCCGCCCGTCCACTGCCCGGGCATCCACCAGCGGCCAACTTCGGTTGGCCGTGTCGGGTCTTGCAAGTCCAGGATCATTGGGATGCGGCCGCGGTAGCCTTCGAGATGCACGGAGATATAGGCATAGCGGCCATCAAAGGTGAAACGATGCACGCCGCCGTTGGTTTCAAAAAAGGCGATCTCTTTGGGCTTCTCGCGATTGGAGATGTCGTAAATTTTAAGTCCCGTCGGCTGCTTCTCTTTGCTCTGGTAGCGTTCCAAATTTACCAGCATGACGTCGCCGCTCACCCGCACTTTGTGCGAATGCACGCCTTTGGGGATTTCGATGTGTGCGACGATTTTCGGATGCTTTGGATCTTTGACGTCGAGAATACTCGTGCCATGCGGCGGGTCCATGTGGCCGACGTACGCGTAGCCGTTTTCGACAACCACTTGTCCGCCGCCAGCGATGTCCGTGCGGCCGACAAGATTGACGTTTTTACTGATGCCAAACTCTGGTGCGTTTCCTTCGCTCATGATTGTTCTCCCGTTTGATCTGAGTAAACTCTTCTACCAAGCCGGAGGCGAGGCGGTCAACCGAACCTAGGCATTTGAATCGCTATGGGTTAATTCCCCGCAGCTTGCGGCGGGGTTCTTTATTGCACGTTTCCAGCTGATGCGTCCGATCAGTTCAAATCAGCGGCGATAACAGCGCTTGACTGTGGTCTAGCTGACGAAATAGGCTGCGGGCTAATAGTGGGATAGGCCACTGGTGATCACGTTGCCTAGACTAGATAGCTCACTTAATGGGGGGTACTACACACTTGTTCATTAGAAAGCTTCCACCATACGATGTTGTAGTCTGGCACCGGATTGACTCGTCACTGCCTGGGTTGCACGAGCGCATCATCGCGCTTGCAGGCCGTCAGCCCGATGAAGGCTTCGAGATGCAGGGGTTCCGCGACATGCATTGGGGATTCCAGACAGCAGAGGAAGCCACTGCATTTGCGGAGTCGCTGTTAGAGGTTGCAGCGTTTGACGATGTCGTGGTGCTCACCATTGTTCCGAGCCACGACGTAAAGTTTGGTCGCCGAGTTTACAAAGATACACGGTCATCCATTCAGATTTGAGTATGAGCGGAGCCGCGCCACTACGTTTGTGGACAAGATCCTCAAAGGCCGCAAGCCGGCCGATCTTCCTGTAGAGCAGCCGATGAGGTGCGAGTTTATTGTCAACCTGAAGGCCGCCAAGCAGATCGGCCTGACGATTCCACCCAATGTGCTGGTGCGGGCGGATAAGGTCATTCGCTGAATTCTGGATTTATATTTTTTTCTCCGCGTCCGCGAAATTTACCGATGTCGCGCCGCTTGGGTCGGAAAGACATGCAATTATTTCCGCCGGGATGGCTTGACCTTTGATTACCCCGGCTTGCTCTGGATGGGGCGCGGCCCAGACTCGTTTTTCGAAACCATCGACGGCGAGCTCGCCGGCCTTTAATATCCGGTGCCGCACCGTGAAACTGCTTCGCCCCCACTCACCAACCTCGCTCTCGACGACGATTTCGTCATCGAAGCGGCAGGGTAGGTTGAAGCGCGCGCCGACGTCGACGACCGGCAGGCCGACGATGGAGTATTTCTGCCGAAGCGCTGACGGCTTCAAGCCGGTGCGCTCGAACAGCCAACCGGTGGCGCTGTCGAAGATGATGAAATATTGCGGGTAAAACACGATCCCCGCCGGATCGCACTGGCCCCATTCGATGCGTATCGTGCGTCGGTTGACTAGCATGGTGTGCCGTAGTTCCTTTCTCTCGACAG
>Ga0214472_10001385_pt1 | contig 27418 bp, 27 predicted proteins | sample RVTome_6_FD_207662 | JGI IMG/M metagenome (GOLD analysis project Ga0214472, IMG submission 207662) | Soil microbial communities from uranium-contaminated site in the Upper Colorado River Basin, Wyoming, United States - RVT140D175 | ecosystem: Environmental > Terrestrial > Soil > Contaminated >...
CCGCCATAAGACAGACTGATGTGCGGCGCTTGCCACATGTCGCGCCAGCCGGCGGCCAGCCACGACCAAGGTTGTTCCAAGGTGATTCGCCGGATCGGAGGCCCGGCAGCGGTATCGATGTGCGCCATGTCCCGTGGAGTCCTTCGCGATGACTTGCCTTGGCGGAACGGAAACGAGGCCGATCCCACCGTCACCCTGTCCCTGAATTCATAGCATACCACGGTGCCGGGCAAACCTCACTTGATCGATGTCAATACCCATTCCGGCCGGTCCGTCGTATCATCGCGCCAGTGCCGATGGTCCATAAGGAAAACGTCGATGAGATATGGGCGGGTTGCCGCGGTTATCGTCGTGTTCGTCGCGATTCTCGTTGGCGAATGGTTGTGGCTGAGAGGCGAGCGGGAACAGGCGGCCGTCGATGGCTTGCCGGTGGTCACGACTGATGCGGCGGCGCCGGGCGGCCCGTTTTCGCTGGTCAACCATTTCGGCGAGCCGGTCACCGACCAATCGTATCGCGGCAAGTACCTAGTGATGGTGTTCGGCTATACGTTTTGCCCCGACGTTTGCCCGACCACGTTGAATACCGTCGTCGCCGCGATGGCGCTTCTGGGCACCAAGGCCGATGCCGTGCAACCCCTGTTCGTCACCGTGGATCCGGACCGCGATACCCCGGCGGTGTTGGCCCAGTACGTGGCCTCGTTCGATTCGCGCATGATCGGCCTGAGCGGCAGCCCGGAACAGATCCGTCAGGTGGCCCAGGACTATCGTGTCTATGTTGCCAAGGGTGACGGCGGCGGCGATGCCTACACCGTCGATCACAGTGCCTTTGTCTACCTGATCGGCCCGGATGGCCGGGTGCTGACCTACCTGAAGCACGATGCGACGCCCGAGGCCATGGCCAAGGCCCTTGAGCGCCTGATGACGCAGCAAACCTCGTTCGGGTCTCAATGGAACTGATCACGCTCGGCCTTGTCGCCATCGCCTTGTACTTCTTCGCGGATTTTGCCCTGCGCCAGGCGGAATCCTTTGCCGGCCGCCGATTCGAGCAGCGATCCGTGATCTTTTTCGGTATACTGTTGGCTTCTGCCCTCATTGCCTTCACACTGATCCGCCAATTTGCTCCCGAATAGGGCCGATCCGGCGATTGATTTAGGTCAAAGACAGATCCGGCCGGGTCCGTGAGATTGGTGCGGAATGCATGTGCCGCGGCCAAGTCCGCAGGCGAGGGGGCATGGTTGTTTCGCAACGGAGGGGGGACGTTCATGGCGGCTGAAAACGCGCAATCCGGTGAAGCTCAAGCGGCGAGCGGCGGCAGGGCGGTACGCGTGCCGATGATGCAGCGTCTGCTCGACAATCCATTTCTGCTGCTCTTCCTCGGCGTGGTGATGCCGACGGTCTTCTATCTGATCTGGGGGATCATGGAAGTCACCCAAATTCCCATCGCCAAATAACAGGGGCAAACCATGGCAATACAACCTGTCAAGGGTCTCTGGTGGAACGAACCCCTGCATCGCATGGAGATCATCTGGATCACGATTGCGTTCCTGTGGGGCGTATTGATGTTCTCGGCGATGATCTATTGGCACATCGCCGGTCAGCAGAATCTCTCCAACGAGGCTTATCGCATCGATCCCGATGTCTTCGCGGCCAAGGCCGAGGCCATGGCCGATCAATACACGATCGGCGAGGAGGGCGATACCGGCGTACCCGTGGTGCATCCGCCGCCGGGCAGCGAGGTCTACCTGATCGCCCGCCTATGGGAGTGGTGGCCTGTTCTGGAATTTGAAAAGGACCAGAGCTATCGGCTGCACCTGTCCTCCCTGGACTGGCAGCATGGCTTCTCCCTGCAACCGACCAACATCAACATCCAGGTTCACCCGAACTATGAGTTGGTGTTGACCATCACGCCCAACGAAGCGGGCGAGTTCTTTGTCGTGTGCAATGAATTCTGCGGTATCGGCCATCACACCATGGTCGGTAAAATCCGCGTCGTCGACAAACAGTAGAGGCGATCATGAGCGTAGGCGCATTGGAAGGCGCTCTGGCGTGGCCAGAGGAGAAATATCGGGTTTGCCCCGATACCGGCTTGCGCGTGTATGCCAAGGCCGAAACCTTGATCAAGGCCAACGCCGTGGTTGCCGTCGTGTTCCTGGCGGTTGGCGGGCTGTTCGGCCTGCTGGTGGCCTTGACCCGCTGGCCAGCGGTGCATTTGCTGCCGGCGGAGTGGTTCTACACCGCTTTGACCGCGCACGGCGCCGCGGTGCTCTTGTTCTGGATCATCTTTTTCGAGATGGCGATCCTCTATTTCGCCTCGGCAATCCTGTTGAATTGCCGCCTGGCGACGCCGAAGTTCGCCTGGTTCGGGTTCATCCTCATGGTCATCGGATCGCTCATGGCGACTGTCGCCGTGCTGCAGGGTGAATCCAGTGTCATGTTTACGTCTTATGTGCCGATGAAGGCGGCCCCGCATTTCTATCTCGGTTTGATTCTCTTCGCGGTCGGCGCTCTGGTCGGTTGTATCGTTTTTTTCGGCACGCTGGTCATCGCCAAAGAGGAAAAGACCTACGAGGGTTCGGTGCCGCTGGTCACCTTCGGAGCGATCACGGCGGCGATCATCGCGGTCTTCACCGTCGCCTCCGGCGCCATCATTCTGATTCCGACTTTCCTGTGGTCGGTCGGCTACATCAGCCACATCGATACGGTGATGTACAAGATCGTGTGGTGGGCCATGGGCCATTCGTCGCAGCAGATCAACGTCTCGGCCCAAGTCGCGGTCTGGTATGCCATCGCCGCCCTGGTCCTCGGCGCCAAGCCCTTGTCGGAGAAAGTCAGCCGCTCGGCGTTCCTGCTCTATATCCTGTTCCTGCAACTGGCCAGCGCCCATCACTTGCTGGCCGAGCCGGGCATCAGTTCCGAATGGAAGATCTTCAATACCAGCTATGCCATCTATCTGGCCGTTCTGGGCAGCATGATCCACGGCATGAGCCTGCCCGGCGCGGTCGAGGCGGCGCAGCGGCGGCGCGGTTTCAACAAGGGTATTTTCGGCTGGCTGCGCCAGGCGCCGTGGGCCAATCCGGCGTTCTCCGGCATGTTCATGTCCCTGGTGCTCTTCGGCTTCCTGGGCGGCATTTCCGGTGTCGTGCTCGGCACCGAGCAAATCAACTTGTTGATGCATAACACGCTCTATGTGCCCGGGCACTTCCATGCGACTGTGGTGACGGGCACGACCCTGGCGTTCATGGCCATCACCTATCTGGTGATCCCCCTGATCTTCCGCCGCGAGTTGATCCTGCCCGGGGTGGCCCGGTGGCAGCCTTATATCTTCGCCATCGGGGCTTCCGGCATCTCGTTGTTCATGATGGGCGCCGGGACGCTGGGCGTTTCGCGCCGGCATTGGGACATCACCTTCAGCGATTCCATCTTTACCTTCGATTATCCGGGAACCGCGTTCCTGATGATGGGACTGAACGGTATCAGCGCGATATTGGCGGCGCTTGGCGGGCTGATGTATGTGGTCGTCGTGGTCGGTTCGATCCTGTTCGGCAAGGTGCGCGACGAGGCCGCGGTCAAGGCCAATCCGATCGTGGCTCCGGGCGGGGCGGTGTCGACCTATGGCAGCGAAGGCACATTGAAGCTGCCGGGAACCATCGTCCTGGTCTGCGTCTTCTTCCTGGCCTTCGTCCTGTACTACTTCATCAACTGGAAGTTCCTGTCAGAGGTCTGGCCGTTGAGCTGACCGGCCGCACGGCTGGCGGCTTGACCGTTCGCGAGGAAACCATGGCGAGCACCATTGGACAGTTCTGGTCCGTCTTCAAGCTTCGTATCGGCTTGGCGATCATGCTGTGCGCCCTGGGCGGGCTGGCGGTGACGCCGGGGCCGGCGGTGGCGGGCTGGAAGATTGCCGTGCTCGCCGTGGCCGTGCTGCTGTCGGCGGCCAGCGCCGGGGCGTTCAACCAGTACGTTGAGCGAGACCTGGACGCGCGCATGGCGCGCACCCGCAACCGTCCGTTCGTCACCGGCGCGTTCACGGCCGGGCCGCTATGGCTGGGGGCGATCCTGGGCATTCTGGCCTTGGCGGTGGCCATGGCGGCCTGGACGTTCAACTTCGCCGTGGCGCTGCATGTCTTTCTCGGTGCCTTCACCTACGGCGTCGTCTACACCATCTGGCTCAAGAACCGGACGTGGCTGAACATCGTGCTCGGCGGCCTGGCCGGCAGCTTCGCGGTGCTGGCCGGTGCCTCCGCCGTGGACCCGGCGCTGTCCGCCGCGCCCATCGTGCTCGCGGTTGTGCTCTTTCTCTGGACACCGCCGCATTTCTGGAGCCTGGCGACCGCCCTGCACAAGGAATACGCGGCCGCCGGCGTACCGATGCTGCCGGTCGTGGTCGGCGATGCCGTGGCTGCCAAGGTCATTCTGGCGCACACGGTGGCCTTGGTCTTGCTGTCCTTGGTGCCGGCCGCACTCGGCATGGGATGGATCTATCTGGCCGGGGCGGTGGCCGGTGGCGGATATTTCGTCCTGAATTCGGTCCGCCTGGCCAAGAACCCCGGACCCAAGGCGGCGATGGTGAATTTTTTCGCGTCGCTCGTTCAACTCGGCCTGCTCCTGTTCGCGGCGATACTTGACCGCGTGATTTTGGGATAGGGGGCGAAGCGGTCCCATGTCCGGCCCTCAAATCCGCCACATGTCCCGCCTGTTTCCGTTTCTGGGCGCGATCCTGTTGATCGCCGGTTCCATGCAGGCGGCCGCGGAGACCAGAGCGCCGGCGCCGGAGCCTTTCGATCAAGGCGCCGCCATCGCTTACAGCCAGGCGGCTATCGGCCGCCCTCTGGATGATCGCGGTTTTCTCGATACGCAGCGCCGCCCGATCCGCCTGTCCGACTACCGGGGCAAACCCTTGGTTGTAAATCTGGTCTTTACAGCGTGCAGCGACTCGTGCCCGATTGTCGTACAGACCCTGCGCAATGCCGTCGACGTGGCGCAGGATGCGGTGGGCAAGGATGCCTTCTCGGTCGTGACCATCGGCTTCGACGCGGGCGACGATACGCCAGAACGGATGCGCGCCTTCGCCCGCGGCCAAGGGGTCGATCTGCCGAACTGGGATTTTCTGAGTGGCGAAGCCGCCGCCATCGAGGGCTTGGTGGAGAATTTGGGATTCATTTATTTCCCGTCGCCGCGCGGTTACGATCATCTGGCGCAAACCACGGTCATCGACGCCGAGGGGATCATCTATCGCCAGGTCTACGGGTCGCAGTTCACCGCGCCGGCCTTGACAGAACCCTTGATCGAATTGATCTTCGGCCGCGCCTCGTCGTCGTCGAACACGCTCGAATATTTGACCAATCGGCTGCGTCTGTTCTGCACGTATTACGATCCGAACCGCGACCGGTATCGTTTCGACTACGCCATCTTTATCGGCCTCATCGTCGGCGCCAGCAGTTTGATCGGCATTGGCACGATCCTGGTCCGCGCCTGGCTTCGGACGCGGCCGAACGCGCATAGTGTCTGAGCCGGCTTTGCGCGCGCCCACCCGCAGCGAATCCCTCGGCGATCAAAGCCGCCGTGCCAGCCTGAATGGCGAGCCGGTGGCGCTCGTGCAACGCGGATTGCGGTGGGGATTCGAACGCGTCGAAGCGGTCCTGGACCGCATCTTCGGGGCGGCCTGGAACCCGCTCTATCAGCTGGGCGCGCTTGGCTTCTTTTACTATTGGGTGGTCGCGGTCAGCGGCATCTACGTTTACATCTTCTTCGATACCGGCACGACCGAGGCCTACGAGTCGGTAGAATATTTGACCGTGGACCAGTGGTACCTGGGCGGCGTCATGCGCAGCCTGCATCGCTATGCCTCCGACGGCATGATCCTCATGATGGCCGTCCATATGTTGCGCGAGTTTGCGCTCGACCGGTATCGGGGGGCGCGCTGGTTCACATGGGTCACGGGCACGCCTATCCTGTGGCTGGTTTTTGTCGCCGGTATCACCGGGTATTGGATGGTGTGGGACGAGCTGGCGCAATACATCGCCATTGCCAGTACAGAATGGCTCGATTGGCTCGGCATCTTCGGCGAGGCGATCGCACGGAATTTTTTGTCGCCAAACTCGCTGGACGACCGCTTTTTCACCCTGCTGACGTTCATTCATATCGTGGCACCATTGTTGCTCCTGCTGGTCTTGTGGATTCATCTGCAACGGGTGACCAAGCCCAGGATCAACCCCAAACGGGGTCTGGCCGTTGGTACGTTCCTCATGCTGGTGGCGCTCTCCTTCGTCAAGCCGGCGGTCAGCCATCCGCCGGCCGATCTGACGGTCGTGCCCGGTGTCCTCAATCTCGACTGGTTTTACCTCCCGGCCTATCCCTTGATGGATGCCACGTCGTATGGGGCCGTCTGGGGATTTGCCGGGGTGCTGACGTTCATGCTTTTCGCCTTGCCCTGGCTGCCGCCGGTGCGGCGCCCGGCCGCAGCCACGGTGAACCTGGACAACTGCAATGGGTGCGAACGGTGCGCCAACGATTGTCCCTATAATGCCATCGTCATGCGGCCACGCAGCGACGGATTGCCGTTCGAGAATGAAGCCACGGTTGATGCGTCCGTGTGCGTCGCCTGCGGCATCTGCGCCGGATCGTGCCCGACGTCGACACCGTTCCGCCGGGCCAGCGCGCTGGTTCCAGGAATCGACCTGCCCGACCGTTCGCTGCCCGAGTTGCGCGACCGGGTGGAAGCCGCGTCGGCCATTCTTTCCGGCGATCGCCGGGTGATTGTCTTCGGCTGCGATCACGCCGCTCCGCTCGATCGTCTGGCGGGCGACGGCATCGGCACGCTCAGCCTGCCCTGCATCGCCGCCCTGCCGCCGTCGTTCATCGATTACGTGCTCAGCCGCGATTTGGCGGATGGCGTGGTCATTACCGGTTGCCGCGACGGGGAATGCTTCAACCGCTATGGGGTGGATTGGATGACCGCCCGGCTGGCCAGCGAACGCGATCCCTACCTGCGCAAACGGGTGCCACGCGCGCGCCTCCTCACCTGCTGGGCGGCCGCCGCGGATCGCACCATGCTGGCCAGCAAGATAGAGTTATTTCGCGCCGGTTTGCCGGCCGTGCCGAAGCCCGCTGCCCCGCACCTGCAACCCGCCGTGGCCGGAGGAGACGACTCGAATGGGTAATGTCTTCCGCTATATGGGACAAGGTGTCGTCTATGCGCTGATCGCGGTGGTGCTCGGCTTCTTCGCGGATACCCCGGCCTATCGGCATTTCGACGACGACAAGGCGCAGCTTACCTTGAGCCTGGCGCACAGTGGCAAGCATCTCCAGGAATGCCGGCGCCGGACCGCCGAAGAGCTTGCGGCCCTGCCGGCGAACATGCGCAAGCCGCTCGACTGTACGCGGGAACGCACGCCGGTGCTGGTTGAGGTTGAGCTGGACGGGCAGATCATCGTCAGCGAATCCGTGTCTCCGTCCGGCCTTTTCGGCGACGGGCCCTCGCAGATCTATAAGAATTTCGTCATCCCAAGCGGCTCCTATACACTTATCGTGCGGATGCGCGAAAGTCCCCGGGCCGAAGGCTTCGACTATCAGCGGGAAGCCCATGTCGTGATCGCCCCGCGCCAGAGGTTCGTGATCGGGTTCCAGGCCGAAGCCGGCGGATTCATTTTCGCCACCCCCGACGTCCCCGCCGTATCGCGGAACGGCCAGCCAAATCAGGGATGAATACGATGGCCCTTGTGGAATGGCGCGATGAATTTCGAACCGGCATTCCGTCGGTCGACCATGAGCATGAAGAGCTGATTCTGGCGATCAACGATCTTCATGCCCAACTGTCGGGCAAGATCGATAAACAGGCGGTCGCCGGTTTTCTGGGCGAGATCGACGCCAAGATCTCGGCGCACTTCGCGCTGGAGGAAAAGATCATGCGCGAACATGGTTACGATCAGTTCGCCGACCACAAGGAGGATCACGAACGCCTGCTCGATGGCATCCGAGATATCATGGACAACTTCGACCGCGGCACCTACCGCGACACGGACGAAGCCCTGGCGGCGCATTTGCAGGAATGGTTCACCCGGCATTTCAAGACCAAGGATGCCCGCCTGCACAAGATGCTGGACTAGCGCCGCACCGGCGGCGCTGGCGCGCGGATCACGTCCTATAAGGCTCCCTCAACCCTTTTTCCCCAGATAGGACTTCATCGAGTCGTCCATCGCCTTGATCCAGGGCGTATGGTGCTTGGGCGACATGGTTCCGGTCATCAGGGAACGATAGGAGTTGTCGCGGAACCCCATGATGTTTTCGTGCTTATGGTGTTCCCACTCCATGAACGTCTTGTTGACGCCGGTGACATCGAAGCTGGGATAATCGGTCGCGTCGATGAGCTCCTGGGTGTAATCGCCCTGGAAATAGATCTTTTCCTCGTCCGTGCTCAGTTTTTCCTCGCGCGCCCGCCAGGCCTTGCTGTGCTTCGTCATCTCGGCTTTTGACGGCAAATCGATGCGCCCGAGGATGACGTCCCGGGCATACCACGCCTGGGCGTCGAACATGTTGAACGTGTAGAATTGGTCCTGCATGCCGAGGTACATCAGCTTCGGATTCTTCTCCCAGACGACGCCCTTGTAGAGATCCAGCGGCCACAGGCGGTTGCCGGTCTTCAGCCGCAGATCGTCCGGCAGGAACGGGAAGTGGTGCAGATACCCGGTGCATAGGATGATGGCATCCGCATACGTTGACGAGCCATCCTTGAAATGGACGGTGTTGCCCTCGACTTTTGTGATCAACGGAACCTGCTTGAAACTATCCGGCCAGTGGAAGCCGGTCGGATTGGTCCGGTAGCTGATGGTCACGGACTTGCAGCCGTACTTGTGGCACTGCGATGCGATGTCTTCGGCGGAATAGCTGGTGCCGACGATGATGATGTCCTTGCCCTTGAATTCCAGCGCATCGCGGAAATCGTGCGCATGCATGACCCGCCCGCCAAAGGTATCGAAGCCCTTGAAGTACGGCACGTTGGGTGTGGAAAAATGCCCGGAGGCGACCACCACGTAGTCAAACTGTTCCGCGTAGACGTGATCCTTATTCAGATCATGAGCCGTGACGGTGAACTTGCCGGTTTTCTCGGAGTATTCGACATGGCGCACCGGTGTCCGGAACCGGCATTTGTCGCGCACGCCGGCTTTTTCGACGCGCCCCTTGATGTAATCCCACAACACCTCGCGGGGCGGGTATGAGGCGATCGGCCGGCCGAAATGCTCCTCGAAGGTATAGTCGGCGAACTCCAGGCATTCCTTCGGTCCGTTCGACCAGAGGTAGCGGTACATGCTGCAATGGACGGGTTCGCCCAGCTCGTCGGTGCCGGTGCGCCAGGTATAGTTCCAGATGCCGCCCCAATCTTCCTGCCGCTCGAAGCAGACGACCTCGGGGACATCGGCGCCCTTGGCGGCGGCCGATTGAAAGGCCCGGAGCTGAGCAAGGCCGGATGGACCAGCACCAATAATTGCAACACGTTGAGTCATACCTACTTCCCTCCGAAAGTCAGTGATCCGATCCGTCTCCGGTCACCCCGGCGGGCTTGGCCGAACAGATGGTTTCGACCCGCCGCCGGATGCGAATTGATGGAAACCGTCGGCCGCGGCGCAGTGAGCGCGGCTCTCTCGTTTATACCCTCCCTATGCCGATCTTCCGCCCGCCAGCCGGCGCAAACGGGGCGGCGTTCGGCAGATCGGCGGTGGCCGGGTTCGCCGCGGGCGGCGGCCCGACCCCATTGATTTGCTTCATGCAAAGTTATGCTGAACGGTGACCAGTGTCTACCCAATTACAACCAATTTTCCGTCATTCCTTGATCTCACCACAAGATGGGGCGTATATATCACAGGATGCAAGCAATGTGCTGGCACTATTTGGTCCAAAGTGGTTTAGGGGGTGTGCAGGGGCGACGGTGACGGACGGGGAATGTGACCAACGCGGACCGTCAGGCAAACGAACAAAGCAACGAGATGGACCGGGGCCGCATGTCGCTGCGGCTCGACGGTCATCATGGGAGGACAAAATGACATCCAAAACCCGCAAGCATCGACTCTCGACGAGCGTATCAAGACGGCAATTTTTGAGCACGACGGCGGCGACCGGCGCGGTCGCCATCATGGCGCAAACCGCCATGCCGCGATTCGCCTTCGCGGCGGAGAAGGTGGTGAAAATCGGCTTCCTCGCGCCGTTGACCGGCGACGTGGCCGCCTGGGGCAAGCCCGGGCTGGATGGCTGCCGGATTTGGGGCGACTGGGTCAACGCCGCGGGCGGACTGCAGATCGGCGGCGATACCTACAAGGTGGAATTCGTCGCCTATGACGAAGAATACGATGCCGGCAAGGCGCGCACCGGCGCCACCAAGCTGATCAAGGAAGACGGCGTCAAGTTCATCATGATGCTCGGCGGCGATCCATGGCCGGGCGTGCAGAAGATCGCCGAGAAGGAGGGCATGCTCTTCTCAACGCTGCTGCCCAGCGATCTGACCCCGGACACCAAGACCCTGGTGGCTCCGTGCGAGGTGCATCCGATCTATAACGTGACCGGCGTCGACTGGCTGGCGCAAAACAAGCCTGAGCTGAAGACCGCGGTCATCTGCGCCCAGGACGATGCCCTGGGCAAGCCGTCGGTGGCGACCTACCTGGCGGCCTTCGATGCGGCCGGCATCAAGGTGGTGGAAGATCCGACATTCTTCGATCCGGCCACCACCGACTTCGCGCCGGTGATGACCAAGCTGCTGGCCAACAAGCCGGATATCCTGTGCCTCGATACGGCCTATGCCGACTACGTCCACCCGCTGTGCGAGCAGGCGTATCAGCAGGGCTTCAAAGGCCAGATCATCTCCTGCACCGCGGATTTCTATCCGAAGATCATCGAGAAGACGTCGAAGGAATTCATGGAAGGCTTCATCTTCCAGTTCCCGGATTTCGACGATCCGGCCCTCAACGGCAATGGCGTCAATTTCCAGAAACCGAACGACTTCTACGCCGAATACGCCAAGCGGTACGGCGAAAGCGAGTGGGGCGCGGTGTCCTGGGAGTACGCTTCGATCATGGACCTGTGGGCCGATGCGGCGATCAAGGCCGGCAGTGTCGAGCCCGCCGATGTCCTCGTCGCCATGAAGGCCGATGGCAAGGGCAAGCATGCCTTTGGCGACGCCAAATGGTGGGGCAAGGAGCTGTTCGGCATCGACAATGCCTTGGTCGGCAACTGGCCGGTCGTGGCCATTGAGGATGGCAAGGCGGTGATCAAGGAGTTCCGGTCGATTCCCGATTGGTGGGACAAGAACGGCGCTCTCCTGGTCAAGCACATGACGGCGCTGGGCCAGATGTGGAATCAGCGCGGTTAAACTGACCGCGGGTGCCGGGCCGACCGCCCGGCGCATCTGAGTCATGCTAGGATCCGGGACCGGAGCGTACTTCCGGTCCCGGTTTTGATGGGGGCGCCTGGCCGTGGCCGACTTGCTGTTGCAGACCTTGGTCAATGCCACCTACGCGGCCAGCTACATGGCCTTGATCGCGGTCGGCCTGGTGATGATTTTCGGCGTCATGGGGGTGATCAATTTCGCCCATGGCGAGCTCTACATGGCCGGGGCCTATACGGTCGTCTTTCTGTACGCCAAACAGGATTTTCCGTTTTTCGTGGCGGTGGCCGTCGGGCTGGTCTTTGTCGGCCTGCTGGGATTGGTGATGGAGCGGGGCCTGTTCCGGCCCCTGCGCAGCAATCCGCTGGGCGGATTGATCGCCTCCATCGGCTTCCTGCTGATCCTGCAGACCCTCGCGGTGCTCGGCTTCGGCGTGCGCATGGAACACATTCCGCCGTCCACCCAGGAGAAGCTCATTCTCGGCGACGCGATCGTGCTGACCTATCAGCGCCTCTATGTCATCGTCGCCGCCATTATCCTGCTGAGCGGGCTATGGGTATTCCTGCGCAAGTCGCGCTTCGGCTGGGCCTTGCGGGCCTGCGCCCAGGATCCGGAGGCGGCCCGGCTCCAGGGCATATCCCTGAACCGCACGGCACAGTTGGCCATGTTCATCGGCGCCGCCCTGGCCGGTGTGGCCGGGGCGCTGACGGCGCCCCTGGTCAGCCCGACGCCGCTCATGGGGCATTCGGTGATTGTCACGGCCTTTATCATCATCATCGTCGGCGGCATCGGGCATCTGGAAGGGGCGGTGGTCGCCGCGATCCTCTATGCCTTCGTCCATACCTTCGTCACCACGCTCTTCGATGGGGTGATCGCCAATATCGTCGGTCTGGCCCTGATGCTCACCGTTCTGGTGGTCAAGCCGACCGGGTTGTTCGGGGCCAAGGAACGTGCCTGAGCGTGCCGGTGCCGTGCAGATGAGGTGGGCGATTGCCGTCGTGGCCGGACTGGCGATGTTCATCGCGCTGCCCCACGTGCTGAGTTACTCCCAGCAAGAGATCCTGGTCCTGCTGGTCATCAATGTTCTGCTGGTGGTCAGCTACCGGATGCAGACCCTGACCGGCGAATGGTCCCTCGGCCACGTGGTCATCATGGGTGTGGGCGGCTATGCCAGCGCCCTGTTCGCCAAGGGACTTGGCATTCCGGTTCCCATCTCCATGCTGCTGGGTGCTGTCACCGCCGCGGCCGTCGCCTATGGGCTCAGCTTCCCGCTCCTGCGCATGAAGGGGTTCTACTTTCTCATCGGCTCATTTGCCGCCGGGGAGATCATCCGCCTGATCTGGAAGCGGTTCACGGATCCGTTTGGCGGGCCCAAGGGCCTGAAACTGATTCCTGAGTTTCCCAGTTTCGAACTTGGCGGGCTGCACTGGGATTTCTATGAGCCGGTCCACTACTACTATCTCGCCGGCCTCGTCGTCGCGGCATCGCTCTTCATTCTCTACCGGATCGAGCGGTCGCGGTTGGGCCTGACCTTTCATGCCATTCACTGGCAGGACAAGCTGGCGGAATCCGTGGCGATCAATACCACCCGGTACCGCACGATGGCCTTCGTGATCGCCTCGTTCTTTGCCGGCCTCGCGGGGGCGCTGTATGCGCACTATGTCGGTTCGGTCAACCCGACCCGCTTCGATGTGGCGGAGATGGTTTACGTGCTGATCTGGGCCATCGTCGGCGGCACGGCGACATTCTATGGCCCGATCCTGGGGGTTACCGTGCTGACCATCATCAACGAGGTTTTGTTGCGCGAGCTTGGCGTCGATGAGATGCGCCCGATGTTCTACGGGGCGATCCTGATCGCCTCCATCCTGTTCCTGCCCAATGGCCTGGAAAGTCTGATCACGAAGGGCCTCGAATGGTTTCGCCGCCGCCGTGGCGAAGCCCCGGGAGCGGTCGATCAGTCGGCCAAGTGACCGGTTGAATCCCCCGGTGCGGCGGTCAGGATCACCGCCGCTAGAAGTTTGCGGGTATCATTGAGCATGGCCGGGCACTCGCGCCGCCACCGTTGCAACCGTTCTTCGGAGGCCGCGGGCTGACCGCCGGGTGCTTGGTTCCCGTTGACCAGGCGGTCCACGCTGCGGCGGCCCTCATCGGCCAGCTCGCGCCACTTGACCACCCAACGTTCCCGATAGGTATCGCGGTGGCGCGCTTCCATGCGCAGGTGAAACAGCGACGACCTGGCGCTGCGCGGGGCGGTCATGGCCTCGAGCCAAGGGGTGCAGGAAGCCCAGATCCGTCCGGCCTCCGCCAGCAGATCGGCCCCGTGCGTGCCGCCGGGTCCGAGAGCGATGGCGAAGTTGGCCAGAGAGGCGGCCAGGCGCGGGTCGTCGGCGGCAAAGTGCTCCCGCGCCAGGCTAACGGCCGCGCCGGCATGGCGCTGCACCGCTGCGGACTCGCCATGGACCAACGCTTGCAGCGTCGTCACCGCCAGCCGTTCCCACTCCAGATCGGTTTCGGACCAGCCGGCCTGCAGCAGCTCGGCGACGGTCCACGCCGTCTCAGCCACCGAGATAGGCCTGGCGGACGTGATCGTTGGTGCGCAGCTCGCCGGCCGGCCCTTGCAGGGCGAGGGACCCGGTCTCCAGCACATAGGCGAACTGGGCCAGGCGCAAGGCCAGCGCCGCGTTCTGTTCGACCAGCACGACCGGTACCCCTTGCGCCGCGATGGTGACGATGATGCCGGCGATTTCCTGAACCATCACCGGCGACAAGCCGACGGACGGCTCGTCGAGCAGCAGAAGCTTCGGTTTCGACATCAGGGCGCGGCCGATGGCCAGCATCTGCTGCTCGCCGCCGGACAGGGTCTTTGCCCATTGCCGGCGCCGCTCCTTGAGCCGGGGAAAATGCCTGAAGATGTCCTCCAGATCGCTCTCAACATCGGCCTTGTTCCGGCGCAGAAAGGCGCCGGTGCGCAGATTCTCCTCGACGGTCAAATCGGGAAAGACCCGTCGGCCTTCCGGCACATGGGCGATGCCGCGGGCGACGATCTCCTCGGGCAAGAGGTGGTCGATACGCTCGCCGGCAAACCAAATCTCGCCTTCGGTCACCCGCTCGAGGCCTGAAATGGTGCGCAGGGTGGTGGTCTTGCCGGCCCCGTTGGCGCCGATGATGGTGACGATGCTGCCCTCGGGCACGTCGATGCTCACACCCTTGAGGGCTTCGACTTTCTTGTAGTGGACGCGGATGTTGCGCACCTCAAGCAGCATAGTCGGCGCTCCCCAGATAGGCCTCGACCACGGCGGGGTTGGCGCGAATCACGTCCGGCGTTCCCTCGGCCAGCAGGCTGCCGAAATTCATCACGGTGATGGTGTCGCACAGGCCCATCACCGCTTGCATGTCATGTTCCACCAACATGATGGTCATCTCGTGCACGGCGCGCAGCTGCCGGACATGCTCCATCATCTGCCGCGTCTCTTCCGCGTTCATGCCGGTGAACGGTTCATCCAGGAGCATGACCTTGGGCTTGGCGGCCAGCGCCACCGCCATGCCCAGTGCCCGCTGAAAGCCATGCGGTAGGTTGCCCGCCAGCTCCCCTGCGTGCCCCTGCAAGTTGAAGAATTCGAGGATTTCGTCGGCCTGGCGATCCGCCGCTGCCTCGCTTTTCCAATCGGCGCCGGTCAGACGGCTGAGAAAACCCGACCGCGCGTGCCAGTGGCAACCGATGCGGACATTGTCGCGGACGGACATTTCATGGAATAGGGTCGTGCCCTGAAACGTCCGGATCAAACCGATTTCGGCCAGAGCGCTGGTCCGCCGTCCGGAGACGTCCTGACCCTGATACACCACTTGGCCGCTGGTTGGCGGATAGTATCCGGAGATGACATTGAACGTGGTCGTCTTGCCGGCACCGTTCGGGCCGATCAAGCCGTGGATGGTGGCTGGATAAACCTCGAAGCTCAAGCCGCCGATGGCCGTCAGGCCGCCGAAGCGCCGCACCAGATTGCGCACCTCCAGGATAGGCTTTTCAGGCACGGACATATTGGGTCTCCGGGTCGTGGATCAGGGATTCACAGGCGCGAATATCCTAGCCGATTACGGGCTGTTGTCACGCCTCGAATGATTCTCGACTATGCGGTTAGTCCATTGAATGGTATGAATAAGGGCATTCCGCAATGGCTACTCGGACGGGTGAGCGAATTGGTCAAACCACAGCCTGTGGCCGGTCACGAGCCCCCGCTCATGGGGCAAAGGCCGCGCGTGCTGACGCCGGGACTTCGCGCGCTACCGCCGCGGACCGAGCGCTATGTCGTGGCCGGACGCGGCACCCTGTTCCTGGCCGCCGGCAGCGGCGACCGGCTCATACTGATCGACCGCGAAGGGCGCCAACCGTGCGAGGTATTGGCCTTCGCCAACGGCGGGCGGAATGTATCGGACTCCTTGGGAGGCCGGGTCAACGGATCGGGTGCCGGCGTGAAGGATCTCGTTTCCACCGGCGACGGCACGTTGCAGGCGGCTTTGGCCCGGCACGGCATCGCGTTGGATAATGCCCGTTCGGTCGATCTGTTCGGGCCGGAGGCGGCGGCCGGTCAGCAAGAAAGCTTGCAGGCGCAACAGGACTGCATCGTGATCGTGGCGGCGCCGGGGGCGCCGATGCGGGTCGATGCCCAGGATGCGCCCACCGAAATCGAGGTGTTTGTCGAGCGGGCCAATCCGCCGGCCGAGGCCGTTGCGCGTTTGCCCGCGCCGCTGGCCACGCCGCGGCTGGATTTCCGGATCAACCGGGCGACGGCGGAATCGTATCTGGTCCGCGCCGGCGAATATATTCAAGTGATCGACGTCGAGGGGCGGCAGTGTTCCGACTTTCAGTCGTTTCGGCAGGCGTCCCTGGATCGGGGCATCGAACGCTGTCTCGATGTGACCACCACGCGCTCGTTGGTCGGCGCCGCCTATCCCGGCCCCGGCCTGTTGTCGAAATATTTCGACCAGGACATGCTGGCCCTCGTCGAGGTGGTGCAGGACACGTGCGGACGTCACGATGCGTTCGGCTTGGCCTGCACCGCCAAGTACTACGAGGACCAAGGGTACCCGGGTCACGTCAATTGCTCGGAAAATTTCAACCAGGCCCTGGCGCCGTACGGCATCGCGCCGCGCCGCGGCTGGATGGCGATGAATTTTTTCTTCAACTCCAGCATCGACGCGCACAACCAGCTGCTTACGGATGATCCTTGGTCGCGGCCGGGGGACCATGTGCTGCTGCGGGCCCTGACCGATCTGGTGTGCGTGTCGTCGGCGTGCCCAGACGATATCGACGCCGCCAACGCGTGGAACCCGACGGAGATTCATCTGCGCGTCTATGGCCCGGAAAAGGCATTCGCAAAATCGATCGGTTACAGAAAGACCACGGAGTCGGAGGCGCAGATGACCAAGGAAACCGGCTTCCACCCGCGCACCTCGGCCTTGACGCGCAACTTTTCCGAATATCGCGGCTATTGGCTGCCCGACAGCTTTACCAATCATGGCGAGCTGGCCGAGTATTGGGCGTGCCGGGAGAAGGCGACGGTCATGGACCTGTCGCCCTTGCGCAAGGTCGAGGTTGTTGGGCCGGATGCCGAAGTGCTGTTGCAGCAAACCCTGACCCGGAACGTGCGCCGGTTGGCGGTCGGCCAGGTCGTCTATTCGGCCATGTGCTACGACACCGGCGGGATGATCGACGACGGCACCTTGTTCCGGCTGGGCGGCCAGAATTTCCGCTGGATCGGGGGCGACGACTACGGCGGCATCTGGCTGCGCGAGCAGGCCAAGACGCTGGGCCTGAATGCCTGGGTCAAGAGCTCCAGCGACCAGTTGCACAACCTGGCGGTCCAGGGACCGCGCAGCCGCGAGATCCTGAGCGAAATCATCTGGACGCCGCCGGCGCAACCGGCACTCGCCGAGTTGGGATGGTTCCGGTTCGCCATCGGCCGCATCGGCCATGCCGACGGCACCGCGGTGATCGTTTCGCGCACCGGCTACACCGGCGAATTGGGTTACGAGGTGTGGTGCCACCCGAAGGACGCCGTCACCGTTTGGGATGCGATCTGGCAGGCCGGGGAACCGCACGGCCTGATGCCCCTGGGGCTCAAGGGCCTGGATATTTTGCGCATCGAAGCCGGCCTGATCTTTGCCGGCACCGAGTTCGACGATCAAACCGATCCGTTCGAAGCCGGCATCGGTTTCACCGTGCCGTTGCAGAGCAAGGAGGACGACTTCGTCGGCAAGGAGGCCCTCATCCGGCGCAAGGCGCATCCGCAACGAATGCTGGTCGGCCTGGATCTGGCGGGGGAAGAGCCGGGCGCCCACGGCGACTGCATTCACATCGGCCGCCAGACGGTCGGCGTCGTCACCAGCGGCTGCCGGTCGCCGGTGTTGCGCAAGAACATCGCGCTCGCCCGGGTTGCCGTCGAGCATGGTGCCCTCGGCACGGAGGTGCAGGTGGGCAAGCTGGACGGCCATCAGAAACGCATCCCGGCCACGGTGGTCCGTTTCCCCTTCTACGATCCGGACAAGACGCGGGTGCGGTCTTAACCGGCGCGTAGGCTAGCTTTGCCCGAGAAAGGCCTCCGCCAGGGCATCGTCGCGGCGGGCCTCCGCCGACGTTCCGGTCCAAGTCAGGTTTCCCGCCTCGAGAATACAAACGGTGTCGGCGGCATCGAGGGCCTTCTCGGTGTTCTGGTCGACCAGGACGATCGCCAGGCCATCGTCCCGCAACGCGCGCAGGACACGGTAACATTCGTCGACCACCGCGGGCATCAAGCCCAACGACAGCTCGTCGACAAGCAGCAAGCGCGGTTCGGAAATAAGCGCCCGGCCCATGGCCAGCATCTGTTGCTCGCCACCGGAGAGCGACCCGGCAGTCTGGCGCCTGCGGTCCTTGAGGCGCGGGAAGTGGGTCAGAGCGGCGTCGATGTTCCGCCGCATCGCCGCCGTTGGCATCACGTGGCCGCCGATCATCAGATTCTCCTCGACCGACAAATCGGGAAAGATACGGCGACCTTCCGGGACGATCGACAGGCCCTTGCGGATACGCCGTTCCGCGGGCAAGGCAGAGATATCTTCGCCGTGCAGGCGGATGGTGCCCGCCTTCAACTCGCACAGGCCGACCAGGGTCATCAGGGTCGAGGTCTTGCCGGCGCCATTGGCGCCGAGCAGGGCCAGGATCGAGCCAGCCTGCACGCTCATCGACACATCCCGGACAGCGACGATATCGCCATAGCCGCACGTCAAGCCGGAGACATCGAGCATCAGGCGTTGGCTCCAAGATAGGCCCGCCGCACCTCTGGATTGGCCATCACAGAGGCCGTGTCTCCGTAGGCGAGGGGGCGCCCGTTGTCCTGAACGTAGAGCGTCTTGCAGATCCGCGTGACCTCACGAATGTTGTGCTCGATCAAGAGGATCGTCTGACCCTGCCGGTTGAGATCGGCGATCAGGTTGGCCAGAGCGGCCGCTTCCGCATGGTTGAGGCCGGCCAGGGGCTCGTCGAGCAGCAGCAGCTCGGGCTCAAGCGCCATGGCCCGGGCCACCTCCATCCGTTTCAGAAAGCCCAGTGGCAGCGTTGCGGGCAGCTCGTGGGCGGCATCGGCCAGGCCGACCAGACCCAGCAGGTCCATGGCCCTGCGCCGCTCCCGTGACCGATCGGTGCGGACCATTGCGGCGAGGACATGGTTCGTTTTAACGCGCCCGCATGCCAACGCCACATTATCGAGCAAGGACAAAGCCCGCAGGGGCTGAACGATCTGCTGCGCCAGGGCCAGGCCGGCGCGGACCCGGGCGTTGACCGTCAGGCCCGCCAGATCCCGGCCGTTCAGAAGGACGCGGCCTTCCTGCGGCTGGACGATTCCGGTGATGACCCGCATCAACGTGGTCTTGCCGGCGCCATTTGGGCCGATAAAGCCGACCATCTCCCCGTCGCGTATGATCAGGGACACATCGGCGACCGCAACCACGCCGCCGAAGCGGACGGTCACGTCTTGAACGTTCAGAACCTCGGTCATGGCGGCGCCTTGCGAACGCGATTGCGCAGCCGCCGGATCATGCCGGCCAGCCCATCGGGGGCAAACCGCATGACGGCGAACAACAGGCCGCTGTAGACGAGCAGCTTGTAGTCGTCGACGAATTGCACAAGCAGCGGCAGGACGCTCAATACGGCGGCCGAAAACGCAACACCCCAGACCGATCCGATGCCGCCGACAATCACCATGGCCAGGATGCTCACGGATTCCACGAAGCCGAAACTGTCCGGGCCGACGAAGCGGAAGTGATGGGCATACAATGCGCCAGCGATCCCGGCGACGGCGGTGCCTATGACGAAGGCAATCAATTTATACCGGGAAGCATCGATGCCAAGGATGCGCGTGACGTCCTCATTATCGGCGATCGAATCGAAGACGAACCCCATCCACGACCGGCGGATGAACAGGGAGAACGCGGCAAAGGCCAACGCCAGGCCGATGCAGAAGGCCATGAAACCGACCCGGCTCAGGCCCGACGATGGAATGCCCGAGATGCCGATCTCGCCGCCGAGGAAATCCTGTTGCCGGACGATGCCGACAAAGAGAAATCCGACGCCCATGGTGGTGATCGCCAGAAAGTCATGGCGCACGCGAAGGCTGGTCAGGCCGATCACCAGCCCAATGACACCGGCCGTCAGGGCTGCGGCCGGCAAGGTCAGAAGAAAGGGCACCGATGACTTCGCCAATAGGGCGGATGCATAAGCACCGGCGCCGATGAATGCGGCGTGCCCCAGGCTGATCTGGCCGCAGAATCCGGAGATGAAATTCAGGCTGAGCGCAAAAAGAACGCTGATCGCCATGGTGGTGAGCAGGGTGATCTCATACGCCATCGCCTAGCGGCTTCCCAACAATCCGCGGGGGCGGACCATGAGCACCAGGATCAGGAAGGCAAACGCCAAGGCATCCCGGTCGAGCAGATGGCCTATATAGATCGTGCCGAAGGTTTCGATGATTCCCAGAAGCATCGAGGCCAGCAGGGTTCCGCGAATGCTGCCCAACCCGCCGAGCACGATGATGGCCAGCGCCTTGTACGATGGGACGCTGCCCATGGTCGGTTCGACCAGATTGTTGAGGAGTGCCACCAAAACGCCGGCGGCCGCAGCCAGGGCCGATCCGACGAAAAAATTTAGATAGCGCACGTTCTGGGTGCTGACCCCAAAGGCGCGGGCCATCTGCGGATCGGTCACCGTTGCCCGCCACGACACGCCGACGCGCGTGTTTAAGGAAAGCCAGGCGAGCGCCGAAAGCATGGTGACCGACAGAACGATGACGAGGGCCTCGCCGTATTTCAGGAAAAAACCGGCGAACAGCTCGATCTGTCCCTGCAGCGGCGGTTTGTCATAGGAGAGGCCGTAAGGTCCGAAAACGATCCGATAAATCTCCTCGGCGGCGATGAACAGGGCGATCGAGGCGATCAATGCAATGTAAGGCGGGTGGGATAACAGCGGCTCGTAGGCCATCTTGTACACGGCCATGCCGATGCAGCCGACCGCGATCATGGCAATCACCAGCGCCAGGGCGAAGCTGCCGGTGGCGTTGGTCACCAAGACACCGATGTAACCACCCAGCGTGAAGAGCGCCGCGTGCGCCACGTGCAGTATGCGCAACAGCCCGTAGACCAGCGCCAGACCCAGCGCGATCAACGCGTAGATGCTGCCCTGAACGATCCCCTGTACGACCAGTTCGATATAGAGCATGAGATCGCTTGCCGGACGTAAGGTGAAACGCGGGCGGGGCTGGCGGCAGCGCCGAAAAACCCCTGCTGCCGGGACGCCGCCTCAAACGGACGCGGCGTCCCGGTCAGGATAGGACTACTCGGTCGGGGGCGCCAGCAAGTCCGGATCGCTGATCACCGCGTAATGATGCCAGTTGCCATCCTTGACGACTTGCACCTGAACATCCTTGCGGACCTCGCCCAGCTCGTTGAACGAGATCTCGCCCGTCGATGCGGTCAGCTTCGTGGCCGCGATCGCATCGCGCAGCGCCTTTCGGTCGCTGGTGCCGGCCTTGCGCATGGCTTCCACCAGCACTTTCACCGCGGTATGGGCCGAGGCCGCCACCATGTCGACCTTCCGGTCGCCGCTTTTCTCGAAGGCGGCGATGAAGTCCTTGGCTTCCATGGTGTTCGAATCGCGGTCCAATGACGTGGTAATGATCGTGCCCTCCGAGGCGGCGCCGGCGATCTCGATGAACTTCTGCGAATCGTATCCTTCCTGCCCGATGACCGGAACCTCTATCCCGGCTGCGCGAAGCTGATTGACCAGCGGCCCGGCGGTGAAGAAGTAACCGGATGCGTAGATCGCCTCCGGGTTATCGCTCTTCAATTTGGAGACGATGGGGCCGAACTGCCGGTCTTTGATGCCGTATTCATATTCCGAAATGATGTCTATGCCATACTTGCCGGCGGCTTCCTTGAAGCCCGCGGTAAGGGATTTGCCGAAATCGTTCTGCAGGGTGATCAGGGTCACCTTCTTCTTGCCCAGCATTTCGCCGATCAACTTGGCACCGGCGCGGCCCTGCACCTCGCCCACAAAGGATGTGCGGAAGACAAAGTTGCCGGCCCGGGTGATATCCGGGTGAATGGCATAGGCGGAAATGTAAGGCACACCCGCCTCCTGGAAGATACCGGCGGCGGCCCGCGTCGAGCCTGAATAGCTGCCGGAGACCGCGGCGACCACCTGATCCTTCTCGATCAGTTTCTGGGCAATCGGCACCGCCTCATCGGGCGAGGCCTGATCGTCATAGACGATCAGTTCGACGTTGACCCCATTGATGCCGCCGGCGGCGTTGGTTTGCTCAACCGCCAGCTCGGCACCGCCCAGAGCGGATTTGCCATCGGCGGCGGCAAACCCGGTCAAGGGAGCGTTGAAGCCGATATGAACCGTTTCCGCAATCGCCGGTGAAACGCTCAGGGCCAGGCAGCCAGCCAAGCCGTGCAGAATTGAACGCAGTTTCATTCTTGCCTCCCTCGTTTTCGATAGATGGTCAGTGTTGTCCAATCGGGAGTGTTCAACTCCCATGTCATCATTCCTATGGTTTCGGTATCTCGCCGAGGACGGGGCGGTGAGAGTGGCTTTCCGCCAGGGTGCCCATCGCCGTCGTGCGGTAGCGGCCGCGCAACTCATAGCGGCCCGCCGGATAGGTGAAGGTGACAACCGAAACGACCATGCCCCACGACCAGCTCCGCCGGTGCAAGACCAGGCACGGCTCCGCCGGCTCGATGTCCAGCAGATCCTGTTCCTCGGACGTCGGCATGCGGGCCTTGACCACATGCTCCAGCTCCCCGACCGGGGCAACGGATACCAGATAGCCGGTGGGGGTCAGCTTGGTGAAATCCTGGTCCAGGAAATCCGGCACGATCTCCGGGTTGACGAAGCGGTTCTCGATCTGCACGGGAACGCCGTCCTGGTTGTGAACCAGGACGACGTGGAACAGGTTGCTGCCCGCCGCCACGCCGAACCGCTCGGACAGATCCCGTGTCGCCACGGCATCCCCGGCCTTGATAATGTCGGCGCTATGCTCATGGCCGAGGGCGCGAATTTCGTCGGCAATGTTGCGCAGCTCGATCAGGCTGGTCTGGTGCGGCAGGTCGCGCACATACGTGCCAACGCCATGGACGCGGGCGATGAAGCCCTCGTGCATCAGCTCGCGCAGGCCCCGGTTGAGGGTCATGCGGCTGACGCCAAGTTCGCGGACCAGCGTATTCTCCGAGGGGATCTTCGTGCCCGGGGGCCATTCGCCCGACCGGATGCGGGCCAAAATGTAGTCCTTGAACTGCTGAAACAGCGGTTGCGGTCCGGTGAATATGTCTTCCTTGAGCCTCAAGAGTCTGTCGCTCCCGCGTTGCAAGACCGCGATTCAAGCCCGCCTGTGACCGGGCCGCGCTCCCTCCCGATATCTAATCATTACATGTCTATACAAGTCAAACGCCGTGTCTCTTTGGCCGTGATGATCTCTGCTGTTTAGCCGCCGTGGTTGCGGCAGTGGCGGGCAATAGTCAGCTCTTCATCGGTCGCCATGACCCAGACCGGAACGCGGCTTTCGGGCGCGGTGATCAACGGGCCGCCGCTCTCGTTTGCCGTCGCATCGAGGGCGATACCGAGCCAGTCCGCCTCGCGGCAGACGGCGACGCGGACAGCGGTGGCGTTCTCGCCGATGCCGCCGGTGAAGACGAGCGCGTCCAATCCCTGCAGCGCCGCGGCGAGGGAGCCCAGATGGCGGCGGATTTGATAGCAATACTGTGCCACCGCCACCCGCGCCGCCGGATCGCCGCTGGCCAACAATGTTTTCATGTCGGAGCTCAACCCGCCCGAAAGCCCGAGCAGGCCGGAGCGGTTGTAGAGAAGATCCTCGATGGCGGCGTGGTCCATGCATTCGGCGCGCATCAGGTGGATGAGGGCGCCGGGATCGACGCTGCCGCTGCGCGTTCCCATGACCAGGCCGTCGAGGGTGGAGAACCCCATGGTGGTGGCGATGCTGCGGCCGTTCTCGACGGCGCACATGCTGGCGCCGTTGCCGAGATGGGCAATGACCAGGCGGCGCGGCAGCGGCGCGCCCGTCAGCCGGGGCAGGCCGAAGACGATGGATTCGTACGACAGTCCATGGAACCCATAGCGCTGCAGGCCGCGCTCGGCAAAACCGGGCGGCAGGCCGAGGCTCTTGGCTTCCGCCGGCTGGGTGGTGTGGAACGCGGTGTCGAAACAGGCGACCTGCGGCAGGTTAGGTAGGCGCTCGGCGAGCGCCCGGATCGCCGCGACATTGTGCGGCTGATGGTGTGGCGCCAGGGGTTCGAGCGCTGCCAGTTGCTCGATCACCTGTGGTGTGATCCGGGCCGGTGCGGCAAAGTGCGTGCCGCCGTGCACCACCCGGTGACCGGCAGCGGAAAAATCGCTGCCGTGGCCATTCTGCGCCAGCCACGCGAACAACAACGCCAGAGCATCAGTGTGATTTCGAACGGCACCGTCCACCCGCGCGGCGGGCAGCGGGATGCTGTCGCGGTCGGTGGCCGCGAAACTCGGCGCAACACCAATGCCGGCGATCTGCCCGCGAAGCATCAGCCGCGGATCGGCATCGCCTAGAGGCGGCGCAAAGAGGGCGAATTTCAGGCTGGAGGAACCCGCATTCAGAATCAGCAAAGGACCGGCTATCGCTTTAGCTCCCGCTCGGCACCTGCGTCGCTCACCGCCGGGAACACGCGTCGATGATCTCGCCCAGAATGCGGATTCCGGGCTCGATCCGTTTCACCGGGATCGAGGAGAAGCCCAGCCGGAAATAGTGCGACGGGGCCTTGGCCATGAAGTGCACCGCGCCGGGTTCGATCAGCACGCCCCGTTTCGCCGCGGCCTGTGCCACCACGGCGGTATCCAAATCCGGCGGACCGGCCACCCAATAGGCGGTGCCGCCGGTGGTCCGGTGGAACGTGCACGTCGGCAGGTGCCGTTGCAGCGCCCCTCCCATTACCTCCCAGCGGTCCCGGTAGGCATGGCGCAGGCGGCGGCACAGTGCGTCATGGTGCCCCAGGGCCAGAAACGTCGCCAATGTCCGCTGGTTGTTCGTCGGCGGATGGCGCAGCATCAGGCGCCGCAGGGCCCGGGCCTCGGCGATCAGCGCCTTCGGCCCGACCATGTAGCCAAGGCGCAAGCCCGGCGCCAAGGTCTTCGACAGGCTGGCCAGGAAAATGATGCGGCCGCTTTCATCGATCGACTTGAGCGCCGCGGTGGGCGAGCCGCCATGGTTGATCTCGCTGTCGTAGTCGTCCTCGATGACGATGAAGTCGTCACGCCGGGCACGTTCCAGCAATCGTGTGCGCCGGTCGAGGGACAGGGTCGCCGTCGTCGGGAACTGATGACTCGGCGTGACATAGACGTAATCGCAGCCACTCAACTGTTCATCGACGATCAGCCCCTGTTCGTCCATGGCGAGCGGGCGGATGCGCTGGGTCGTCAGGGAAAAGATGTTTCGCGCATCGACATAGCCGGGGTCCTCGAAGCCGACCGTAGTCCCGGCGGCCAGCAACAGGTTGGACAGCAGGTACAACGCGTGCTGTGCGCCTACGGTCACCAGGATCTCGTCCGCCGTCACCCGGATGCCGCGCCGTGGCAGCAGGCGGGTGCGGATCTGTTCGACCAGAAGCGGATCGTCCTCGGTGAAGCTGTCGCTGGCCCACTCCCGCACCGCATCGACGCTGAGCGCCTGGCGCGAGCATTGCCGCCAATCCGCGATCGGGAACAGGGCGGGATCGAACTGTCCGTAGATGAACGGGTAGGGATAGAGCTGCCAGTTCTGCGGCTTGACGATGTTGTGCTGTTGCGACGGCCGGACCTGGAACCGCGCGGCCCAATCCGGCGCGCGGTGGTCCGCCGCCGGCGCGGCCGCGATGCGCTTGGCCCGGCCCTCCAGGATCTGCTCGTTGACGAAGTAGCCGCGCCGTTCGCGCGCGATCAGGAACCCATCCGCCGCCAGGTCCTGGTAGGCGAGCGTCACCGTGTTGCGCGCCACCGACAGGTTCTGCGCCAGCCGCCGGCACGACGGCAGCGGCTCACCCTTCGGCAGCTGGCCCTGAAGAATCGCTGAAACCAGCATCTGGCGCAGCTGCGACTGCAGGGTGGCCTCGCCGTCATGGCGCAGGTGGAAAAAATCGTCGCGCATCCGGTGGCCCACCCAAATCTCCCGAACTGGCACTACTTCCCCGGCAATCGCCAAGTCTAGCATCGAAATGACCGGGCCGCGAGAGATCGCGCCCGTGATGACGGCTTTCTGCCTTTATGGTAAATAGGTTGGCCATAAGCGGGTGCCGCGCAGACATCTCTGTCGGTGCCGTCCAAGCAAGAGCCCGGCGTCGAACCCGGGCCGGCCGGGAAGGGAGGGGGACATGTCGCGATGAGCGCCGACGTCGAGCTTGAGCACATCACGGTCCGATTCGGCAGCTTCGTCGCGGTCAGCGACGCCCACCTGCGGGTCGAGGAAGGGGAGTTCTTCAGCTTCCTCGGCCCCTCCGGATGCGGCAAGACGACCATTTTGCGGACCATCTCGGGTTTCCTGGAGCCGTCCGAGGGCGATGTCCGGATCGGCGGCCGCAGCATGAAGGGGACCGGGCCGAACAAGCGGCCCACGGCGCTGATTTTCCAGAACCTGGCCCTCTTCCCCCTGATGACGGTCGCCGAAAACATCACCTATGGCCTGCGGGTCCGGGGCGTTTCCACCGCTGAGCGGCGGCGCAAGGCGGATGAACTGCTCGAGTTGATTGCCCTGCGCGGCCATGGCGGCAAAAAGGTCCGCGAGCTTTCTGGCGGTCAGCTGCAGCGCGTGGCCATTGCCCGCGCCTTGGCCGTCGAACCCGATGTCCTTCTCCTGGACGAGCCGCTGTCGGCCCTGGATCTGAAGCTGCGGCAGCACATGCGCACCGAGCTGCGGGCCATTCAGCAACGTGTCGGCATCACCTTCATCTACATCACCCACGATCAGGGCGAGGCGCTAACCATGTCGGACCGCATTGCCGTGATGAGCGACGGTGTCGTGCAGCAGATCGACAAGGGCGCCACGGTTTACGACAATCCGGCGACCAGCTTCGTCGCCTCCTTCGTGGGCGAGAACAATCCCTTCTATGGCCGGGTCAGCCGCATCGAAGGCGAATACGCCGTCACCGACACGGCTGTCGGTCCCCTGATCGGGCGCAATTCGCACGGGCTGAAGGCGGGCGACAAGGCCATCGTCTTCGTCCGGCCCGAGGCGCTGGTTCTCGGCAAGGGGGGCAATGGAGAGGCCAATGTCATCCGCGGCACGGTGGCCAATGCGGAATTCGAGGGGCCGACGGTCAATCTGTTTCTGCGCGTCGAAGGCGACCGGGAGGTGACGCTGCTGATGCCCCATAGCGGTGGCGCCCTGCCGCTGGCCATAGGTGCTGCGGCCGAGGTCTGCTTCGACCGGCAGCGGGCCGTGGTGTTGCCGGAAGGGGCGCTGGCCGGTGAGTGAGGAAGGCCGGCCGTTGATCTCCGGGCGCGCC
>Ga0214472_10001386_pt1 | contig 27407 bp, 33 predicted proteins | sample RVTome_6_FD_207662 | JGI IMG/M metagenome (GOLD analysis project Ga0214472, IMG submission 207662) | Soil microbial communities from uranium-contaminated site in the Upper Colorado River Basin, Wyoming, United States - RVT140D175 | ecosystem: Environmental > Terrestrial > Soil > Contaminated >...
AATTAATTGATTTTGAAAAGGCGAAAGAGAGTTAGAATATTAGTTAAAATCCATACGTAAATTATGATATATACTAGAACAAATCAGACTTTTGCATGGCAAATATGAAATGTGTATCCTGTGGAATTGGATTCTTTTCTCCTACTGGTTCTGACAAATGTTCTAGATGTGCAGCAAAAGAACCACAATCTGAAGGAAGTCATGATTCCTGTGGTTGCGGACATAGCCACTAATTCTTTTTTTCTTTCACTATACAAAAATCATAATTCAAATTTTGCATATTTAGAAATCCTTTGGAATATGATTATTTTGTTTTAGCCAATCTACTTGTGGCAAAGTAAATCTCCATAAAATATCTCCTCGTTCGGCTTGTTTGAAATCCCACGGAGCAATTATTACAATATCATTATCACGAATCCAAATTTTGCGTTTTAGTTTTCCTCTAATTCTACCTCTTCGAGTAATGCCATCAGAACATTTTACAATGAGGTTTTCACCTCCAAGCATTTTTAGTACTCTGCCAAAAAGTTCACCTTGTTCAGGTAAACGAATTGTTTTTAATTCGCTTTCACTTTTGACTTGACGTTTTCCCACCCATCTGCATTGTGCTGTGCGTATATAATTGTGGAGTCAAAATTGAGAGGACGAGTGATATAATTAGAAAAATAATAGGTTCGAATTATTACTGAATAGTATGTACTATTTTGGGTGTCCTCTCATATAGTAATCATCAACACATTCTTTACAACAAAATTCACTACTAAATAATTCAAATTCCTTCCCACAGTTTTTACATTTTAAATTCATAGTTACTAATCTTAAAAAAAAGAATTGATTCTAACGTCTTCTTCTACTTTTAGAACCTTTCTTTGCTGCTGCATTTCGTTTTCTAGTACGAGCAGCTTTTTTTGCTGCAGCGCTACGCTGAGCTTTTGTCTGTGCCATCTTACAATATAGAACTTATACCTAGTCTTATAGACTACAAGTGTACATTTTTTACGTCAATATACCATTTACAGAAGTTCTAACTTGTATTATAAAGGAAAAATTTGAAATAAAATCAAAAACAAATTCTATACTTTCACTAGATTCTTTTCCAAAAATAATTTCGTATTAAGAGTTCTTAAGGGTAGTATAAGGCGCCGGGAGAGAGATTTGAACTCTCGAACCCTTGCGAGTACGCGCTCTATGGTATAGTAATTTCCAGGCGCGCGCCCTACCAGGCTAGGCGACCCCGGCATTTTATTCGCCAGAATAACTGCTACAAGTCTGATTATATAATAGGTTATACTGGTGAAAAATTTTGGGGATTATTTGTGGATGTTTATTGTAATTGATTTTTTGACAATTTGTGCTTCATCAGTTCCACTTGAAGTAATCTTGTATGTTCCTGCTGATGCTGGATCGCCATCATTTTTGAACTGATTCCATACGAAAATTATTTCTTGTTTTGGTTCAAGAGTGGATATAACCTGTGCAGCAATTGGAGTATAGAGTATTCTGCCATCCAATCCAGTAATCTGCAGGCCATAGGATGCATCAGAGAAGGCCAAGGATCTAGTTCCCGAATTGATTATTTTTATTTTAATTTCTTCGGCTTGAACAAAATCTGTTTTATCAGTTACAATAGAAAGAGAGGAGCCTTCTACAAATTCTAATTGCTCTCCATTTTTTTGAGTTACTAAAAACAAACCAACTAAAGCGCCTGCTGTAATGCCAATAACTACTGCCAAAATCAGACCTCGCGGTAACATCTTCAGAATCCTATCGTAAATGACTTTTATTTGTTAGTAGATTGTTTTGAGTGCCACCTTTTAGGATAGGTGCTAGGAGCCATTATGATTCGTTTTGTCTCAAATGCGTATCCCTTTGTATTTTCCTTAATATCAGCTTCAGATAGCAGTGATTTTGCAAGAGCAACAACTTCTCCTTTTTGAGTATAGATAGCCACAAGATCATCTTTTTTGAGATTAGGTGAGACTTGTAAAACTCCAGGGATTGCTAGTTGAGCCCCGTGACATAATGCATCTACTGCAGAATCACGGATTACAACTGATTTTAATTCACTCAATACATGTTCAATAGGTCTAATTAATTCCAAAAGTTTAGAATCATCTTTTTTTTCAGTCCATAAAGAATATGCATTTGCAAGCTCATGAAGAGTTACAAGATGTGAATTTTCTGTAAATTGGTGAACTCTTGTGCGACGTAGCTCAATCATAGTAGCACCTGGACCTAATATTTCGCCAATATCATAGATTAGCTTTCTGATATATGTTCCAGCTTCGCATAAAATTCGTAAAAGTAATAGACGTTCTTTTTGTTCTAACAATTCAAGCTCGTAAATGGTTCGTGTTCTTGTTTGCCTAAGAACTGCAGAACGCTGTGGAGGTTTTTGAAAAATTTCTCCTGTAAATTCTTCTAAAACTTTTTTTAGTTTTTCTTTAGAAGGCAACGAATGTAATCTACCTAATGCATGGTACTCTTTTGGTCCGTAAAGCAAGACCTCCAATGCCTTGGTACCGTCTCCCAAACCCATAGGTAAAACTCCAGATACTTGGGGATCCAAAGTACCACTATGGCCTGCTTTAGGAATTTTTAAAATTCTTTTCAACCATGCTACAGTCTCATGACTCGTTGGTCCTGGAGGTTTGTCTAGTAAAATAAATCCATACTTTAGCAGCTGATCTAAACTTCGTTTATCATAATATGTACCATAATTGTCGTCAGTAATATCCTGATCAATTTCTGTAAGATTTTGCAATTGTTTTAGAGTCAAAGCATCTCTTTCACAGTGGATTTTGCAATTTCAAGAACCTTTGTGGCATCAAGTTCATCAGTATCGATAATTTTATCAAATATACTCAAGTTCTCACCAAAATCAAAGTTGTATAATTTCTTGTATAGTTTTTTGTTTTCTTCATATCTCTTTTTGACAATTGCAAGAGCTTCTTTTTCATCCAGATTATCTCTAGTTTTCATTCTTCTTGCACTGTTTTCAAGTGTTCCAGCAAGCCAAATTTTGATACCATCGTCGACAAGCCAAGGTAGAGTATAACTGGTTATCACTATATTTCCTTGCAAAAAAAGTTCTCTTAGTTTGTTATCCACTTTTTTATCAAATTCTGGATTTTCACTTCGTTGACTCAAAAATTTCATTCCTTCAGATGTGTCCCACCAATCATCGCCACCTGTTTGGAAACCTTGTTCCTTGGCAAGATCCTTTAGAATGTCACCACCCCCAAGGTATGTTAAATCAAACTCTTTTGCTAGTCCTTTTGCAACGGTAGTTTTTCCAATCGCAGGAGGGCCGGAAATAATTACTGATTTCTTCAACCTATATCCATTGAGGTTTTGGTAAGCTTCATTATAATGCCACTAAACGCAATTGATGTCAAAAAATACCAAGCCCAAAAATAAAGTTCATTTTCTTGTTTACATATTTGACCGTCAACTTTTTCAACAGTGCATGTAAGTTGGAAAAAATCCCCAGGTATTACGTTTAAAGGAATAGGAGAAATAGCCACGGTATAGGCAAACATCTGCGGTAAGACGAAATAAAATATCAGTAAGAGAGGAATAATTGTAATCATCATAGGCCTCATATTCATCTGCATCATTTCCATGCTCATCTTATTCATGTATGGAGATTTTTTGTTCAAGTTTGCAATTCTTTCTTTATCCTTAGAACGAAATGCTGCCATACGTTCCTTCTGCCAAGATCTTGTTTCTTGCATTATTCTTTTTAGCTTGACTCTATCAACTAATTTTCTCCTTACCCCTGCATTGAAAAGATTAAGCAATATGGAAATTCCTAGAATTCCTAATGCAGATGGAAGCATTCCTTTGATAAGTGGATCTGCGCTTCCAAGTGGACCTTGATGCAGTCCAAAGAAATCATTTTGCAGAAAAATTGAATCTAAAAAGTGCAAGATAAAACTAAATTCTGGGGTCATATCTCTATTGCAGATATCACAGTGTTGGCTGCTTCTTCAACCTTTCCTTCAGTATTGAGGACTGGCTTCATAGGAGAGCCTGAAAATACAGAACAGCTTGAAAGCATTGCATCATGTATTGCCATCTCTTTTTTGATACTGTCAATTGATACAATATCACGATTGCGAGTTGTATCCTTCATTCTACGGTTATAGATTTCTTCAGGTCTAGCATAAACTGAAATAAAATTAGATGGTTTTATTATTTGTAAAACGTGATAGGGCAGTCCTGGGTAAAATCCTGCGTTAGTTGCAATAAACGCATGAGTATCAATGATTACTAGATCATCTTTTAATTTTGCAATTTTTTCAGCTGCTAATCTTTGAAGATTTTTTTGCTCATCCATTGAAAGTTTTCTTAACTCATCTCTATCCTTAATGCCAATTTTTTTGGCTTCTTCGAACATTGCTGTTCCAAAACTTTGTACACTAACACTTTTTTTTCTATTATTTAGAATTTCTACAATTTTAGAAACAAGGGTAGATTTCCCAACGCCGGGAATTCCAACCATTACAACTTTCTTACTTTCTGCCAAGTAATGCACCAAGCCGTGGCATAACCACCTCTACTTGTTCTTTGACTAGTTGGTTGTAATAATTAATCAAGATATCCACCATTAAGAGTATTCCAATTCCAGTTCCAAATACCCCCAACACATCAGAAACTCCTGCTAATAATCCAAGTATGGCTGAACCGATTATAGTAACCGATGGGATGTATTTGTTAAGCAAGACCTCTATTGGTTCATTTGATCGTCTAAAGCCTGGTACCTGTACATCTGCGTCAAGAAGATTCTTTGCAGCACTTTTTGGAGAAAGTCCTCCAAGTTCTACCCAAAGTTTTCCAAATACAATTACTATACCAATCATAAAAATTACATAACCAACTGCTCTTAACGGATCTAAGGCAACAACATCTAACCCCCTTGGCGGAGTAATATAGTAAATCAATCCTCCAATTGGTGTAGATGGACTCGTTGGATCAAACTGCGCTAAAATATTCATGAAAGTATTATTGTTTTGAGGGTTAACATTTGCCCAAAGCATTTGTCCTATAAAGACAGCATTTGCTGTAAGTGCTGATGCTAAAATTACAGGAATGTTTGAAACGTACATTAGTTTGATTGGATATACTGCAGAAAATCCTCTATATTTTGTCGAGACGATAGGAATTTCTATTTTCATTCCTTGTGTATATACAAGAATAAGTAAAATCCCTGCAGTAAGACATAACCCAAATATACTTGGCAGTTGGTTATATCGAAATAATACATTTGAAAGATCTCCTGCCAATGCGGATTCGCCTATAAACGGAAATATCCCTATAGAGAATCCATCACCAGCTGGTAGAGGACTAAATATACTCCAAAGAATTTGCTGAGCAACACCTGCCATAATGAAAAGGCTGATTCCACTACCTAGTCCCCATCCTTTTTGAACAGTTTCATCCAAAAACATGATAATTATCGATGCCCCCATTAGCTGTCCAATGAGTACATACAGATGTGATGGGTCTGCCATACCTGGACCATATACAGCAATTCCATAAACTATTGATTCAGCAATAATGACAATGTATGTTACAAGTTTTGTAGCTGTCTGAAACACACCACGCTCCTCTGGTTTTTTAAAATCAAATTTTAAAATGTCAGAACCTCTCAATAACTGCATCAACAATCCTGCAGTTACTATTGGTCCAATTCCTAGCTCAACTAAGGTTCCTTGTTGGGATGCAAAAATTACTCTTGCAAAAGCAAGAAAGTCAAATTCTGGTGTTGTTGCACCGAAAAGTGGTGTTTGACCCATTATCATGTAGATGAGTAGAATACCACCACACCACAAAAGCCGTTTTTGTAGTGAGAGTTTCTTTTTAGGTTTTGGTACCTGAGGAAGGTATGGCTCTGCCTTTGCTACTATTTTTCTGAGAAACGCAGTAGCACTGCCTTCAGCCATTGTTTGCTAACACCTCGCCCCCTGCTTGCTTTACTTTTTCTTGTGCTGATGCAGTTGATTGATTTATCTTTACTGTGTATGCATTTGTTACTTGGCCTCCGCCTAGAAGTTTGTCATATCCCATACTGTTTAGGTCGAGAATATTTTTTTCTCCTTCCTTTGTTCCAGATTTTGCAAACAAGTCATCAAGGTCACGAACACTAGTCCATTTTTTTATGATATTTGGGTGAGGTGGATGAGTAGAATCATGACCAAAATGATCTGGAAATTCCTTTAACATTGTATGAACATGATGCTTCATCAATCCGGATTGACCAAGACCTCCTTTATGGCCACTTGCGCGGTGTTGCCCAACTTGGCCCCAACCGTGAGTTCTTGAACCTCTAAGTTTTCGAGTTTTTCGTAATCTTGTAGGCAAGTTACATCATTCTCCTGATTAGTGTGTTTAATTCTTTATTATGGCCAAGAACACCTTTTTGTCCATACAATTTTTTGGTACTTCTTTTAAATCCCTTTTTAGGAGGTGCCAAGGCAAACCAGGGTTTTAGTGGACTAAGTTTTGATAATGAGGATTTTCCTTCAGTAAGCGAAGATGCAAGGTCATCTATAGTCTTAAAGCCAATCTCTGCAAGGTCATCAGGAGTAATTTTTTTGTATCCTGCTTTTCTTGCTTTCTTGTCTAATAATTCCTTTGTTGTTGAGATATCGATTTCTTGCCAAGAAATATAATGCTGAATTTTTTTTAACATTCCCAATGTGTTATCTTTAGCTGGGATAATAGTAGCTCTGAATTTCTTGTCTAATTTTAAGAGTTTTAATGTAGTCACAGCCCAGTGTGGTACGTCTGCTTGTCCTGTAATTCTTAAAACTAAAAAAGCCTGTGCCATGCTATTTATCCTTGACTAAATGTTTGACTGAGACATTGTAGTAGAGCCTTTGATGTTGAATTCATAGTAGAAGTTGAACCCTTAGCAGTAGTCCAAGCATCCTTCAGACCTGCAAGTCTCAAAAGATTTCTAATTTTTCCTCCTGCAACTAATCCTAGTCCTCTAGGTGCAGGTAAAATTTCAATTGTTACGCTTCCACCCCTTCCACGAACTTTGAATGGGACTGAATGCTGTTTATCACATCTACATTCCCAGCTTCCACATCCTAATTTTATAGGACTTACGTTAAGATATGCTGCATTAGTTGCTTTTTCAATTGCAATTCTCATCTGTTTTGATTTCCCACGACCTACACCTAACCAGCCATTTTCATTACCTGCAGCTACTAATGCCTTAAATCTAGTTGATTGACCATTTGGTGTCATTTTTTGAACAATGCCAACATCGATAACTTCTGTTTTCAGATCTGGTAAGAGTTTTTTCATTATACCTGCTTCCTGAATTCTATATCCATTTTCTAAAATTTCTTCCATGGCGGTAATTTCTCCAGAAGCAACTTTTTTTCCAAGGTTAGTTTTTGGAATCCAAACTTCTTCTTCTCTTGGTTTTCGTTCTCTTCTTGGACGTTGTTGTCGTTGTCGTGTTTGACTCATACAGATTTTACCTCACTATCAATAGTTGATTTTACTTTTTCAACATCATTTTTTACCTTCAAATGTTGACCTTTGATTCTTTCTTCTGAAGGAAAAGCCTCTGGAGATGCAGGTATTTTCAAGCCAGCGTCTAGTACGCCCTTTAGTGCAGCGGCCATTCTTTGTGTATACTTGTCAGTACCACGGTATAGGATAGCATCTTTGCCGCCTTTTACCAGTGCTTTTTTACCAGCAAAGTAACCTGTAAGATAAGCAGCTGGAATATTTTTTCGTGAGCCATTCCAGCCTTTTTTAATTAAAAATCGAGAATGTGCAGATGCAATTACTTTGTCGCCTAATAGTTCAGGTTTGTGTAATTGGACTTGAATATTTTCATTTGAAATTTTAACGGTAACAAAATCTCTTTTACTTTTAAGTAAAGCTGTCCTTCGTCGATAGTTAGTTTTCTCATCTCTTAATCTACGTAATATTTTTGAATAGGCCATCTATACGCAGAAATTTGAAATTGCTCTTATAAACGTTAGATGCCTAATAGCGACACCAAAAGAGCTTTTTGAGTATGTAATCTATTTTCTGCTTGGTCCCACACCACAGATTGTGGACCGTCAATAACAGAACTTGTGACTTCACGACCTCTTTTAGCAGGAAGGCAGTGCATAAAAATTGCATTTGGTTTAGCTTTTTTCATTAAAGATGTATTTACCTGAAATTTTGGAAAAAACTTTTTTTCTCTTTTTGTATCTATGTTATGAATTGATGTAAATGTATCAGTCATTACAACGTCTGCATTTTTTATTGCAATTTCAGGATTGGTGATAGTTTCAATTTCAATATTCATTTTTGATTTTTTGATAACTTGTCTATCGGGTTCAAATCCTTTGGGAGTTGCAATAGATATGTTGATTCCTGATTTTGAACATCCGTAGATGAGAGAATTACAAACGTTATTGCCATCTCCAATCCACGCAATTTTTAGCCCTTGTAGTTTTTTCTTTTTTTCTTTAATGGTCATAAGATCTGCCAAAGTTTGGCATGGATGAAATGAATTAGATAACCCGTTAATCACTGGTACAGTTGAATTTTTTGATAGAATTTCAATCATTTTATGGTCATAAACTCGTGCCATAATGATGTCTGTATAACGTGATAATGTACGTGCAGTATCTTCAATTGATTCTCCACGCGATAACTGAAGCTCATTTGAGGATAAATTCAAGGCATGACCACCCAACTGGAACATACCAATTTCAAAACTTACTCGTGTCCTAGTTGAGGGTTTTTGAAAGATCATTGCTAATGTCTTATTTTTGAGAATAGGTGTTGTCTTGCCATTTTTTAGTTCTTTTTTTAATTTAATGCCAAAATCTATAATGTGTGAAAGTTCATTGTTATTTAGTTCCTCAAGCGTGAGTAAGTCTTTTGTTTTTAATTTCATTTCTTAAACCTACCAAATAACGAGTGTTTCTTTTTAGGTTTTTCTGAATCATCTTTCATGTTGTGTGTATCTGCCTCTTTGGGATTATCATATGCTTTTGGTCTACCATTTGAAATCCATTTCTTTATTTTAACAGATAGTTCTTGTGCTTGTTGGTCATTTTCTGGGGGTGGAGCATCAAACAAGTCTGCATAAAGATTAATGTCTTTTGTGTCCAGTCCCTCAAACGGATCAGAGTCCTTTGATGATTTGATTTCATCATATTCTTTAGGGATTCTTGAATCTCTTGAAAACTCTTCAATTGCTGGTGATTCAGATTCTTGTTGGGATTCAGGTATAGTTTCTTCTACTTGTTTTGAATCTATTTTAGATTCTGTTTCATGGACTTTCTCTTTAGCAATAGAAATCTCATTTTTGTCATGTTTACCAAACACAGTTTCAAGAAACAGTTCTTTATCAAAAGTTTTAAGATCTTTGTATTCCTGTCCAACTCCTACATAAATAACAGGTGTCGAAGTAACTTTAACAATAGATAGAGCCGCTCCACCACGGGCATCCGCATCACTTTTTGTTAAGATGGCTGCATCAAATTTTGTATGTTCATGGAATTCTTTAGCTTGATTAACAGTATCATTTCCTGCTAAAGAATCTCCAACAAAAATTTTAAAATCGGGCTTTACAACATTTATAATTTTAGTAATTTGATCCATTAAATTTTTGCTTGTCTGCATTCTTCCAGCAGTATCAACTAGAACACAATCTATCTTGTGTGATTTTGCATATAGTACTGCATCTCTTGCAACAGCAGCAGGGTCTGAACCATAGTTTTGTGCAACTATCTTTAGATTTAGTCTGCTTGTGTGTTCTTTTAATTGTTCAATAGCACCTGCCCTAAATGTATCAGCTGCTGCAACTACTACTGAGAATTTTGATTTTTGTAATAGATAAGCAAGTTTTGCAAGTGTAGTTGTCTTTCCTGTCCCGTTAATGCCTACAAACAAAATAATGTATGGTTGACCTGAATCTCTTTTTGAAGCAATTTTTGAAAAAATATCAATTTTGCCAGCAGAATCAAACAAGCTAGAGATAGTTTGAATAAGGCTGTCTTTTACAAATTTTTCTATTTCTTTTTTATTTACCTTTGTTCCAATCAGTTTTTTCTTTAGATCAGATTTTATTGAATCTATAACTTCTGTGGCTACGTCTGATTCCAATAGGGAAATTTCCAACTGGAATAATACATCTTCAATATCTTTTTCCCTAAGTTCTCTTTCACCTAAACTTTTAGCTGCGCTTGAAAAAGCATCACGTAAATTTTCAAACATCTTTTTTACCTTTACTGATTTTTATTTTGTGATATTTGAATAAGGCGATTCATTTCTTGTTTTCCTTGTTCTAAATTTGCCATCACGTGTTGTTTTTGAATAGTAGTATCTCTTAATGCTACTTCCATTTCTTTAATTCTTGCTTCGATAAAATTAATTGTAGAATTTTTATCTTTTTCTATAGCTACTCCAGCACCTAAATTTAATATGAATTTATCATCTGATGAAATGTTTGCTTTTACAAATGAACCCATACCAATTGGAACAAGTGTAGACGATTCTGGTTTTTCACTAATAGATTTTATTGATTCGATAGCAGAGGAAGCTTCTCCGATAATTCTAATTAGAGATTCTTCTTTTTGTGTTAATTCACCAAAATAATTTTCTAGCATTTGCATTTGATACATTAATTGTTGAGCTTGCTCTTCACTCATTTAAAACAAAATCTTTCCAGATGGCTATAAATGCATTCATATAAAAAATTAATTTAAAATTAAATTCAATAATAAAAAATAAAATAAAAAATGGGATGATTATTTTGCTTTAGAAAGTCTGTTATCTACTTCGTCCCAATTGACGACATTCCACCATGCAGAAATATAGTCAGGTCGTTTGTTTTGGTATTTTAGATAGTATGCATGTTCCCACACATCTAATCCCAACAGTGGTACAAGTTTCTCAGTAAGTGGGCTTGTTTGGTTTGGCATCGCTTTGTATTCGACTTTTTTTGATTTTTTATTATAGGCAAGCCAGCCCCACCCGCTTCCTTGAATTGTTGCTGTATTTTTTGAGAATAGTTCTTTAAAATCGGAGAAATTTCCAAACGATTTGTTAATGGCGTCAGCGATTGCACCGCCAGGGGTTCCACCGCCATTTGGTTTCATGTTGTTCCAAAATAGCTTATGGTTATCATATCCACCGCCATGGAAGTTTATTGCACCTCTTACATTTTCAGGAACCTTCTTTAGATTACCCAGAATTTCTAAAAGATCTTTATTTTGTAGATCTGGCTTAAGTTTTTCCAAGGCGTCATTTAGTCCGTTGGTATAAGCTTGGTGATGTTTTGAGTGATGGATTTCCATAGTTTTTGCGTCAATGTGTGGTTCTAAAGCATCGTATGCATATGGCAATTTTGGTAGTTCGTATTTTGTCATAGTCAACCATCTACATCAAGATAATTTATGGGTTTAGTAAGGAATGTATTTTTTAGACATCAATATTAGTGATAAATGATGATATCTTCAAACAAAATTATTTTCTTTGCAGTAATTCTAATATTTACAATCATTAGTTTTCAGTTTTTTAAAGAGGATAACAATTTTGAAATTTTCTTAGATAAGAGTGCGCCATACATAGGGACAACGCATTCAATGGAATTAGGCTTTGATGGGACAGGAATTAAAATTGCTGTTATAGATACAGGGGTTGATTATAATCATCCTGATCTTTTTGGATTTGGTAAAGATGGCAAGGTCATAGGGGGTTATGATTTTGTAGACAATGACAACTCGCCAATTGATACAAATGGTCATGGAACTGAGGTTGCAGGAATTATTGCAGCTGATGGACAATTACAGGGGGTTGCACCAAAATCAAAAATTTTAGCTTATAGGGTTTCAGAGAATGGTGAATCTGTTTCATCAGATTTGATAATTAAAGCAATAGAACAGGCAATTTTGGATGAAGCAGATGTCATTAACATTAGTTTAGGAGTGAATTTAACTAACAAAAAAATCGATAATACGGTAAACAAAGCAGTAGAACAAGGAATCATTGTAGTAGCAGCTGCAGGAAATAATGGACCGGATTTAGGAACAATTGGAAGTCCTGGAATAAATCCCAATATCATTACTGTTGGCGCTACTTACAACAATATTACTGCAAGTTTAGTCTCAACTTTGGAAGTTGAGGGTAAAAAATATCAAGTATTACCAATGGTGGGAACAAGTCCATTAGACAAACCTATCACAGCAGAAATTCATTTTGGTCAATATGGTAGAGAAAGGGATCTTGTAGATTTGGAGATAAAAGATTCTATTTTGCTAGTTGAACGTGGAAGTGATCTAGAGGGCGAGATTGTGTATTTTTCTGACAAAGAGAATAATGCTGCAAAGTTTGGAGTAAAAGCCATAATCGTTTACAATAATGAACATGGATTATTTTTTGGTGAGCTAACCCATGAGTTAGCAGGTCCTGATTATCAACCAACCATTCCTGCTGTATCAATGTCAGGAGAAGAAGGTTTGATATTAAAAAAACTTGTTCAAAACAAAACATCTGGAACTTTAAATGTATTTTACCATCCAGATTTTGTTGCACACTTTAGCTCAAGAGGGCCAGTTTCACCATTCTACATTAAACCTGATCTTGTTGCACCAGGTGCATTTGTCAACACCACACTTACTGGTGGAAAATACAATTTTACTAGTGGGACAAGTTTTGCAGCACCCCATGTATCAGGTGCTGCAGCACTCTTGTTACAAAAAAAATATGATTTGCAACCAATTGAAATAAAATCTCTTTTGATAACTACTACTAATTCTGTTTCAGATGCATATGGAAACCAATTTCCAGTTGAAATAGCTGGTTCAGGTCGTCTTAATTTGACCCAAGCTTTTGATGCAAATCTGATTATCAAGCCAACCAATTTGATATTTAATGTATCACCTGAAAAGAATGTTCAAAGTCAATTCTTACAAATAAAAAGTATTGATGGAAATAATGAAAATATCAAAGTTAGTTTTATTGGAAATGATTATATGGATTTTGATTACAAGTTGGAAAATAATCGTCTAAATATCACGGCTTCAATAAATAAAGAATTTTTTGGTGAAATACAAGACAAAGTTTTCATTGAACAGAATGGAGTAATCTATAACATTCCAATTGTATCTCATTTGACTAATACAACTATAGATGTAGTTGAACAAAATGGAGAAATGAATTTTAAAATTTCATCACCTGAGGGATGGTCCTATGCAAAAATTTCAGTTATTGACAAAGATAACTCAGTAATAGATACCACTTCTGCTACACCAACTAAAGATGCAACAATAACTGTCTATAGTCCTGGAGTATATTGGATCGAATCAAAGATTATGATTGATGGAAAAACATTTGATGCAAATGATATAGTTGAAGTAAAATCAGCTACTGAAACGAAAGGGTTAGATCTTTTTCATCTAATAAAAATCCCCGAAAAACCAATTTTAATCATATTTTCTGTTGTAGTCATTATAGCTTTGGTAGGATTAAAAATTAGAAGATAATTTTATTTAAGGAAGTTTTGGCCCTGCATTACGGATTTCCTGAGGAACGTTATTGAATTTGTTAAAGTTTTCAACAAACATTTGGGCAAGTTTCTTTGCTGACAAATCATAAGAGTCCTTGTCAATCCAAGTATTTTTTGGATCTAATATTTCAGAAGGAACATTTGGACATTCTGTTGGAATGTCTAAATTGAATAGATCGTCATGTCTGTACTTGACAATATCAAGTGCGCCAGTTAGTGCTGCTGTGACCATCGCCCTGCTGTATTGTATTTTAATTCTATTTCCAGAGCCATAAGCTCCTCCTGACCATCCAGTATTAATTAGATAGACGATTGTGTTATGTTTTTTTATTTTTTCACCAAGCATTTTTGCATAAACAGAAGCTGGTCGTGGCATAAAGGGAGCAGCAAAGCATTCTGAGAAAACGGCTTTTGGTTCTTTGATTCCTCGTTCTGTTCCTGCAAGTTTACTTGTGTATCCAGACATGAAATGAAACATTGCTCCTTCTTTTGTCAATTTAGATACTGGTGGCAATACACCCAATGCATCTGCAGTTAGAAAAATGACAACCTTAGGATGTCCACCAATACTTGGGATAATAGAGCCTGGAATGTAATCTAGTGGATAAGCTGCTCTAGTATTTTCAGTAAGGCTACTGTCATTGAAATCAGGTTTCAAAGTTTGTTTATCAATGACCACATTTTCCAGAACTGATCCTGATTTTATGGCATTCCATATTTGTGGTTCGGATTCCTGATTGAGATTGATACATTTTGCGTAGCATCCTCCTTCAAAATTGAAAGCTCCTTTATCTGACCAGCCATGCTCATCGTCACCAATTAGCATCCTATTTGAATCAGCAGAAAGACTTGTCTTGCCTGTACCTGATAAACCAAAGAATAATGCAGTATCACCACCCTTTCCAATATTTGCTGAGCAGTGCATTGGAAAGACTCCACGTGAGGGAAGTATGTAATTCATAACAGAAAACATTGATTTTTTCATCTCACCTGCATAGCTAGTACCCCCAATCAGTACTAGTTTTTTGGACAAATTAATTAGAATAAACACATTTGAACTTGTACCATCTACTTCTGGAATTGTTTCAAAGTCATTGATACACATCAACGTGAATTCTGGTTCATGAGATTCTAATTCTGCAGCTGATGGTCTTACAAATAACTGCCTTGCAAAAAGATTTTGCCATGCATGATCATTTATCACTCGTATAGCTAATCTGTTTTCTAGATCAGCTCCTACAAACCCATCAAAAATAAAAAGATCCTTTCCGTCTACAAAATTTTTCATTTTTTCAAAAATTTTATCAAATTTACCAGGAGGGAATTGATGATTTACTTTCCCCCAATCTACATTTTCATGTGTTTCGTCATCAAATATTATGTATCTATCGTCTGGAGATCTTCCAGTATATTTCCCTGTCTTGACAGATAGAGAACCAGTAGCTGTAAGAATTCCCTCATTTTTTTCAACAGCAATTTCAACTAGTTTTGGCACAGGAAGATTTCTATACACAGTAGATGGCGTAATGCCAAAGTTTTCTAGTTGTGTTGTGAATTTACTTGTGATGGTAGATTTTGGGTTTTCAGTCATATTGGCCCTCTAATATTGCTGTGCAGTAAACAAATACTAAATAAATCATAAGGAATTGCTTTGATTAAATTTCCTTATAATCCCTCTCAAAGTTGGTTTGTGGCATTACGTGCAGGAACCTATTTATTTAAAAATTCTGGATTCAACTTGATGCCCATAAATAAGGATAAACTGGAACTACGAGAAAAAAGTGCAAACAATAGACCTGAATTTGCTAGACCAGAAAGTTGGCGATACAAGAGATTAGAATCGAATTGGAGAAAACCAAAAGGCATTGATAGCCATCAACGAAAACAGAAAAGTCGTCGTGGAAGACCAGGAATTGTAAAAGTAGGTTATGGAGGTCCTAAAATTGCACGCGGTCTTCATCCATCTGGGTATACAGATAATTTAGTTTTCAATCTAAATGATATAGAAAAATTTAATCCTAAAACTGATGGTTTGAGAATAGGCCACAGTGTAGGTACAAAAAAGAGAAAAGAAATCATTGTAAAAGCTATAGAAAAAAAATTCAAAGTATTCAACGCGAGAGTGTCTGCAAGTGGTAGTAAATCTTAGAGCAAAAAAAAGACTAGTTTCCCGAATTATGGGAGTAGGGATCCATAGAGTTAGATTTGATTCGGAACATCTTGATGATATTGCTGATGCAATTACAAGAGACAATATCCGCAGTCTAATCACAGCAAATACTATCAAAATTAAACCAATTGTTGGAACATCTAGAGGAAGAGCACAGTTTAAGAAAAGTCAGAAAAGAAAAAGAGGCCCAAAATCTGGTTCAAAGAGAGGAACAAGAGGGGCACGCATGGCAAGAAAAGAAATTCACATTATCAAAGTTCGTGCATTACGTTATAGATTAAAGGTTGCAAAGGAGAGAAAAGAGATTACAAATAATGAGTTTTGGACTCTCTATAAAATGGTAGGAGGAAATACTGTAAGAAATAGTGCACACCTCAGAAGTTTAATGGAAGAGATTAAATCTAAACGTAAATCTTAGAATTTATAAAACTTTTTATTCCATTCTAAAATTTTTCCGTCTTGAATTTTTATTCCTTCTTTTTTTAACATATTGGTTTTAACTTTTACCCCATATGCATAGCCACCGATTTTTCCATCTGATTTTACAACGCGATGACATGGAATTATTACGGGAAATGGATTTTTTTTCATGATTTGCCCAATTGCTCTTTGACCATTTTTTAAACCGACCGCTTTTGCTAATTCTGAATATGTTGTTACATTACCCTTAGGGACTTTGGTGAGTTTTTTGTATACTAGTTCAGAAAGAGTCATAGTCTGATAATCTCAAGATTAGTATTATTGAGCATGTCTAAAACTTTTTGTTTATTTTGTCCTAGTCCTCCCCAATCTAATAGAGCAGTTTTTGCCATGTTATTTCTATCTAATATATGAGAAAAAAGTTCCTCGTCTAGAAAATCTAAAGCATGTTTTGGAATAACAGTACCTAAAGCAAATTTACCATGTATGAGTTCATTTGTGAATTTATCTGGATAATGGGTTCCGCCAAAACAAATAGCAACAGGATTTGATTTTTGTTCACTTTTCATTACCTCGACTACAATTTTTGCAATAGAATTACAAAGAATCGAGTCATTCCATTGTTTTTCTGTGGTTCCAATTTCTATGAAGATAGATGGTTTGTTCAAAGCAGTGGGACCGTGATGAGTAGCTTCAATAGTAATTTGAAACTCTGAAAAATTATTTCTATTTTGCCATAGTTTTTGCAGATAAGATTTTTGAATATGTGGATGTGGAATGGCAATTTGTCTATTATTTCCTCCAAACTTTGCTTCAGAAAAATTACCAGTACTGTGACAAGTAAGAGCTAAAACACCAGATTCAGCAGCATGTTTTGATAAAAATACAAATCCATCATATGAGAATTTTTCTTCAAGCCAATCAGCGGAAATTGCAGGGGTTGAGATTATTAGAAGATCAAAATATTTACCTCGATAAATTTCTCCATCATTTTTCATTTCTTGGGATATGAATTTGGCCAGGTTATGGCCTGCTGGGTCATCTCGGTACGCAACTAGCAATTGCATTAGATAAAAGATATAAGGACACTTTATTAATCACAGGCATTGAACCCGAGAAATACCATGCGAAATATGGTAAATACAATGAAACTTGCCAAAAAATCCGATAAAGATGACTATATGCAACATCTAAGATTGGTTTTTTTAGGAATGGTTTCAATTGGCGTTATTGGATTTATTATTCAATTCGTATTTTCTGTAGCAACATTTGGACGTTAGATAAAATTGACAGAAGAAACACATGAGATAGTAAAGGCAGAGGAAGAGCAGCCTAGTGTAAAACAACCTACAACAAATTCAGGAACAGATACTAAATCTCATCTTTTTGCAATTAGGACTACAGGTGGCCAAGAAAAAGTTGTACTTAATCTCTTACAAAATAGAGTAAATACAAAAAAAATCAATATTCAATCAGTATTGTTAATTGATAATTTGAAAGGATATGTAGTTCTAGAGGCTATTGATGCAAATGAGGCCTTTAATGCTATTCAAGGAGTGAGACATATTCGAGGACAATTAAGAGGCGAACTAGAATTCAAAGATATTGAGGGATATTTGGTAAAAAAATCTACAGTTTCAGAACTTGCTGTGGATAAAGTAGTAGAGATTATTGGTGGTCCGTTTAAAGGAATGAAGGCTACTGTTACAAGAGTAGATCACGATAAAGAGGAAGCTACAGTTATTTTGTTAGATGCACCATATCAGCTACCAGTTACGGTAGATGCAAACTACTTGAAGCTAAGTGCTTAGTAGCAAGGATTAAATTTTCATGATAAAGTGTGTATGAATATGGCAGAACTACAAAAAATTTCAGCATTAGTAACTGGAGGACAAGCATCTGCAGGTCCACCACTAGGTCCATCTCTAGGTCCCATGGGAGTTAACATAATGGAAGTAATTAACACAATAAATGAAAAGACAAAAGATTTTGAGGGAATGAAGGTTCCTGTAACAGTTTCTGTTGATCCTGAGACCAAAAAATGGGAGATTGAAATAGGGATTCCTTCTGCATCTGCACTGATTCTTAAAGAGGCTGGAATTCAGAAGGGTTCTGGTACTTCAGGAGCTAGCTGGGTTGGAGATATTGGGGTGGATGAAATCGTTAAGGTGGCCAAGACAAAATTTGAAAAATCCTATGCTAACTCTCTAAAATCCGCAGCAAAAGAGATAGTTGGAACATGTTTATGTTTAGGTATTAAAGTAGAAGGAAAATCACCCAAGGAGTTTACTGCAGAAATTAATGCCGGTAAATGGGATGAAAAATTTAAGTAAATTATTTCTATGTAAGATAAACAGGATCTTTGTCGGTTTTTTGTAATTCAACAAATGTTTCAGTGTTTTGGATCCCATCAATTTTGCCAATTTTTTCAATAACAATAGTGTGTAATGCTTCTAGGTTTTTGGCATAAACTCTTACCATGATGTCAAATCTTCCAGTAATTTCAGAAATTGAAGCTATTTCTGCCGTTTCCATCAAAGCTTTGTGAATTTGTTCTTTTAATTTAGGATCACGATTAATTCCAACAGAAGCCTTTACATCTATACCTAAAAGAGAATCATCAATAACTATGGTAAATTTTTTTATAAGTTTCTTTTTAACCAATCTTTTAATTCGGCTATAGAGAACTGATGCATTAATGCCTAGTTTTTTTGAGAGATTTGGAACAGAGATACTAGCATCCTTTGTCAATTCAAAAAGTATTTTCATATCTAAGTCATCATAACGGTGCAATGCTTAGAAAATTTTTTCTATGAGGTAATAAATGTAAGTTTTGTATATATTGTTTCTGTAATTTTCAGTTTATTATTAGAAAAGAAGAAATTTTTCTAAAACGTTTGATTTTTGCCTAGAACATCCCCTAAACGATTTTAAGTAGGTTTTCCAGAAAATGTGGCGTAATGATTACAGAAGCTCAACTAAAAGAAATGATAAAGGAAGCAAAATCTGCAGATAAGGAACGTAAATTTAAACAATCCTTAGAATTGATTATGGTTTTCAAAGATATTGATGTAAAAAAAGGATTTTCTCTTAACGAAACAGTTCAGCTACCAAAAACAAATTCACCAGCTGCAGTATGTGTTATGGCCTCTGGAGATATGGGATTAAAGGCAAAAAGTGCAAAGGCAGACAGAGTAATAGATAATGATGAATTAAATCGATTAGCCGCCAACAAAAGAGAATCCAGAAAAATGATTAATAGTTTTGATTTCTTTTTAGCAGACACTAAGCTTATGCCAGTAGTTGGTAAGGTATTAGGTCAAATCCTAGGTCCAAGAGGAAAGATGCCCATACCAGTTCCTTTCAATGCCCCCATAGAGTCATTTCTTGATAGATTTAGATCTTCAGTCAGAGTTAAAGTTAAAAATTCATTATCAATGTCTTGTAAAATTGGAGATGAAACAATGGAAGATTCTGACTTGGCATTAAATGCAAATGCTGTAGTAAGTGCAGTTGAAAAAAAATTACCTAACGGTGATAAAAATATCAAAAGAGTTATGGTAAAGACTACAATGGGTAAGATAAGCAAACAACCTCAGCTGGTGAAGAAGTAGAATGCACGAAAATAGAACTAGATATCCTAAAAGAAAAACACAGTTGTATCAACAGCTTCAAGAAATGCCAAAGAAATATGATGTAATAGCACTTGTCCGAATGGAAAAAGTCAGATCTTCTCAGTTGTTACCTCTTAGAAAGAAATTCAAAGGCGAAGTTGAAATAATGAGTATTAAAGACAAGGTTGCAAAGAAAGCACTTGAAACTCTAGATATTCCAGGAATAAAAAATATTATTGAGGATCTTACTGGCCAATGCCTTTTCATGTTTACAAACATGTCACCTTTCAAGCTAAATGTATTACTTGGGAAAAATAAGATATTATTACTTGCACGGGCAGGAGATATTGCAAGTAAGGATATTGTTATTCCAGCAAAAAATACGGGGGTTGCACCTGGTCCTATTCTTACTGATTTTAAGGAAGCTGGAGTTCCGACAAAAATTGATCAAGGAACAATTTGGATTACTAAAGATACTACCCCAGTAGAAAAGGGTGGAATTATTTCTCCAAAGTTGGCTACACTGCTAGGAAAACTTGACATAAAGGCAGTTGAAGCGGGAATCGCTCTCGGGGCGGCTCTTGAAAAGGGGGTTCATTATTCAAAAGAAGATCTTGTAATCGATGTTGAGAAATTTAGAAATGAACTTATCCAAGCTCATCAAGAAGCAATGGCATTATCTATTGAGGCAGTATATGTAACAAAAGACAATGTAAAACAAATTCTAGCAAAGGCTGCACATGCTTCTCGCTCTGTATCTGTAGAGGCAGGATATCTTACTGAAGAAACTAAAGAACAAATTTTACAAAAGGGTCATTCCCAAGCCACAAGTTTGTCTGGAATGTCTAAAGACTACAAACCAGAATAAATTGAAATAATTAGGGATTTCCTTTAACTTTTGGAAGATTCCAATTATACTTCATTGCAACTAGACGCAGACCTGTTGTAAGGATTATTCCAATTATTGTTGCTAAATATAATTCCCCTCCAATTACAAGCATGAGATAGAATACTACAACTCCTGCAAAACTAGCCGAAGCATAAAGTTCCTTTACAAAAACTATAGGAATTTCGTTAACAAAAACATCGCGAAGAATTCCACCTCCAACAGCAGTAAGCATTCCAGCTAAAACCATTGCAAGGAAGTTTAAGCCAAAAATGTTAAAGGCAAAGGTAGCACCAATTATTGTAAAGACGCCAAGACCAATTGCATCAAATTTTAAAAAAACATTCCAATGTTTTTTGAGTCTGGAATAAAGAAAAAATAAGATTATTCCAGTAACCACTGTTATTATCAAATAAGTTGGATCCAAGAGGGAATTAGGAGGAAGTTTTCCCAACACTATATCACGAATCGTTCCTCCTGCCACCCCGGTAATAGTTGCTAAAATTACAATTCCTACAATGTCTGATTTGTGCTCTATAGCTTTGAATGCTCCAGTCACTGCAAATGCCATTGTTCCAAAGAGATCTAGAATGTAGATGAATGCATCAGCAGGGACAGAAAGATCTACCAAACCATATTATGATTAAATCAAGTTGTAATTAATGTTAGGGGTTGTTCTAGTAAAAATCTAAAATTAAAAAATCTAACCGAATAAAGCGGAAAGTCCTTCCATTGCTTGTTCTTCGGATTTTCCAGCTGCTGCTTCTGATTCTTTTTTATCTACTTTCTTTGCATCTCCACCATGTGCTGCTGCAGGTGCAGTTGCTACAGCTACTGGTGCTGCTTTTATTGCTTCTTCAATGTTTACGTCAGCGAGTGATGCTACAAGTGCTTTAACTTGGGCTTGGTTAACTTCTACCCCAGAGGCTTTTACCAAGTTAGAAATATTATCTTCATTGATATCTTTTTTTAGTTTATGTAACATCAATGCAGCGTAAACGTATTCCATTGTTCGAGATTTCCTTATGGCATAATATAAAACTATGGAGGAATTTAGGTTAGAAATTTTTGTTTATTTTTAATTGAGTATCTTAAGGCTACGACATATCGAATACAGGTTTCTTTTCAAATTTTTATCATATAGAGTATCCATTCTTTGTTTGAGAATCCTTTTAGCTTGTTCTTTCTCAGAGCCTTGAGGGAGTGAAAGAACATTATTTAGCAACTCAGGAAGTGATTCACGTACCCAGCCATCTAAAATACCATATACCTTTGGTGGAATTTGGACAAGCCTATCTGAATTCAAATCTAAAATACCTGTAAAATTTTCATGTTCGATTCTATAGATTAGGCTATGAATACAGTTTTCAGGTGTAGGGTTTTGAAGAATCTCTGTAGAACGAGTGCCAGCTTTTCCTTGTTCAACTTTATTTTTTAGGCCAACTGGATTAACTATTAACCCATTTATTCCAATTTGGGATTCATTTACTCCTGTAACTGTACCAAAAATAAAGTTCCTATAATTGCCATCTTGTTTTGATGAAAAAACGTGGTCTCCTTCCTTTAATCCCTTTTTTCTTCCAAACACAAAATGAACTTGTCAGAAGTGTATTTAATTTATCGTAATTGACAATTCCTAGAAATATTATCGAAAACGTACACGAGTCTTCAGCAACCGAATTTATCGATAACCAGTAAAAAGACAATCCGTTACACCAAGCTTATCTACTTTACTGATAAACTATAGTTTCTTCGTTTCAAAAGGGCAATTTACTGGATGATCTAATCTCAAAGTTTTTTAATAGATTAGATTACATCTGAAATCTGTTGGAATAATGGCTAGAGGGAATAAAGTAGAACAAAGTAGCATTGTTGCAGTTCTTTTGTTGACTATGTCTTTTTCTAATTTAGCCTTTGCACAAGAGAATACTACGGAAAGTGAACCTCCACCCGACACAGACAGTGACGGAATTGCAGATAGTGCTGACCAATGTATCAATGAAGCAGAAACTATGAATGGATATCAAGATGAAGATGGATGCCCTGATACTGTACCTGATGCAGACAGTGATGGGATTGCAGACAGTGCTGACCAATGTATCAATGAAGCAGAAACTATGAATGGATTTGAAGACTCGGATGGATGCCCTGATATTGTACCTGATGCAGACAGTGATGGGATTGCAGACAGTGCTGACCAATGTATCAATGAAGCAGAAACTATGAATGGATATCAAGATGAGGATGGATGTCCTGATACTGTACCTGATGCAGACAGTGATGGGATTGCAGATAGTGCTGACCAATGTATCAATCAAGCAGAAACTATGAATGGATTTGAAGACTCGGATGGATGTCCAGATGTTATACCAGTTCAAGATACAGATAATGATGGAATAGCTAATGATAGCGACCAGTGTCCCACTCAGGCAGAGACTGTGAATGGATTTGAAGATCTTGATGGATGCCCTGATGTTATACCACTTAAAGACACAGATAGTGATGGAATAGCAGATTCATTAGACAAATGTCCAACACAGGTAGAAACTGTAAACGGTTTTGAAGATCTTGATGGATGCCCTGATGTAGCTCCTATTGGAGATTTGGATAAAGATGGAATTCCAGACTCTATAGACAAATGTCCCACTCAGGCAGAAACAGTCAATGGAGTTGAGGATATAGATGGATGTCCTGATCTGATAACGGTAAAAGACTCTGATGGTGATGGAATAATAAATAATGAAGATCTATGCCCAAGAGAGGCTGAAACATTCAACGGCTTTCAAGATACAGATGGATGCCCTGATGTAGCTCCTATTGTAGATTTGGATAAAGATGGAATTCCAGACTCTATAGACAAATGTCCCACTCAGGCAGAGACTGTGAATGGATTTGAAGACTCGGATGGATGTCCAGATACTCCACCTGTTAATGTGATAGAAGGAAATCAAGAAGAAAAACCGGCAGATAACTCTGGCTTATACCAATGGGCAGCTGTAATTGCGGCAGGAATTTCTGCAGCTGGTGGCATGGCTGCTGCGAAATATAAAAAAGGTTAGAATAGTTCTAAAATAACTAAAAAGACTTAGATTTTTGGAAATCCTAGTGCTTTGTATTTTCCAGTCATGAAAACTATTCCTGCAATAGACATTACAAGAATTAACACAGCAATTGGTCCAAACTCTGGAATTACATAGGTACCAATAACTTCAATTGTTTCAGTTCCAGCAGGGAACGTAACGGTAACATCATTACCCGTAATAGTTACATCATCCCATTCCTGGCCATCAACTAGAATCATTGATATTCCTTTTATGATATCAGTAGAGGGTTTTATGTTAAGGGTTCCTTCATCGGAGTTGCTCAGTTTTATTACAATTGCATTGAAATTTTTATCAATGGATGAACTTGATACAGTAGCACCATTAATGCTAAATGGTATACAATTACCCTGTGCATTTAATTCGTTTCCAGTACATGTTGAACTAGTAGAACCTCCACTAGTAGGAACTGTTCCTGTTAAGAAAACTTGAAACTGGAGTTGAACAGGCACTTCTAAATCTCTATGAGATACTTCAACAGAAAAAGTTCCAGTTGAGAATTGTGGAAGCGTTGGTTGTATATGGTATTTGAAATTACCATTACTATCAAATCCAACATTTGGAGAATAGATTTGTTTTCCAGATGGATCAGTAACTGTTAATTTGATGGGTACATATGGAGTCAATCCACTAGATTTACCAATAATTAGGATTGAGCCTTTTGGATCTATTGATGTGTTGTAGGACATTAGTTCAATTGATGCTGCACCAAACGCATTCATTGAAAATAAAGGAATTATCAAAAGCATTGCCATTACAATGCAAGCAGTGGTATTCAATAAAATTATCTAAAGAGACCTAATTAATAATGTTACCGTAAAAGCGATCTAATCATGTTCTTATTATAGCGAAAAGTAGTTTTATGGAATTGAAATTATCGTCATTTACAAAATTCTTAATATCTGTCGATTAGAGACATTTCAAGGTGGACAAAGAGGAGATACTTTCAAAATTTTCTGCAGATCCTGATAAATATTACAAAGTAAAATTATTTGAGGAACAAGGTTTTGAAAGAAAACCTTGTGCTAAATGTGGAAGGTTTTTTTGGACTTTAGATGGTAATAGAACCCACTGTCCTGAAGATTCAGATGATACCTATTCATTTATTGGAAATCCACCTACAAAGAAAAGATTTGATTATTCTCAGGCATGGAAGGAGGTTGAATCATTTTTTGTTAAGAATGGGCATACTTCTGTTAGTAGGTATCCAGTAGTATGTAGGTGGCGAGATGATCTATATTTTACCATCGCATCTGTAGTTGATTTTCAACGAGTAATGGGCTCTAAAGTGGTCTTTGAGTTTCCCGCAAATCCCCTTGTAGTTCCACAAATGTGTCTTAGATTCAAGGATTTAGAAAATGTTGGGGTCACGGGTAGACACTTTTCGAGTTTTTGTATGATAGGACAACTAAGCATTCCAAATTCTCAAGGGTATTGGAAGGACGAGTGTATTGATCTTGATTTTAGATTAGTTACTAATCAATTTGGAATAAACAAAAATGAAATAGTTTTTGTTGAAGATGTTTGGGAAGGTGGTGGTTCATTTGGTTCATCTCTTGAATATTATGTTCGAGGATTAGAACTTGGAAATGCAGTCTTTACAGAATTTCAAGGAGAGCTTGGAAATCATACTACTTTAGATCAAAAAGTAATCGATATGGGTGCAGGATTGGAAAGGTTTGCATGGATTACTATGGGTACACCAACTGCATACGATTGCTGTTTTGGTCCAATTACTAAAAACTTGATCAAAAAAGTTGGAATTGATATTGATGCTAATTTGCTTACAAAATATTTTGTTGAAATTGCAAAAAATCAAGGAAGATTTTCTAATCTCTTAGAAGTAAAAGAACATGCAATTAAAAATGCAGGATTAAGTCCTCAACAGGTAACAAAAATTATCAATCCTCTTGAAGGAATTTACTTGATTGCAGACCATCTTAGAACTTTGATTTTTGCTATATCTGATGGAGCTCTTCCAAGTAATGTTGGCGGAGGTTACAATCTACGAATAGTTCTAAGAAGAATTATCGGAACGATGCAACGATTAGGACTTGATCTTGATCTAAACGAAATGATTGATTGGCATATTGATTATCTTAAAAAAACCTATCCAGAATTAAAAGAGAAACGAGAGGATGTAAAGACCATCATCGAAGTTGAAGCAAAAAGATATGAAGAGTCGAAAATTAGAATGCAAAAAATAGCAGACAATTTAAAATCTAAAGGCCAAACCCCAAACGTTGATGATTTAATCAGAATGTACGAGTCAGATGGAATAACTCCAGATTATTTAAAAGAATTAAAGGTAATTCCTGAAATTCCATCTACGTTTTACTCTAGATTATCGGATTTACACCAATCAGTTACAAAAAAAGAAAAAGAAAAACTTCCTTTGCAGAATATTTCTGAAACAGATTTACTTTACTATAAAGATGACCCACATCAATTTGATGCAAAGGTTCTCAAGGCATTTGACAAGTTTGTAGTGCTTGATAAAACATCATTTTATGCAAGAGGTGGAGGACAAGAGCCAGATCATGGAAAAATTGCAGGATTTGATGTAGTAGATGTGGAAAAACATGGAAACATTGTAGTTCATGAGCTCAAAGGAGGGATACCAAAAGAAGGAGAGACTGTATCATGTGTTGTAGATTCACAAAGAAGAGATGGGATAACAAAAAATCATACTAGCACTCATATTCTAAACTCCTCCTCACGAAATGTTTTAGGTTCATGGGTATGGCAAAATTCTGCCTTTAAGGAGGAAGATCACGCAAGACTAGACATTACGCACCATTCATCTCTTACTGAAAAACAAGTCATAGAAATTGAAAATATAGCAAACTCTATAGTTCAAAAAAACCTTCCAGTAAAAATTGAAAATTTTGATAGAGGAGCAGCAGAGCAAAAGTATGGATTTAGAATATACCAGGGGGGAATTGTTCCAGTAAAATCTGTTCGAATTGTATCAATTAAGGACTTTGATGTTGAGGCATGTGGCGGAACACATGTTAAAAAAACACGCGAGATTGAATTAATCAAGATAACAAGAACAAAAAGAATTCAAGACGGGGTGGTAAGAATCGAGTTTGTTTCAGGAAAAATAGCTCAAGATTATGTTAAAGAACAGAAAAATGAACAAGAAAAAATGAGAGAAGAGCAAGCTGCAAAAGAAGAAAAAGACAAGCTAAGAGAAGAACGAAAAGAACAAGCAAGAGAAAAGATTCCAGTCTTGCTTGAGCAAATTTCACAGAGTCCAATTGGTACATCCAAAGTAGATGAAATTGAGATATACACTACAGAAGCTGGACGATTTTGTTATTCAACTAGTGACCAATATGATGAGTATTTTCACATTAATTTTGGAGAGAAGCTAATCAAAAATGATCCAAAGGCATCATATTGTGGAATTTTTAATGATGATTCAACGGTTCGAGCCATAATTTACTCAGGGGAACAGTCCAAGAACAAAAATGCAGGTTCAATTGCTAAAGAAATTTCTAAAATTTTGGGAGGTTCTGGAGGGGGGAATACAAGATTTGCTCAAGGGGGAGGAAAGGACAAGTCTAAAAAAGATGAGGCTATCAAGAAAGCAAAATCAATGGCTTTGGAATAGTGTAATGTATGAAAATAGATTGGTCTGGAATTGAAACAAAATGGAGAAAAAAATGGA
>Ga0214472_10001387_pt1 | contig 27398 bp, 17 predicted proteins | sample RVTome_6_FD_207662 | JGI IMG/M metagenome (GOLD analysis project Ga0214472, IMG submission 207662) | Soil microbial communities from uranium-contaminated site in the Upper Colorado River Basin, Wyoming, United States - RVT140D175 | ecosystem: Environmental > Terrestrial > Soil > Contaminated >...
TGAGGAAGAGTAATCTCGTCCCCGAGTCAGGAAAGGAAAACAAGGACATGCGTCATAATAAAACAGGAAGACGGCTCGGTCGCAACAGTAGCCACAGGAAGGCGATGCTGCGCAACCTGGTGACCTCTCTGCTCGATAAAGAGCAGATTACCACCACGGATGCCCGTGCCAAGGAAGTCAGGAAACTGGCTGAAAAAATGATTACTCTGGGCAAGCGCGGCGATCTTCACGCTCGCCGTCAGGCTCAGAGCTTCATCATGGAAAAAGATGTGGTTGCGAAACTGTTCGAGCGTGTCGCACCTCGTTTCCAGGAGCGTGCGGGCGGCTATACCCGGATTATCAAGGTGGGTTCTCGTCTGGGGGACAATGCGCCCATGTCGATTCTCCAACTTGTTGAAGAGGGTGCATCCTCGGCAGCGGCCAGCGCCGAATCCTGATTTTTTTCAGGTTTTTTCGCAGATTCAAAAAAAAGGGCAAGGAGCTATCTCCTTGCCCTTTGCTGTTTGGACATTCGTACAGGCTCTGGAGAACATCCGTGATTAATCAACCCCCAAGTAGTTCCCCATCGGGTAACAGTATTGCGACGAGATCGACAGCTATTCGTCCCGCAGGGCTCAATGCCCTGCCTTTTGCAGAACGTCTCTCGTTGTTGAGAACCCTTCCCGCCCGGCAGTGTGTTGCGGCTCTCATCGAAGCCAAGGATATGCCGGAGCTCGTCCGCGAATTCCCGGCTCAGGAGCTCTATCTGCTTATTCGGGAGCATGGAGAAGAGGATGCCTTGGAGCTTCTGCGGCATGCCACCTGCGAGCAGGTGGCATTGTTCCTGGATATGGACTGCTGGAGCGAAGACTGCCTGGATACGGAAAAAACTCTCGAATGGCTCGCTCGCATGCTCGCATTGGGAGAGGAAAAGATTCTACAGCTCGGACGGGAACTGGATCTGGAGCTCTGGGCACTGATTTTAGGAAAGCATTTGACGGTGCTGCGTGGGCTTGAGGCCTTCGATTCGGAATTGGAGCCGCCTCCGCTGGATCGGCTTGCAGGTATCTACGAGGTGGAGTACGACTCGGAAGCCGGCGCCAAGATTGTCGGGGCTTTGCTTGAAATCTTCTATACCCAGGACACGGAGCGTTATCTGGCCATCATGGAGACCTTGCGCAGCGAATTGCCCAGCATCCTGGAAGAGGAGTGCTATCAGTTTCGCAGCGGCCGCCTGCTGGATTTGGGCTTTGAAGAGCGCTCCGGCGCCGCATCGGTGTTCAGCTATCTGAACCCTGAAGACTTCCATTCTCGAGCTGCCCCGCAGATGAAACCCTGGGAATTCTCGGGTTATCAGGGAGGCATGCCGCTACGCATAGGGCAACCCGGAAGGTTGCTCGGCGAAATCCTCAGCCAGGGTATCTCGGACCGCGCGAGATATCAGCTCAGCCTCTTGGTTAACAAGGTGCTGAGCTGCGATGGGGCGGACCTGGGGGATCTGGCCCAGATACGGTTTTCGGTGGAGTCCGTTTACCGTTATCTCAACCTGGGGCTGGAATATCTGGACGGTGGAGATTTACAGAAGAGCCAGGAGCGATTCGAGAGCTGTGAGCTGCATGAGCTCTTCCGGCTTGGTTTCAGTCTTACCCTGGATCTGAAACGCAGCGCTCGGAAACTTCAAAAAAGCCGCATTGCGCCCTATCTCGATGGTCCTTTCCGGGCTTTCCTCGACGGCCTGACCCGTCCCCGCCCCATGCTTTACGAGGGCGTGGATCGCGAAGACAGGGCAGGGCAGCGTCCCTTTGCCCAATTGGGGGATGTCCGGATGGCCCAGGACTGGCTCTTGTCCATCGAGCGCCAGCGCCGGCTATTCGAGGAGCGCTTCGGATTTGAGCTCCAACGCCCTGAGGCCATGTCCCTCGAAGGCTGCATCCCCCACCTGGCTTCGGAGCTGACCCTTTCGGAAATCTTTCTCACTGCGTTGATCAACCGCTTGCTGGGTCGCGCTTTCGTCCCGGATCCCATTGTTATCCGCGAGCTTCCCGAAATCCATGCCCGGCTGAGCCGAAACGGCAAGGTCGAAGGAGCCTTCCGGGAGGAGGTGGTTGCCTGGGTGGAGTCCCTGGAACCGGGGGCGGGAGGTTTTGCCGAATTCTGCCTGGACAACCTGGAAGCGGAATTCTGCAGCGTCCGTGAGCAGGAGCTCGACCCCCGTTATGTCGGAGGATTGATTCTGCGTGTTTCCCAGGTTGAATAAAGTCTGTGACTCCGAGCCTCAGGCGTTTGGCAGAAAGGTTTCGATGAACCGGGGAGTCGCGGCGCTTCTCTGGCAGCAGACGTAGAGGGCCGCGACGGTACCCTGACCTTCACTCAGCCGGTTGTACGGCACCACCACCCAGCTCAAGCGAAGCCCCTCCTCTCTGAGACTCTCCAGGACCTCATCCATCCTCGCCCCGGCCTTCGGGGTGAGGGATTCGCTTTTGAGCAGGGCGGGAAAAAACTCGGGAAGCCTGTTTTCCAGCACCTTCTCGCACAGGCAATAGTCCCGCACCAGATGCTCCGTGAGCAGGTCAGCCTGGGCGTCCCCCCCCTCCCGGCAGAAGTGCCCCAGCCAACGGAAGATCTCCTGCCTGCCCATGGGATGTCGAAACAGGCTGTGCCTGCTCCAGAAGGTTTCCAGCCGGAGCAGGCCCAGGGAGTAGGAGCCGAAGCAGTGCGCCAGAGCCTCGATGAAATGAGTGAAGGGTCCCGTGGCCTGCACCAGATCGAGCAGCCGGCCGAGGCGCCTCAGCTTCTCCAGATCCTGATAGGAGGCTTCGGGGGTGCAGAGGGCTGCATAGGGCGGGAAGGGAGCAAAACGGATGCCCAGTTCCTGTGCCCTGTTGCGCAGGGGAGAGCCGGGCAGGACCTTGACCGTCTCCAGCTGGAGATGGTGGGGGCGAAGCTCCAGCACCCGGTCGATGGAGTCCAGGACCTGCTGTACATTCTCGCCGGGCAGGCCCGCGATGAGATCCAGGTGCAGGTGCACGCAAGTCTCGGCCCGCAGCCGCCGGACGTTCTCCAGCAGCGGCTCCATGGGCAGGTGGCGCTCGATGGAGCGCAGGGTCGAAGGCAGGCTGGACTGGACGCCGATCTCGAACTGGAACATCCCCTGGGGCGCCTTTGCAAGCAGCCGGATGGTTTCATCGTCGAGAAGATGGGCGCCGATTTCAAAATGGAAGCTGGAGTGCCGGTTGTGCTCCAGGATGAACCGGAAAATCTCCCGGGCGCGTTTCGCATCGTAGTTGAAGGTGCGATCCACCAGCTTTATCTGCCGCACCCCCGCCTCCATGAGCAGTTGCAGATCGCTTCGGATGCGCCCCATGGAAAAGGACCGCACCCTTCTGTCCAGGGCACTCATGCAGAAGATGCAGCTGTACGGGCAGCCCCGGCTGGTTTCCAGATAGACGATGTCCTTGCTCAGATCAACCAGCCCCAGCGCGTGGGGGGAGGGGAGGCTGTCGAGGTCGGCAAGCTGCGGCCCGTCCGGTCCCTCATGGATTTCTCCGCCCTGCCGGATGCAGATCCGGGCGATGTTTGAGGCCGGTTTGTCGGCTGCCCAGGCATGCATCAGAGCGACGAAGGGCCCTTCGCCTTCCCCCCGAATCAGGGCGTCGATGGAGGGGTGGGCTTCGAAGAAGTCGGCCTTCTCGAAGGAGATCTCCGGCCCCCCCAGGACGATGCGCAGATTCGGGCGGGCGATTTTCAGCACCCTGCAGAGATCGAGGGTTGCCTGCCTGTTCCAGATGTAGACGGAGAAGGCGACGATGTCGGGAGTTTGCTCCAGGATGTCGGAGAGAATCTGCTCCCAGGGTTCCTGGACCCGGAATTCACGGATGAAAAAATCCGCCTCCTTGGGCCCATGGGCCTTGCCGTGGGCGGCGAGGCAGGGCAGGGCGAGGCTCGGGTGGATGTACTTGCTGTGCAAGGTGCAAAGAAGGACGCGCATGGCGCCAACATACCCAAGGCAGGCAGGCCGGGGAAGGAAAAATTTTGTCCCCTCCCCGGAGGCGCTTCGTTGCGGTCCGGCCCGGCGCCATGGTAGTTTGAGACACTTCAAGAGACAGGATGTTTCCCCTCATGGCCCCAAAGAAGACCATCCTCGCCGTCGTGGCCGATGCCAAGGGCGAGATTTTTGAATACCCCGGCCTGCACATGGCCGGGATGAATGCCGATGAGCTGCGCGCCCCCTTCGCCGATGAGCTCATTCCCCTGCCCGAAGGCTCCCGCATCTTCTCCATTCCCGGCACTCCGGCCATCGGCTTCGATGCCAAGAGCGGCAAGCCCCGGGTTCTGGAGACCCTGCCCCGATCCTGGGGCGGCGGCTGCGCCCAGGCGGTCTCCGCCTTCGTGGCTCCCGCTTATACCCGCACCCTGCTGCCCGCGGCGGACTACGGCCGCAAGCAGGCCACCCTGCCGCTCTGGGCCTACACGGCCGTGGGCTGGTGCCTGGAGGAGGAGCGCTTCTATGTGGCGGCCGTGCGGGTGGATCGCAACGAGCATTGGCATGCGGATCATTTCGACGACCGCAAGCTCGCCCCCCTGGTGCGCCTGGCCCTGAAGGCGAACCCCGGCAACCGACTGCTGGATCAGCTCTCGCGCTGCGCCCTGGATTACCATTGCCTGGCGGCGAAAAATCTCTTCTATCGCCGCTGGGAGGCGCCTCTGCCCGCCTCTCCGGTGTGCAACTCCCGCTGCCTGGGCTGCATCTCGTTGCAGGAAGCCCCCGAGTGCTGCCCCTCGCCCCAGGATCGTCTGACCTTCGTCCCCACGCCCGAGGAGCTCATGGAGCTGGCCGTGCCCCATCTCGAGGAAGCCGAGGATGCCATCGTCTCCTTCGGCCAGGGCTGCGAAGGTGACCCCATCCTTCAGGCCGACTGCATCTGCGAGGCCGTACGGGGCATGCGCCGGGCCACCGGCCGGGGCACCATCAACTTCAACTCCAACGCCTCCCTGCCCGAGAGCGTGGAGCGCCTGGCCGAGGCCGGCATCGACTCCCTGCGCGTCTCGCTCAACTCCTGCCGGGAGGAGCAATACAACGCCTATTACCGCCCCCGCGGCTATCGGTTCGCCGACGTGATGGAATCCGTTTCGCGGGCCAAGAAAAAGGGGCTCTACACCATGCTCAACTATCTGGTGTTCCCCGGGGTCAGCGATCAGCCCGCGGAGGTGGAGGCCCTCATCCGCCTGGTGGAGGAGGCGGGAGTGGATCTGGTCCAGATGCGCAACCTCAACATCGATCCGTCCCTCTATCTCGGCGCCATGGGCAAGGGCGAGCCGGGCATGGGGATGAAGCGCATGCTCGATTTGGTCAAAGAGCGCATCCCTCGCATCCAGTACGGCTATTTCAACCGCACCCGCGAGAACTTCTATCCCCCCGGCTTCGAGTCGGACTGGCCCATCCGCTAGGCTTTCCGGAGCGCATCCATTGAAACGACTGGTATTGGCCGGCGGCGGCCACGCCCATCTGGAGACCCTGCTGCATCTGGGGGCGTTCGTCGATGCGGGCGCCCATGTCACCGTCGTGAGCGCCTCGGACTATCAGTATTATTCGGGGATGGGCCCGGGGCTGCTCTCCGGCATCTATGAGCCGCGGCAGTGCCGGTTTGATCTGCGAAAGATGGTGGAAGATCGGGGCGGGCGCTTCCTCTGCGACCCGATTGTTTCCCTGGACGGCGCCCGCAGGCGATTGCAGCTGGCCTCGGGAGAGCGTCTTGCCTATGATCTGCTCTCCGTCAACCTCGGCAGCCGGGTGAGGTTCGAGACGGCGTCGAAGACGGCCTTTGCCGCCAAGCCCATCGAAGAGCTGATGCGGGCCGAAGCCCTGGCCCGAAGCTGCCTGGCGAAGAGCCCTCAAGCCCGGTTCGTCGTTGCCGGAGGGGGGGCTGCCGGGGTAGAGCTGGCCGGGGCCCTCTGGCGACTGGGGAAGCAGTCCGGCTGCCGTCCCGACATCCTGCTGGTGGCGGGCTCGGAGATGTTGTCCCGGGCCCCGCAAAAGCTCAAGGACCTGGCCAGGAAAAGCCTCCAGGCCCGGGGCATCGGGATCCTGGAGGGCTGCCGGGTCTCCGAGGCCCTGGAGGATCGGGTCCGGCTCGATTCCGGGCGGGAAATCCCCTCTGAGCTCTGCCTGCTCGCCACCGGTGTCCGGCCCCCGGAGCTGCTTGCCGAAAGCGGATTTCCCCTGGGGGCCACGGGAGGCCTTCTGGTCAATTCACGGCTTCAGGTTCGGGATTTCCCGGAAGTCTTCGGGGGAGGGGACTGTGTGGATCTGGAACATGCCGCGCTGCCCAAGGTGGGCGTTTTCGCCGTGCGCCAGAATCCGGTGCTTCGCCACAATCTGATGCAGAGCCTCAAGGGGGAGGGGAAATTGAAGGAATTCGTGCCCCAGGCCGCCTATCTGCTCATCCTCAACATGGGGGACGGCCGGGGCATTTTCTGGAAGAAGGACAGGGTGTATGAGGGCCGGCTCGCCTTTCGGCTCAAGGATTACATCGACCGGCGTTTTGTGGAAAAATATCAGGTCAGCGGCGAGCAAGATTAACAGGCGGCCCGTTCCTCACGGAACATCTCCGTGAGCACCTTCTCGATCTGGGCGTGGGTCATCCATCCCCGATCGAAGAGAATGGCGCCCAGGATGCGGTGAGGGCGCTCTTGAAGGCTGTCCTCCACCTGTTCGTTCATGGCGGCTTTCAACTGCTCGGCGCTGATGTGCCCCAGTTCCACGGCGACCTTGCCGAACCGGCGACAGAGTTTTTGCTGTTCATACATGGCTTGCACCTCCTTGAAGATTCAATCGATTTCACGAATATTTGCACTCATTGTGCCGGCCTCGCTCGAGGCGCATCCGCCCAGGCAACCATCTCCGGAGGTTTCATGAAATTTCTGAAAAACATGTTTCGCACCGCATCGGCCTTCGAGGCGCTCCAGAAAGACATCGCAAGCGGTCACTGGGCCAGGGCCCTCGGCCGGGAGGAGGCGCTGGCTTCGGCCTCGCTCGATGACGAGGAGCGTCGGCGCGCGCAGGAACTGCTCGCAGAGGCCAGGCGGGGGCTGGCCCTTCTGAACCTGGAAGAGGCAGAAGCCTTCATGCGGGCGGGGCAGCCCCAGAAGGTGCGTGAGCACCTGGAGATTGCCGCTCCCCTCGCGGCCGGAGATACGGAGCTGGAGGCACGCATCCACGCCCTGGGCTGCTCCCGTTCACCGGCTGCATCCGGCGCCGCATCATCGCCCGGAGCGCCTCTTTTTTCCAAGAGCTGCAGCGGCTGCGGGCCGGTGAAGTCCGCCGCACCGCCGGAGCCTTCCTCCGATGCGGCCATCAGCCGGGAAGTCGAGCTGGAGCTGGTGCTTTCGGCCTACGGACCCGAACTTGCCCGCCGATACCTGGCAAAGAGCGAAGGGTTTCAGGATGCCTTTTTGCTGGCCCAGCAAGGCCGGCACGCCCAGGCCCTGGAGGCCTTCGCCGGGCTGGATGCGCCTGAGCGCGACGACCTCTTTCATTTCGAGTATGGCTCGCTGCTGTTGCGAAGCGGCCAGGTTGAGGCCGCCCGCAAGGAACTGGCGGCGGCGCTTGAGCTGCAACCGGATTTCTTCGCCGCCTTCGTGACCCTGGTGGATCTGGAGATTCATGCCGGGCGAAGGGCCCGGGCCATGGAACTGCTCCGGGCCGCAACGGGGCGCCCCGGTTATGCCGCCTTTTGTCACCAGCATCTGGCCATGCTTCTCTCGGGCAGCGGCGAGCTCGATGAGGCCATCGCCCAGGGGCGCCTGGCCCTTGAGGCCGGGGCCGCCGATGCAGGGCTGTTCGAGTTCATGGGGAAATTGTTCGAAGCCAGGGGAGCAACGGACGAGGCCGAGAGCTTCTACGGCCGCATTCCCGCAGGCGGCTGCGGGGGGGCAGGCGTTTCCCTGGCGCTGGCGACCTTCTGGCTGAGGCAGAGAAAGCACCCTGCGAAGGTGCTGGACGCCCTGAACAAGGCCTTGAAGTCCGACCCGGGCAATCCTCTGCTGCTGTTGCAGACGGGGGAGGCCTATTGTCAGAACGGATGGAAGAAGGAGGGGGGGGCGATGTTCGATGCCGTGCTGGCCCATCCCCAGGCCCCCGAGGAGCTCCGCCTGAGAGCGCAGGCCATGATCTCGGGCTCGGCGCCCTGAATCCGGCCCCCTGGGTTCAAGAGGAGCCCGGGGGGGCGCTCATGGGGCCGGGAAGCTGGCCTGATAGGGGATTTCCCGAGTCGTGACCGTTGACAGGGGCAGACAGAGGTGGATGGCCGTTCCTGCCCCTTTTGCGCTCTGCGCCTGGATGCGGCCGCCGTGGGACTCGGCGATGATCCGCACGATGGAGAGCCCCAGGCCCGTCCCGCCCACCGCCGAATCCGAGGCGTCCACCCGGTAGAAGACGTCGAAGATGTGCTCGAGCTGGGCTTCGTCCATGCCCTGCCCCCGGTCGATGACCGAGAGTTCGAATTCGTCGTTGCCATAGCATTGGCGCAGGACAATCTCTTCGTTGCCCGGAGAGTACTTCACCGCGTTGCTCAGCAGATATTCCACCGCTTGCAGAAAACGCTCACGATCCAGGCTCAAGGGCGCGGGCCGGCCCGTCGTTTCGAGCCTCAGGGGCCGCTGCGGGTACTTCCTGCGCCAGAGTTCCATCCGCTCCTCCAGCAAAACAGCGGGCGAGAGCATCTCCCGATCCAGGCTGAGCATGCGCCCGGCTTCGAAGCGGCTGGCGTCGATGAGATCGCCGATGATGCGATGGAGATGCTCCGCCTTGTCCATCACCAGCTGGTGGAATTCCTCTTCCTGCTCCGGGCTGAAGCCGTAGGTTTTCTTGTTCAGCAGCACTTCGGAATAGCCCAGGATGGCCGTGAGCGGGGTGTTGAGCTCGTGGGTGGCCATGGCGAGAAATTCCGACTTCATCCGCTCCACTTCCCGGGCCCGGCTGACGTCCTGCAGCAGCACGATGGTGCCCGAAATCGCCCCTTTCGAGCCCGGCAGCCTCGAGGGGCGCAGCGCCAGGCAACTTGCCGAGCCCTTGCCCGCTCCCTTCCAGTCGAAGCGCTCCTTTGCCTCCCCCGTCTCAATTACCCGTTCCAGTCGGGTCGCCAGCATCTCGTCCCGGACGACCTTCCGCAGGGGTAGCCCCAGGCCGCTTCCCCGGGCGCACCCCAGGAGCTTCTCCGCCGCCCGGTTCATGAGCAGCACCCGCCTTTTGTCGTCCAGCGCCAGCAAGGCATCGGGAACCGCCGCCAGAATCGCGTCGATCTTGCTTCGATTTTTTTCCGACTCGCTCAGGGCCTGCTCGACTTCGTTCGTCCTTTGCTGCACCCGCTCTTCGAGCTCTTCGTTCATGCGTTGCAGCTTGAGCTCGGCCTGTTGCCGCCTGCGCATGGAGAAGGCTGCACGCTTGAGCCCCAGCAGCGTCAGCAGCAGCAGGGCTGCGGAAATGCCGGCGAGCATCCGCTGGGACTGGCTGTGGAGCCGGGCCAGGCGCTCCCGGCTCTGGGAGATGTTGCAATAGACCTCGATGGCCCCGCGGAAGCTGCCCTCCTCGATGATTGGGATATAGGTTTCCACCAGTTCGGTTTGAAGGGTTTGACCATCGGCCGTGCGGCCTTCCTTGTGCACCACTTCCGAGTAGCTCTGACCGGCGGGCAGAATGGTGCTGAAGAGCCGGCTGTCGTTGAGCTCGCCGATTTCCGCCGGATTCGGGGAGTAGAGAGTCCGGCCCGAGGGGGCGTAGAGCTTGATCTTGATGAGGTGGGCATCCTTCATCAGGGTGCCGACTTCGGCACCCAATCCCTCGGGCACCGGGGAGGATTCCAGATCCAGCTCGCCCAGGTGCAGGCTGTGGATGAGAAACCGGGCGTAGCGCAGGGCCTCGTCTTGCGTATCTTCCACCAGGACGTCGTCGTAGGCCGGCGCCAGGACCAGGGCGTAGTAGAGAGGAAAGATGAGGGCCACCAGAAGCGACAGCAGAAGAATGTTGCGCAGGAAGGGGTTTCTCAGCATGTCTCGGACTCCAGGGAGGTCTCCGGCCCGGGGCCGGGCCAGCGGTAGTGAAGCAGATGAAGACCCTTGTCCGGGTCGCTCTCGGGGAAATCCTCTCCCGCTCTCTGCCCGGCCAGAAGTCCGGCAGAGGGCAGATGCCCGGTGAAGGTCTGCTCCAGAAAGGAGCGGCCCAGGTGAGGCGCGCTGACGCAGGCCAGGAATTCACCGCCGGCCCGCAGCAGGCGGGGCAGACGCTGAGCCAGCTTCGGCCAATCCCGTTCGGCCAGGAAGCTGCGGCCCTGGGCGGCCGGAGGGTCCAGGATTACCAGATCGAAGGGCCCGAGTTTTTCGAGCTTTCCGAAGGACTTGAAGAGATCGTGGCAGAGAAATCCCGCGCCCCGGCCCTCCAGGCCGTTGAGGCGATGGTTCTGTCGGCCCAGCTCCAGGGCGCTTCGGCTCATGTCCAGATTGATGACCCGGTCGGCGCCTCCGGCCAGGGCCGCGCAGGAGAAGCTGCAACTGTACGCAAAGAGGTTGAGCACGGCCTTGCCCCGGCTGATGCCGCGCACCAGCTCCCGCCCCCGGGCCATGTCGGGGAAGAAACCGGGGTTCTGGGCGTCAGAGGGGCGGATGCGGTAGAGCAGCCCGTCTTCCTCCAGTTGCAGCTCCCGGGGCATCTCCCCGCTCAGCAGCTGCTGAGGGCAGCCGTGCAGGTGGCGGTGCTGCACCAGGAAGGATTCGGCCCGAAGCTTTGTTTGCGAGGCGATGGCCCGGCAGAGCTCCCGGAGCCAGGCCTCTTCCACGGGCCGATAGAGCATGATGAGCACCAGGGGCGCATAGAGATCGATGTTGAGAAACTCGAGCCCCGCAAAGCAGCCGCCCCGGCCGTGAAAGATGCGAACGGCCCCCCGGCGCCTGCGGCGGATCTCCTGCAGGATGATGTCGATGGCTTGTGGTGTCATGGCGTCGGTTCTTGGAAGTTGCGGAAATTTTGGTGCCACCAGTTCCGGGTGTATCGGTCGGCCTGGGGGAGGAACTGCCCCAGGTCCTCTTCGAGGGCAGGGGCGAGCTCGTCCAATTTCCCCAGGCAGGAATGCATCGCCTCGCCCCTGCGGATGCGGCGGCTCAAGCGCACAAGCACCTCATCGATGAACTCGGCCCCGGCGTAGCCGCAGAGCCAGTCCTCCCGGATCATGCGCCGCGCAACCCGCAAGAGGGGCTCGGGCAGCAGCGCCAGGTTTTCCTCGAGCAGGCGGTAAATCCGGCGGCTGAAGGCTTCGAGGGAGGGGCCGCAGTCCGGGGGCCAGTTCTTCGCCAGCAGATGGTCGTAAAAGATGTCGAGGACGATACCACGGAAAAGCCCGGCACCGGAAGGCAGGCGAGCGCGACCGAGGGCAAACAGGGCATTGGCGGCGCAGAAGGCGTCCTGCGCCCGGTGCAGGGCGACTCCCCGAAGGACGGCGGGAGGCTGCTGGTCGAGAAGGGGGCCCTTGATGAAATCCCCCATCAGGTTGCCCAGCAAAGCTTCATCGCCCAGATCCCGGCTCAGGAAAAGATGGAGCAGGTAGTTCAAGGCTGGAATCTTTCCGGGCGGGCTCGGCCTTTCGCCCCGGGCTTAAGGCTCATCGGGATAGGCGTTCTTGATGGCGAGGAATTCATCGAGATGGCCGAAGAACAGATCCACCATCTGCGGATCGAACATGCGGCCGCGCTCCTCGCCGATGAGCTTGAGGATCCGCGCAAGCTCCCAGGGACCGCGGTACACCCGCCGGGTGCCCAGGGCGTCGAAGACGTCGGCCAGGGCCGTGATGCGGCCGAAGACGTGAATCTGCTCTCCGGCCAGTCCCTGGGGATATCCCTTGCCGTTCCAGAACTCGTGGTGCTGCAGGGCGATGAGGGAGGCTGCCTGCATCACGCCGCGCTTGGAGCCCTTGAGGATGTCGTGCCCGATACCGGTGTGGCTCGTCATGACCCGGAACTCCTCGTCCGTCAGGGGGCCCGGCTTGTTCAGGATGGCGTCGGGCACCCCGATTTTTCCCACGTCGTGCATGGGGGAGGCCAGGCGCAGCGTCTCGATCTCCTCGCTGCCCAGGCCGAGCCTGGAGGCCAGCAGGGTGGAGTATTCCGCCACCCGCCGCACATGGTGGGCCGTCTCCTTGGAGCGGTTCTCCACCACCTCGCCCAGGGTCCAGATGAGTTCCTTCTGGGTATCGGCCAGCTCCAGGTTGAGGAAACGGTTTTCCACGGCGGCGCTGATGTAGCTGGAGAAGACCCGAAGCAGCCCCGCATCCAGCTCGCCCAGCGAGCGCGGGGTCTGTAGGTGGATGAGGTTTTCCTCCTGCCGGTTGCTGCGGAAGTAGCCCGTATAGGCCCGGCTGGAGAGCAGGCTCTCTTTCTGCGCCAGCGTCTGCCGGCAGAGGTTGCGGCAGACGGGATCGGCGATGGCGTCGATGCTCTCGCCCACCAGGGCGGAGAAGACCCCGATGGCCGAGGTGATGATCGCCTCTTGTCCCTGGGAGGAAACCGTGAAGCCCGACAGCCCCAGGGGGCAGATGTCGTGGGAGAGGCAGAGCAGCTCGGCGAACTGGTTGAGCACCTCCCCCATGAAGCGCTTGCGCCCGGGGCGCTCGAAGAGTCTGCGCGAGGAGGTCAGGATGTGCTCCAGCCCCTGGCGGCTGCGCTCGATGGTGAGCAGATCCCGGTAGGCCCGAAGCGAAGAGATGACGGTGGTGATGAGCTTCTGGGAGGTCAGCTCCGTCTTTTCCTTGTAGTCGTTGATGTCGTATTCCAGCACCACCCGGCTCTCGGGGGCGTGCCCAGGCTGGCCGGTGCGCAGGATGATGCGCACGAAGCGGTTCTTGAGCCCGGCGCGGATGTGTCTGGCCACGTCCAGGCCCGAGTGGTCCGTCTCCATCACCACATCGAGCAGCACGATGGCCATGTCGGGATGCTGCTCCAGCAGGCTCTTGGCCTGCTGCGCGCTGTAGGCGCTGAAAAACTGCAAGGGCCGCTCATCGAAGCGGAAGTCGCCCAGCACCATCCTCGTGATGCTGTGCACCTCCCGCTCGTCGTCCACGATAAGCAGTTTCCAGGGGGCGCCGGAGTGGGTTGGTTGCGGTTCCTCTTCGTCGGCGAACAGCAGCTCGTCCAACGAGTCGGAGCGCATGGCCTCTTGTGTGGTCATTGTGGACTCTCCGTGTGAACATCCGCGCTTCGGGGGGGATGCAGGGGGATGATGATGTCGAAAGAGGCGCCCTGCCCGGGGGCGCTGGTGCAGAAGATCCGCCCCCCCAGCGTGCGGGTGACCAGGTTGTAGACGATGTGCATTCCCAGGCCGCTGCCCCCCTGGCCCCGCTTGGTGGTGAAGAAGGGGTCGAAGAGGCGGCGCAGCATCTCCTTGTCCATCCCCCGGCCGTCATCCCGATAGCTCAGCTGGAGGTTGTCCTGCTCCACCGAAAACTCGATGAGCAGGTTGCCCCGCTCCCCTTCCTCGTAGGCGTGGAGGAGGGAATTGAAAATCAGGTTGCTCAGGATCTGGGAGAAGGCGCCGGGGTAGCTGTCGATTTCCAGCTCCGCCGGGCAGCAGACCTTTATCCGGTGGGGGCTGCGCTTGAGGCGCGGCCGCAGGCTCATGAGCAGCTCGTCGAGATAATGGCTCAGGTTGAACCGCCGCTTCTTCTCGCTGGACTGATCCACCGCCACCTGCTTGAAGCTCTGAATCATCTCGCTGGCGCGCCGAAGGTTGCTGTGGATGGACAGGGTGGCTTCGGAGGCAACATCCAGATACTTCTCCAGGGAGGATTTCTTCAGGCGGTTGTCCGCAAGCTCCCGGCGCACCTGGCGGGTCAGCTCTTCGAGATAGGAGACGGCGGTGACTCCGACTCCCACCGGGGTGTTGATCTCGTGGGCCACCCCGGCCACGAGCCCCCCCAGGGCGGCCAGTTTCTCCGATTCGATGAGCTGGCCGATGGCCGTATCCGTGGCCGCCAGGGCATCGGAGAGGGCCTGGTTGGCGGCGCTGAGCTTGGCGGTGCGCTCCAGCACCCGGCTCTCCAGCTCGTTGCGCGCGGCGCGCAGGGCCTCTTCGGCCAGCTCCCGCTCATGGATTTCGGCCCGCAGTTCCTCGTTCTTTTTCTCCAGCTCCTCCGTGCGCTCCAGCACCGTCCGCCTCAGGCGGATCGGCTGGCGCAGCAGATAGAAGGCCACCAGGGCGCAGAGCGCGGCGAAGAGCAGCGAGAGGGCATGGCCCAGCTGCTCCTGGGGGGCGGCGCTCCAGCCTTCTACGGGGGAGAGGGACAGGGTCCATGAGCCGTTGGGAACGATGATGTCGGCGGAGACGGGCTCCGCGGGAGGCTCGGGGCTCCGGCTGATGACGTGCTGCCGGCCCGTATCGGGATGGAGGCGCCAAAGCAGATAGTTGAACCCCTCCTGGGGGAGACCGGTCAGGCCGATGTTTTCGAGGAGATCGGGCAGGCGAATCAGGGCGGTGGTGAATCCCCAGAAATCCTTCGTGCCGGAACTCCCCGTGATGAATACGGGGTTGCGACCGATGACGGCCATCCCTCCCTGAATCAGGGTGAAGGGGCCCGCGAGGGTCAGCCGGCCCGTGGAGATGGCCAGATTGGCTTCCTTGTTGCGGTGGGGGGAGGCGAGCAGATCGTGGCCCAGGGCGGGTTCGTTCCCCGCGAGAGGATAGATGTGCCGGATGACGCCCCCGGGGGCAAGCTGCAGGCTGCTGATGCCGGGAAAGCTGCTTAGCAGCTTTGCGGCCAGGCCGTCGAAATCCAGCCCGGCCAGGTCGCCGCCGTTTTGCTGCACCACGGCTTCCAGCGCATAGGTGACGGCCAGGGAGTGGTGAATCACGCGCTCCAGGTTTTTGGCCTCGGCGATGGCGACGGACTCGATGCGATGCCTCTGCTCGATGTTCCAGCGGGTCTGCATCCCCGCCGAGACGGCCAGGCCGGCCAGCAGGACCACCCCGAAGATGCACAGGGGCACCAGCGGGGCGAGTTTTTCAGGCAGATTGCAGCGTTTTTCCTTTTTTTGCACTGCAGCCTCAGATGCCGGGAAATGAGCAGTGGATCTCGCTTCGCTCGGAAGCGGCCGCTCTTCGGGACAGGGGAATAACGATGAGAAAGTATATACCTTTGTCCGGTTCGCTGTCACATCGTATCTGCCCCTCCAGGGTGCGGCAGACCAGATTGTAGACGATGTGCATCCCCAGACCGCTTCCTCCCTGCCCCCTGCGGGTGGTGAAGAAGGGTTCGAAAAGGCGTTTTCTCTGGTGCGGGCTCATGCCGCAGCCGTTGTCGCTGTAGCGAAGCTGGAGCTGTCCGTTTTCCTGATGGACGCTCAGGTTCATGACCCCCGCCTCCCGATCCGCAAGTCCATGCTGGATGGAGTTCTGGACGAGGTTGGTGAGGATCTGGGAGAAGGCCCCGGGAAAGCTGTCGACGACCAGGGCCGGATCGCATTCCAGATGCACCCGGTGGCGGGTCTTGCGCAGGGCCGGCCCCAGGCTCAGCAGCACCTCCTCCAGGTATTCGCGGAGATTGAACCGCCGGCGGTTCTCGTCGGCCTGATCCACGGCCACCTGCTTGAAGCTGTGGATGAGTTCCGCCGCCCGGCGCAGGTTGCCGTGGATGGCGGCCGTGGCCTCAACGGCCCGGGTGAGGAAGCGCTCCAGCTCCGATCGCTTCAGGTGCCCCCCCTCGAATCGCTCCAGCAGCTCACGGCATCTGCTCTCCAGGTGGGTGGCTGCCGTGATGCTGACCCCCACCGGGGTGTTGATCTCATGGGCGATGCCCGCCACCAGGCTGCCCAGGGCCGCGAACTTCTCCTTCTCCACCAGCTGGAGCTGGGCGTTTCGGGTCGCCAGCAGGGACTGGGAGAGCTGCAGGTTGAGCTCCTGGAGCTGGAGGGTGCGCTGCCGGACGCGCTCCTCGAGCTGCGCACGGTGCTCTTCCAGGGCCAGCTCCGCCTTTTTTCTCTCGCTGATGTCGAGCATGCAGCCCACCAGTCCCCCCGGCTCTCCGTTTCGTTTGCGAAATACCGCCTTGTGAAACATGACGTCATGATCGCTGCCGTCGGCGTAGCGCACCCTGGCTTCGTAGAACTGGGTTCCGCCCTGCCGCATCAGCTCCCGATCGGAGCGTTCGTAGACCCGGGCCAGCTCCTGGGGGGAGAGCCCGTAGACGTCCCTTCCCACAATTTCCTGCCGGGTTTTCCCCAGATAGTTCGCGAAGGCGTCGTTGCAACCGAGGTAGATCCCCTTTTCATCCTTGAAGAAAATGGGCGAGGGGATGGCGTTGAGGACGGTTTTCATCAGCCGGCTCTTTTCGCCGAGTTGGGCCGTGGCCTCCCGGCGCGCGCTGATGTCGATGAGGGTCGTAAGGACGGCTCCCTGGCCGTCCCAGTCGAGCAGCCTGGAACTGGATTCGATCCAGAGCGCGGGCTCCTGCGGATGCCTGGCCCGAAAGACCGCCCGGGCACAGGCGACGGCCTGCCGTTCGACCCGGTCGAACTCGCTGCCGAGTTCATCCTCGAAGGCCTCGTCGATGAGGGGGGCCAGGGAGCCCAGGGCCAGCCAGTCTTCCAGGCCGGCCTGGCCGCTCATGCGAAGGGCCGTTTCATTGGCGTAGAGGGGGCGGCCGCCCCGGTGCACCAGGATGCCGAAGAGCGAGCTGTCCAGCAGGCCTCTGAGCTTCCTTTCGCTGGCCCGCAGGGCCTTCTCGGTCCGGCGCTGATCCGTCACGTCCTGGGCGATGCCCAGCACCCCCCGGGGGCCTCCCCCCTCTCCCAGCAAGGGCACCTTGTTCATGCGCATGATGCGCCGGGTGCCGTCGGGCAGGCTGTGAACGCAATGATAGTGGCCCCGAGGCGTGGGGCTTGCCAGGACCCGCTGGTCGATGAACCGGTGAAAACGCGCCTCGGTTTTCGGAAAGAGATCGAAGTCGGTGCGGCCTCGAACCTCCTCGGGCGATTCCAGTCCCATGGCCGAGGCGAAGAGTTTGTTGCAGCCCAGGTAGGTGGAGGAGTCGTCTTTCCAGAAGACCCGGGTCGGTATGGAGTCGAGGAGCTGGTCGGACATGCTGCGGGTCCTCTTGAGTTGGGACTCGCTTCGGCGGTGCCGCAATTCGCTTGCCACCCAGGCGGAAAAGCCGCCGAGCACCCCTGCGGCGAAGCTTCGGTCCTTGAGCCTTGAGCGGCTCAGCCCCATCAGGAAGCCCAGGGCCCTGCCGTCCTGGCCCGACAGCGGCGTGCTGAGCAGCCCCTGGATGCCGAGGGTTGCCAGCAGCTCGCATGGGGGCAGCGCCTCTGCTGCGGCCTTGATCCGGCACAGGGGGCGGGCAAGAACCTCCCCGAGCTCGGGTTCGAGCCGGGGAGGCTGCATCGGCCCCAGGTGGCCGCAGAGAGCCAGGATGCGGATGCCTTGCGCGTCCTCCCGGGTAAACTCCCCCACCAGCACATAGTCGAAGCAGAGGTGCTGGCGAAGCCGGGTCGTCAGGGTGATGAAAAAGTCATCGGCTCCGGCCGCGGAGAGGGCGCCGGAGATCTGCCGGATAACGCAGGCCCTTGCCCGCAGGCGAAAAAGCGCGCGTCCCATCAGGGCGAAACCCGTTGCGAGCAACAGAAGCAGACTGAGGGCAGACAGGGGGAAAGTCATGGGCCTCGATTCGAATATGAACGAAGTTTATGTCTGTTTTTTTAAGGAAAAATCTGTTTAAAGGAAAACGGGTCCGATGCGAATAGAACAAGGGTTTATTCGTCGGAGGTTACTCTTTTCCCGGGGGATTGTGTAGAGAGTTTTTTTTAATTCGACAGGCGGATGCCGGGAAGCGGAGTCGGAGCGGGGCAGGGATGCGGCAGGCAGGGGCCGGGCGGGGGGCGGCCGTCGAACGCCGAGGCGAAGGATGGACGTTGGATGTCGAGCCCGGCGCTGAAGCCGGGCCCTGTCGCCGCCCCAGGTTACCGGGTGTGGCTGATGGAGTCGTCGGGGATGGTTTCGGCCGAAGCGGTCATCATCTTGCCTTCGTCGGCGCTCTCCAGAAGGGCGAGAAAAGGCGCGGCGTTGCTTTTGAAGGCAGTCAGCTCGGAGGACGGGATGGGGGTTCCGGCCGCAGTCTTGATTTTCAGGGGATTGACGGGCTCTCCGTCGCGCTTCATGCGGAAACAAAGATGGGGGCCGGTGGCGAGGCCGGTGCTGCCCACATAGCCGATGATCTGGCCCTGGTTGAGCTTCTTGCCCCGGCGCATGCTCTTGGCGAAGCCCTTCATGTGCAGGTACATGGTCTCGTAGCCGTTGCTGTGGCTGATGCGGATGAAGTTGCCGTTGCCCCGGGTGTAGCCGATCTGGCTGATGTAGCCGTCACCCACGGTCTTGATGGGGGTGCCCTCCGGGGCCGCGTAGTCGATGGCCGGATGGGCTTTCCAGGTTTTCTGGATGGGATGGAAGCGCTTGGAGGTGTAACCCGAGGAGATTCGGGTGAAGGCCAGGGGCGCCTTCAGGAAGGCCCGACGCATGCTGCCTCCGTCCGGCCGGTAATAAGAGGCATTGCCGTCCTTCTCGTAGAGCACGGCCCGATAGCGGCTGTCCTGATTGGTGAATTCGGCGGCCAGGATCCGTCCGTACCCCGCCGTTTTTCCTTCCCGGCTGCGCTTCTCCACCACGGCCCGGAAGCGGTCGCCGCTGCGGATGTCCCGAATGAAGTCGATGTCCCAGCCGAAGATGTCCGACAGCGAGATGGCCAGTTCGATATCTTCGCCGATATTGGAGACGGCCTCGAAAAGGCTCGAGCGGATCTGGCCTTCGATCACTTCGGTGCGGGTCTCGTAAGGGATGGCCTGCCGCGAAATGGCGAAACCCTCTCCTTCCTTGCGGATGATCAGCTGCTCATCGCGATCGATTTCATAGGTGAAATTTTCGAAGGAGCCCTCGAGGGTGGCCAGCGCGTAGGGGCGTCCGGCCTTGAGGGATTTGAGGGGAAACAGAGGGCGGCACTTGCGGGAGATGTCGAGAATCCGGGCGGGGCTGAGATGCGCGGCGAGCAGGCTTGCGAAACTGTCGCCCGCCTTGATTTCACTACGGAAAACCTCCTGGACCGGCGGCGGGGGAGGGGCCGCTTCCGGCGAGCTTTCCTGCGGGACTTCAAGGGGATCGAGCCCGGCCGTCAGGGGAGGCTCCTCCTGCCCGGCCGAAGGGGCGGTGCTGGAGCTTGCCGAATGGTTGACCAGGGCGAAAACTCCCAGGGTGATGGCCGCAAGGCCCACCAGCAGCGACAATAAGGAGCGGGATTTCGCTCTGCGGTTGAGAGAGGTGTTGGGTCTGTTGTAGTCTCTGATCACGCAAATCTCCCGTCGTGAGGCAAGCGGTCCGTTCCTTCTCTTCTGGCAAGGACCGTACCGGCCGAAATCGGCGCACCCTAACAGTTTTCGACTCCGCTGTCCAGACCGCCCCTTTTCCTCGTTAAAATCCATGCACAGGAGTGTTGTTTCCCATGGTCAATGCCCAGCGTCTCATCGATGAATTCGCCCTGCTCGCCGCTCTTTCCAGCCCCTCCCGATCCGAGGGCGCCATCGCAGCCGTGCTCAAGCAACGCCTGGAATCCATGGGCGCCCAGGTGCTTTTCGACGGCTCGGCCCCCCGTACCGGCAGCGATACGGGCAATCTCATCGCCCGCTTTGCCGGCAGTCTCGAAGGGGCCGATTCCTTCCTGCTCTCGGGTCACATGGACGTGGTGGAGCCCGCCCGGGGGGTCCGGCCCGTTTTGAGCGACGGGGTATTTCGAAGCTCGGGCGATACGGTGCTGGGCGCCGACGACAAGTCGGGCCTGGTGGAGATCCTGGAAGCCATCCGCGTCCTGAAGGAGCAAGGCATCGCCCACGGCCCCATCGAGGTGGTGATCACCGTGTGCGAGGAGGTGGGGCTGCTGGGCGCCAAGGAACTGGATTTCTCCCTGATCCGCTCCCGCCGGGGACTGGCGCTCGATACCACGGGGGCGGACATCCTGATTCACAGGGCCCCCGCGGCCAACCGCATGCTCTTTCGGGTGCTGGGGCGCGAGTCCCACGCGGGCATCGCCCCCGAGGCGGGGCTCTCGGCCATCGAGGTGGCGGCCAAGGCCATTGCCTCCATGCGTCTTGGGCGCATCGACGAGGAGACCACGGCCAACCTGGGCATCATCTCCGGGGGCCTGGCGGGCAACATCGTTCCCAGGGAGGTCTGCGTGGAGGGCGAGGCGAGGAGCCACGATCCCCGGAAGCTCGAAATGCAGACGGAGCACATGCGAGCCTGCTTCGAGGAGGCCGCCCGCGCCGGCGAGAAGCAGATCGAGGGCGAGAGGGTGCGCGCCAAGGTGGAGATGGACATCACCAACGACTACCCCGCCATGCATGTGCCGCTGGATTCCCCCCTGGTGCAACTGGTCAGCAAGGCCGCAGAGCGCGCGGGGCGCAGGCTCAGCATCCGGGCCGGAGGCGGCGGCTCCGACGCCAATATCTTCAACGCCCGGGGTATCGAGACCCTGATCCTGGCCACGGGCATGACCCGCGTGCATTCGGTGGAGGAGTGCGTGTCCGTGGCGGATATGTGCGCCGTCACCGCTCATCTGGTGGAAATCCTCGCCGGAGCCTGGAGCTAGGTTCATGGGCGAGCTTCCCATTTTTGAGGCCATCGCGCCGCTGCGCGAGGCCCTGCGCACTCAGAGCCGGGTGGTGCTCCAGGCCCCGCCCGGAAGCGGCAAGACCACGGTGGTGCCCCTGGCCCTGCTGGAGGAGCCCTGGCTTGCGAACCGGCGCATCCTGATGCTGGAGCCCCGGCGCATCGCCGCCGCAAGCGCCGCCCATTTCATGGCCTCCAAGCTTGAGGAGGAGGCCGGGGGCCGGGTGGGCTACCGCATCCGCTTCGAGCAGGCGATCTCGAAGAAGACCCGCATCGAGGTGCTCACCGAGGGGATTCTCACCCGCAGGCTCCAGGGCGATCCGGAGCTCGACGGCGTCGGCCTGGTCATCTTCGACGAGTTCCACGAGCGTCACCTGGAGGCCGATCTGGCCCTGGCCCTGTGTCTGGAGGCCCAGCAGGTCCTGCGCCCCGATCTGCGGCTGCTGGTCATGTCGGCCACCCTGGACGCCGCCCCCCTCTGCGAGCTCCTGGAGGGGGCCCCCCTGGTGCAGACCTGCGGCCGCAGCCATCCCGTGGAGATTCATTACCTGGAGCGCAAAAGCGAGCTGCCCCAGGCGCAGCTGGCCGCCCGCTGCGTCGAGGCCGTCCTGCCCCGGACCGAGGGGGACCTGCTGGTCTTTCTGCCCGGCATGAAGGAGATCCTGGAGTGCCGTCGCCTGCTGGAATCCCTGCCCGGCGCCGCTTCGTTCGCTATCCATCCCCTCCATGGCTCCCTGAGTCTCGCCGAGCAGCGCAGGGCCCTGCTGCCCGGCCCGAGGCGAAAGCTGGTGCTGGCCACCAACGTCGCCGAGTCCAGCCTCACCATCGAGGGCATCCGCGTGGTGGTGGATGGAGGGCTCTGCCGCCGGCCCCGCTTCGATCCCGCCTGCGGCCTCACCCGGCTGGTGACCGGGCGCATCTCCAGGGCCTCGGCCGAGCAGCGCTCGGGCCGGGCGGGGCGCCTGGGGCCGGGGCAATGCTTCCGGCTCTGGACGGCCGCCGAGCAGGGGGAGCTGCTCCCCCATGCCGTCCCGGAAATCCGCAGCGCCGATCTCGGCGGCCTGGCCCTGCAGCTGGCCCGTTGGGGCGCCCGGGACGCGCAAAGCCTGCGCTGGCTGGATGCGCCTTCCCCTTCGGGCTTCGAGGCGGCCCGGGAGTTGCTCCGGCTTCTGGGCGCCCTGGACACCGAAGGTCGCCTGACTCCCCTGGGGGAGCAGATGTCCCGGCTGCCCGCTCCGCCCCGGCTGGCCCGGCTGCTGCTGGCGGCCGGGCAGATGGGCTGCCCCCGCCTGGGGGCGGATCTGGCCGCCCTGCTGGAGGAGGCGGAGCTTCTCACCCGCGTATCCCCCCGGGAAGCCCCCGCCGATCCGGCGGAGGCCCTGGCGGCTCTTCGGCGCTGGCGCAAAACCGGACAGGGCGAGAGCCTCTTCGCCGCGGACCGGGCGGCCCGTTATTTCCTGGGTCGCCTGGAGGCGGCAGGCGGCAAGGAGAGTCCCCGGCCCGATGCCCTTGCGCGTCTCTGCGCCCTGGCCTACCCCGATCGCCTCGCCCGGCGGAGACAGCCCGGGCAGGGGGAATACCTGCTGCGAAGCGGGCGCGGCGCCCGGCTGAGCGGACCTCCGGGCGCAGGCGCGCCCGAGTTCCTGGTGGCTACGGGGCTCGGCGAGCTCTCCCGGGAACAGGACCGGATTCTCTCCATGCTGGGCGCATCCGAACCCCTGATTCGGGAACTCTTTGCCGATCAGATCCGGCAGGAGCGAAGCCTGTGCTGGGACGAAAGTTCGGGCCGGGTGGAGGCCTTCGAGCAGGAAACCCTTGGCGCGCTGGTCTTGGGGCGCAGGCGGGTCGCAGCCGACCCGCAGGAGGTGCGCCGGGCCGTGCTCGCGGGCTTGCGGGACCGGGGGGCGCAGGCCCTTCCCTGGGAGGATGCATCGCGCCAGCTCTGCGCCCGGGTACGCCTTGCGGCGACGCACATCCCCGAGTTGGACTGGCCCGAGATGGCGCCGGAGCAACTCATGGCATCCCTCGAAGACTGGCTCGCCCCCTGGCTGGAGGGGGTCAAAAATCGGCAGGACCTGGCCAGGCTGCCGCTGCTCCAAGCCCTGAAGGCCCGGCTGAGCTATGAGCAGCAGCGCTGCCTGGAGCAGGAGGTCCCCGAGCGCATGAGGGTCCCCAGCGGCTCCTCCATCCGCATCGACTACGACTGTACGGGGCCGCCCGTTCTGGCCGTCAAGCTCCAGGAGCTCTTCGGCCTGGCCGAGACCCCCCGCATCGCCCGGGGCCGAGTCCCCTTGCTGCTCCATCTGCTCTCCCCCGCCCGCCGCCCCCTGCAGGTGACCGCCGATCTGCGCAACTTCTGGGACAGCGTCTATCCCCAGGTGAAGAAGGAACTCAAGGGACGCTACCCCAGGCACCCCTGGCCCGAGGACCCCTGGAGCGCCCAGGCCACGAGGCACACGAAAAAGCGCGCCGGACTCTAGTTCCGGCGCGCTTTTCTTGCGGGCTCTCTCTTTTACGGAGGGATGCTCAGATCCGCAAAATCTCGAACCTGGTCCGGGTGGCTTTTTTCAGCGCCTCTTCCGAGCTGATGACGGTGACGGAGCGCCTCTCCCAGCCGTCCCGGAGGTAGAGCTTCGCGGACCGGGTCAACTCCTCGCGGCCGAGGGCCAGAAGCCGTGCCCGGTAGCGATTGCGCATCTCGAGGCTCAGGCCCTGGCGCAGGTTGGCGAACTCGCGGCTGCCCCGGCCCCCGGGGGAGAGGGGGCGGTCCAGATCGCTGAACAGGGCGAGGATGGCTTCCTTGATGTCCTCGTCCGTAAACCGGCCCGCGACGGCCCAGTCGACGGCCTTCTCGAAGACCTCCAGGGTCTCCTCCAGTCGGGGGTCCCGGTAGGAGAGCATGGCGAAGAGCCCCGCCTCGCTGTCGTAGGAGGCCATGCCGCCGTAGGCGCCGCCCTTCTCCCGGATTTCCCGGTGCAGGTACCCCGACTTGAGCAGTTTGGCCAGCACCTGCAGGCCGGCGCTGTCCTCGTGCTCGAAGGGCACCGTGGACAGCACGCAGGTGACGTAGGAGACGGGCACCGAGGCGGCCCAGCCGCGCCTCAGGGGCACCGGGGCGAAGTCCTCCCCGGCCGCGAAGTCGCTTTTGCCCTCGGGCAGGGCGCGAAGAAGCTCCCGCACCCTGGGGGCGATGGCGGTCAGGGCCCCGGCCTCGGCGGTGACGGCGGTCTCCACCCGGCCCCGTCGCAACAGGAAGCGGCCGATGGCGTCGAGCTTCTCCCCCAGATCCTTCAGCTCTTCGGGGGCCTTCTCGGCTATCTGTTTCACGAAGCGGATCTGTTCGATTCCCGACCAGGTCTCCCGCAGCCGAGCTCCCGGCGTCAGCCGGCTCGCGGCGTGGCGGGCCGCGTAGCTGTGGCCCGAGGAGGGGACGGAATTCTCCAGGCTGATGCGAATCTGGCCGATGACCTTGTGCAGCCGGTCCAGATCGAGGAAGTCGGGGGCGCACATCATCTCCTGCAGGATTTCGAAGAGCATCTCCTGCTTGGCGTTCAAGGCCTTGCCCTTGAGGATGACCGTGGGCAGGGGGGCATTCAGAGCCAGCGGGCTCTCCAGCACGCTCGCGCTCAGGCGGATGCCGCCCGTGTGGGCCTCGATGCGCTCGGCCATCTCCAGGTAGCTGCGGCCTGCTGCGCCCACCTGGGGCAGCAGGGCGCAGTAGAGGGGAACGAAGGGCAGCAGCGCCTCGGGCAGGCCTTCGATGGGGGCATGCAGGGTGAAATAGCCGATGCCGTTGGTGGGCTGCTCGAAGAGCCGGGGGGCCAGGGCATCGCGGCTGTCGCGGGTCCCCTTGACCTGCGGCTCCTGCTCGGGGATGTCGGAAAGCTCGAGGGTGGGCAGGCAGCTCAGATCCTCCTGGGCTTCCTGGGCCTGCTGCAGTTCCCGGGCCTGTTGCCGGATGCGCAGGCGATCCGCCTCGCTCAGCCCGCCCTCGATGCCATCGAGTTTTTCCCGCTCCGCCGCCTCCTCCCGGGCGCCTTGGGCGCTGTCGGGGCGCAGGCAGAGGCGCACCCGCCGGGGGTTGTCCAGCAGGCGGGTGCGGATGAGGTTCCCGAAGAAGGGGCCCTTGGCCACCTCGGCACGGATGCGTGCCAGATCCTCGTCGAACTGAAGGGCCGCAAGGGGGGATCCGCCGTGGATCCAGGGGCCCAGCAGCCGCATGAGCAGCAGCAGCCCGTAGGGGTAGCTGTCGCCGGTGACCTCCCGGTTGGAGAATTCCAGGCGGTGGATGGCCGCCTCGATGCGCTCTTTCGAGAAGCCCGTCCCGGCCGCCTCCTCGAGGGTTTTGAGCACCAGGGCCTCGATGGCCTCGGCCTTCTGCGGGTCCGTGCCCTGAAGTCCGGCGGCGAAGCAGGTGGTGCGGTAGTCGTCCTGATAACCCGCGCCGGGCGCCAGGTTGGAGCCCAGGCGCGAGTCGAGCAGGGCCTTGTAGAGGGGCGCGGCGGGGTTGCCCAGCAGCAGGCTGGAGAGCAGGGAAAGGGCCAGGCGCTCGAAGTTCTCGTTGATGTCGCAGCACAGCCAGCCCAGCTGCACCATGGATTTGCCCTCCAGGGGCAGCCCCGGCTCCAGCGCATAGGTCTCGGTGACGACCTTGGGGCCGGCCAGTCCCGTTTCCGGGGGCACTTCGCTGTCCACCTCCTCCCGGCCGAAATGGCGCAGCGCCTCGCGCTCGATGACTTCCAGCTGCTCCTCCAGGGGGAGGTTGCCGTAACTGAAGAAGTAGGCGTTGCCGGGGTGGTAATGGCGGCGGTGAAACTCCCTGAGCTGCTCATGGGTCAGCTCGGGGATGTCGGCGGGCTCCCCGCCCGAGTTGTGACCGTAGGTGGTGCCGGGATAGAGGGCCCGGTTCAGCCGCCGGCTGAGCAGCGAGGAGGGGTCGGCCATGGCGCCCTTCATCTCGTTGTAGACGACCCCCTTGCGGCAGAGCTCGCCTGAGGGGGCGTACTCCAGGCGGTGGCCCTCCTGGAGGAAATCCCTCTCCCGCAGCAGGGGGAAAAAGGCGGCGTCGAGATAGATGCCCAGCAGGTTGTAGTAGTCCTTGCGGTTCTGGCTGGCGAAGGGGTAGAGGGTCCAGTCTCCGGCGGTCATGGCGTTCATGAAGCTGTTGAGGCTGCGCTTGATCATGGAGAAAAAGGGATCGCGCACGGGAAACCTGCGGGAGCCGCACAGCGCGCTGTGCTCCAGGATGTGGGCGACGCCGGTGGAGTCCTGCGGAGGCGTTCGGAAACCCACGGCGAAGAGGTTGTTGTCGTCCCGGCTCTCCAGGTGGATGAGCCGGGCACCGGTGGCCTGATGCTCCAGGCGCAGCATCTTGCAGTTGATGTGGGGAAGCTGCGCCGACTCCTGGAGGATGAAACCGGCGTGGCGGTCGCCGGGCTGGATCAGTCTGCTCATCTTGCACCTCGCTTTGGGATGGAAACGAAGGCCGCATCGAAAAAAAACGCGGCGGGAAAATCCTCTTAAAAGGGTTGCAGATATTACCCGAGCAGGCAAGGCGGCTCCAGGCTGAAATGGCCGGAACGGTAAAAAATTCGTGGATTTAAACAGGCTCTGAATGCCCTGAATTACCCGTCCGGACGCTGTCGGAGCGCCGGGCGAAGGCGGCAGAAAAAGCATTGGTATCCCCGAGCCGGTTCATGATAAATTTCCTTTCATTCTTCTTCCCCCGCTTCTTGGTGACCGAGGTCCTTTTTGCAACTGTTCAAAGAAACCAGCATCGAGAAAAAGCTCATGCGCCTGACCATGTCGGTCAGCGTGCTCCTGGTCCTGCTCGCCGTGCTGGCTTTTTCCGTCCTCGAAATCCTCTCCTTCAGAAGCGCAACCGTGGCCACGGTGAGCTCCCTCTCCAAGATGGTGGCGGACAACACGGCCGAGCCCCTGCTCTTCGGCGATGCGCCGGCCGCCTCCCGGACCCTTTCCTCTCTGGCGGCCGAGCCCTGGGTTCTCGAAGCCTACATCTTCGATCGCAAGGGCGAGCCCTTCGCCCGCTACCAGAACCGCAACGTGCAGAGCGCCCTGGGCCGAAGGGCCCTGTTCACCCCCTGTGTGCTGCTCTCCGATCCTTCGGCGGTGGGGCGTCCCGGCGACTGTCTCACCTCAAACCACTACGCCCTCATCACCCCCATCCTCCTCGACGGCGCCCAGATCGGCAGCGTGTTCATCAAGTGGGATCTCTCCCCGCTCTACAGCCAGCTCAGCCTCTTCGGGGCCGGGGCGGTGGCGCTGACCCTGCTGCTGGCCCTGCTGAGTTACGCCCTGGGGACGAGGTTTCAGCGCCTCATCTCCCGCCCCATTCAGGATCTTGCCCAGACCATGCAGCAGGTCTCCAAGAGCAGTGACTTCAGCCTGAGGGCCCGGCGCAAGGATGCCGACGAGGTGGGGGCCCTGGCCGGGTATTTCAACGAGATGCTCGAAGGCCTCCAGCAGCGGGATCGGGAGCTCGCCCGGCATCGGGAGCTGCTGGAGAACGAGGTGAATATCCGCACCCAGGAGCTCATCGACGCCAACCGGGCGCTGAAGCAGATCAACAAAGACCTGGCCGAGACCAAGGAGCAGGCGGTGGCGGCCAGCCGGATCAAGAGCCAGTTTCTGGCCAACATGAGCCACGAGATCCGCACCCCCATGGTGGGCGTGCTGGGCATGACGGAACTGCTCCTGCATTCCAGCCTCGACG
>Ga0214472_10001389_pt1:0-25000 | contig 27383 bp, 21 predicted proteins | sample RVTome_6_FD_207662 | JGI IMG/M metagenome (GOLD analysis project Ga0214472, IMG submission 207662) | Soil microbial communities from uranium-contaminated site in the Upper Colorado River Basin, Wyoming, United States - RVT140D175 | ecosystem: Environmental > Terrestrial > Soil >...
TGGCGTCTTTTCAGGTCGGCGTAGCCGTTGGCGAAGTCGTGGATGCTGTGGTCACGCACGCAGTAGTAGAGCGCGTTGATGCTGAAGTCGCGGCGCAGGGCGTCCTCTTCGATGTTGCCGTAGACGTTGTCGCGCAGGATCATGCCGGACTCGGCCTGACGGCCATGTTCGCCGTCGTTGTCGTCGCTGTCGTGGCCGGCGCGGAAGGTCGCGACCTCGATCAGGTCGCGGCCGAAGCGCACATGCAGCAGCTTGAAACGGCGTCCGATCAGGCGCGAGCGGCGGAACAGCTCCTCCGCCTCTTCCGGATGGGCGGAGGTGGCGACGTCGAAATCCTTCGGTCGCATGCCCATCAGCAGATCGCGGATGCAGCCGCCGACCAGAAAGGCGTCGTAGCCCTCGTCCAGCAGTCGATAGACCACCTTCATGGCGTTGTCGTCCAGCGCCTGACGGGAAATACGGTGTTCGGATTCCGGGATGATGCGCTTTTCACCCAGCGGCAGCTCCACGGGATCCTGTGGACGTGGACGCAGGGGATCCGGGTTGGTGTCGCTCGGCGATGCCGGTGTGCGGGTGATAGTGTGCCGGACATAGAGAAAACCCAGCAGAGGGATGGCTATTACCAGCAGGAGGATAGATAACGATGTGAGCATCAGTGCAGGGTCGCTGTCTCGATCAAAGGACAATTAAGGAGGCGCATCATAGCATCTACGCGGGGTTAGCTGTAGTGGGGTTAACTGTAGTGGGGTTAACTGTAGTGGGGTTAACTGTAGTCCGGCGCGCTGTGTTTGCCGAGGTCGCAAAGTGTCCGATGGAGACAAGCGAAGGTGTGTGAGTCTTGGAGAAGTCGCGAGCTGGAAGCGTCGCTGCGAGATGGGGGGGGTGCTGATCACAAAGTATGAGCAGTTCGAGCTGCGCGATCGGATTGTTATTTTTATTTCCGATATGGCGGCAAGGTTACCGACTCTGTGATCAGCCAAGCCTCATTTTTATTGTTGTTCGAGGCGGTTACCTGTCCGATACGACTGTTGTTATTTTTATTGCTGTCGCAGCTTCTCAGGCCGTCGTTGTTGTTGTTCTGCGTCTAATAAAGGCAGGCATCGTGCCAACTTTTTTAAATTGCTTTAAAACAATTACTTATATGTTTTTGTTCGATCTGTTATCGGATCTGTTACCTGCCCATGTTACCTCGATACACGTTTTTCTGCGTTGCAGCATGTGTACATGGGTAACACTTTCGAACCCTTGCCCCGCTACCTAAGTGTTACTTCCGCGGGCGTCGCGGGATGCCCAGTTTCTGGCGCCGTTCCCACAGGCATTTGCGACTGACGCCCAGGGTACGGGCGAGCTCCGTTTCGCTCATCTGCTCCTGATTATCGAGCACGAAACGCTGGAAATAGTCGTCCAGGGAGAGATCGGTTCTGGGTATGCGGCCGTGGGTACCGGTTGCGGCATGCTGCGCTTCGCTCGCGGTCAGATTCTGCTCGTAGCTGGATTCCAGCGAACTGAGCGAGATGTGATCCATATCCAGCCCGAGAAGCTCGGGCGTGATCGACTCGCCATCGGCCAGGATGACGGCACGCTCGATCGCATTTTCCAGCTCGCGGACGTTGCCGGGCCAGGCGTAGCTCAGCATCACCTCGCGGGCCTGGGGGCTGAAGCTGAGCGGCCCCGCGTCCAGCTTGCGAGTGCTGTGATCGAGGAAGCGTTGGGCCAGTTCGATGATATCCTCGCCGCGCTCGCGCAGCGGCGGCATGCGCAGCTCCATCACGTAGAGTCGGTAATAGAGGTCTTCGCGGAAGTCGCCGCTCTTGGCCAGGTTTTTCAGGTCGCGATGGGTGGCCGCGATCAGTCGTACATTGACACGACGGGGTTGCACGGCGCCGACGCGACGAATCTCGCCCTCCTGCAGAAAACGCAGCAGCCGGGCCTGGGCTTCCAGCGGCAACTCGCCGATCTCGTCAAGGAACAGGGTGCCGCCGTCGGCGGACTCGATCAGGCCGCTGCGGCTGGCGTTGGCACCGGTGAAGGCGCCCTTCTCGTGACCGAACAGCTCGGACTCGATCAGCGTATCGGGGATCGCCGCACAGTTGACACTGATCATCACCCGCCCGGCACGATCGCTCTGCTCGTGGATGGCGCGGGCGGCAAGCTCCTTGCCGGTGCCGGATTCGCCCAGGATCAACACGGTCGCGTCGGTGCGCGCCACCTTGCCGATGCGCTTGAACAGCTCCTGCATCGGCCGGCACTGGCCGATGATCTCGGTCTGCTCTTCGGCCAGGCTCGGCTTCGATGTTTTGTCCGGCGCGGCGGCTGTTGCGTTGCGGTCGAGCGCATTGGCCACGGTGGCCAGCATCTCGTCATGGTCGAAGGGTTTGGCAATATAGTCGACGGCACCCAGTTTCATGGCGTCGACCGCCGAGCGCAGGCTGGCATAGCTGGTCATGATCAGCACCGGCACCGGGCGGGCGAGGTCGATCAGATCGGTCCCGGGCGCACCGGGCAATCGAAGGTCGGTAATGATCAGGTCGAAGTCGGTCGGCTGGAACCGCTCGGTCGCTTCCGTAACCGAGGCCGCATCGCAGACCTCGTATGCGTGCTTTTCAAGTAGGCGCTTGAGTGCTGAACGGATGATCGACTCATCCTCAACAATCAGAATTCGGCTCATATGGCTTGGACCCTTGTCTCTCTTGGTCGGTACTCAATCGGGGGAAGAACCGCTGTACCGGGGTAAGGTTATGACCACTTGGGTGCCATTATTCTGCTTTTTATCGGCGGGGCTGAAGAGTTCGATACTACCATAATGTTCAGTAATAATATTATAGACCAAAGGCAGGCCCAATCCGGTGCCCTTGCCGGGCTCCTTGGTGGTGAAAAAGGGCTCGAACAGGTGCTCGATATGTTCGGGTGCGATCCCCGTGCCCTCATCGGTAATGCTCAGTATGATCCTGTGGCCTTCGTCGACCGCCTCTATTCTTATCTCGCCCTCGTCGGCGGAGGCGTCGCTGGCGTTGTTCAGCAGATTGATGAACACCTGCAGCATCTGTTGCGGGTCGGCGTGGATCAGCAGGTGCGTGGGGACATCGTTGACAAACCGCTGCAGGCGCACGCGGCTGTCGAGCTGGACCAGACGGATGGCGTCTGCCAGGCAGTCATGCAGGGAGACGCGCTCCCACGCCTGCGTGTTCTGCTGACGGCCGATATGAGCGAATCTGACCAGCGACTGCACGATGCGGCTGATCCTCTGGGTCTGTTCGACGATCTGTGTTCCGGTCTGCAGAATCTCCGGCGCGTCGGTCTCCAGTTTCAGGTTCTGCGCCAGGCAGGCGATACCGGTCACCGGGTTGCCGATCTCATGGGCCACCCCGGCGGCAAAGCGACCGATCGAGGCCAAGCGTTCCTGATGAGCCAGATTGCGCGAGATCATCTGATATTCGGTTTCGTCCTCGACCAGAAGCACCATCCCCTGGGATGAGCTGCCGTCCAGCGATGCCTTGTGCAGACTGAACCAGCGCGGCTGGCCGTTGATGTCGACCTGTACCGCCGGTTCGTGGTGGGCATCGCCGCCGGCGAACTCGTCCAGCAAGCGGTTCCAGGGGGGCGGCAGGTTGCTCAGGCGCAGGCCGATGCAGCTCTCGTCGTCGATGTCGGTATAGCGTGCCAGCTCGCTGTTCCAGAACTGCACCCGGCGCTCGTCGTCCAGCGTGCAGGCACCGATGGGCAGGCGTTGCAGGGTGATGCGGTGGTGGCGACGCAACTGGTCCAGTTCGGCGGCGAGGCCGGAAAGGCGGGCGTCGTAGTGCTCCAACTGCTGCTCCAGCAGGTGTACCTCGCGGGCGCGGAAGCCGCCGGAGGGGCTGGGCGACTGGGGCTGAAGGATGGAGGCGGCCTCCACCGGGCCGAGCAGGCCGGAGAGGTTGTACTCAAGCTGGCTGCGCAGACGCAGCATGTCGATGGGACGAAGATCGCCCAGCGGCAGGTTCAGTTCGGCGCGTGCGCGGTTGACTTCGCGACCGGCGCTCTCGGTGCCTATGCGGGGTTCCAGCAGGGCGACAAGGTCGCCGGTCTGTCCGGCGGCACCCGCCTGTCCCAATGGACGTTGCAGGCTGTTCAGGACGCAGGCTTCGGCACTTTGGCGTTCGCTGGAGTTGCCGGGGAACAGTATCGACCCGATCACCATCAAGATCAGGTTCAACAGCACCGAAAGCAGAACGAAAAGATACCAGTTTTCATCGCTGCTGATGGGGATGTCGAAATGCAGTACCTCCCGATGCAGCGGCAGGGTGATGGCGAACAGCCAGATGCCGAATCCCCCCGCGAGGCCGAGCAGGAAGCCTTTGCGGCTGGCGCCGGGCCAGTAGAGCGTGGCCAGTAGCCCGGGCAGAAACTGCAGGAAGGCCGCGAAGCCGAGCAGGCCGAGTTGCTGCAGGGAGAAGCTTTCGCCGAAGGTAATGAAGAACAGGTAGCAGGCGAACAGCAGCAGGATGATCAGGAAGCGCCGCAACCAGAGCAGCCAGCTGTAGAGCCGGGTCTGTTCGGGTCGGCGCATCATCGGCAGCACCAGATGGTTTTGCAGCATCGAGGCCAGCGCCACGACGGCAACGATGATCAGTCCGCTGGCGGCGGACAGCCCGCCGATCAGCGCGACCAGGGTCAGCCAGGGCCGATTCAGCGTATGGCCCAGGGTGAGTATCACGAACTCCGGATCGGTGGTCATGCCGCCTCCGGCCTGGGCGGCCCAGAGGATCGGCGGTACGCAGACCGCCATCAGCAGCAGGAACAGCGGGACGACCCAGGTGGCCTTGTACAGGCTCTCGTAGGAGACGTTCTCGGTGAAGGCCAGATGAAACATATGCGGCATGACCACGGCGCTGGTGAAAAAGGCCAGGATCAGCACCTGCCAGCCGCCCGGGGTGGTCGGCTTCTGCAGTTGATCAAGCGCCTGAGGGTTGGCGTCGAGCCAGGCCTGCAACCCCTGATGCCCCTCGAAAAAGCCGAAGTAGGCAAAGAGTGCGATGGTGAGCAGCGCCAGCAGCTTGATCACGGACTCGATCGCCACCGCCACCACCAGGCCGCTGTGACTGTTGCGCAGCGAGGCGTGGCGGGCGCCGAACAGGATGGCGAACAGCGCGATGATGACGCAGAAACCGGCGGCGATCTGCGCCCGGCCGACCTGCTGGTTGAGCAGGTAGATCGAATCGGATACCGCCTGGATCTGGATCGAGATCAGCGGCAGGCAGGCGAACAGCAGCGCCAGTGTCGTCAGGGTTCCCACCTGACCGCTGCGGAAGCGAAACGCGAACAGGTCGGCCAGGGAGGAAAGTTGATAGGTGCGCGTGATACGCAGTATCGGGATCAGGATCACCGGTGCCAGCATGAACGCGGCCGCCGCACCGATGTAGGAGCCCAGATAGATCAGGCCGGACTCCGCGGCCAGGCCGAAGGCACCGTAGAAGGTCCAGGCACTGGCATAGACGCCCAACGACAACGCGTGCAACAGCGGATGGCGCACCAACCGGGGCGGCAACAGTCCGCGTTCGGTCAGGTAGGCGGCGCCGAACAGGCAGAGCAGGTAGGTGAAGCAGATCAGCAGCAGGTGGGAGAGTTCAAAGTTCATGTCGATGCCACTGTTCAATCAGTGCGACCAGCATACACAGGCCCAGCCAGATCAGAAAGGGACGGTACCAGGGGCCGCCGCCGAACAGCCACAGGTCGAGCAGATAGGGCGCCAGCAGCAGTGTCATCAGGGCAAACAGCAGAAGCAGACGGTGGCTATACATGGTCGGTGCTCGCCGGTGCCGCAAGGCTCAACTGCTTGGGGATGCGATCGAGGCGCCAGTGGGCGATGGCCCAGTGGAGAATCTCCTCGGCCGATCCCGTCTGCGCGTCCCGCGGCGGTTGCTGACCGAGCAGCTGCAGTGCGCGGACCAGTTGGCGGGCGATCAGCTCTTCGCTCAGATCCAGGGGGCGGGCAAAGGTCTGTTTGCTCAGTTTCTGCCCCTGGGCATTGGTCAGTACCGGGATGTGGGCATAGCGCGGTCGGCCGTAGCCGAGATGTCGCTGCAGGATCAGTTGCCTGGGGGTCTCGTCGATCAGGTCGGCCCCGCGGGTGACCTGGGTGATACCCTGCTCGGCGTCGTCCACCACCACGGCCAACTGGTAGGCGAAGAAGCCGTCGCGACGGAAGATGACAAAATCGCCGGGTGCGTGATCGCCCGCATAGGATCGGGTGCCCTGGATCCGATCGATAAACTCGATCTCCGTGGCCGGCGCGACGGCGCGAATGGCGCAGCGGGCAGACCGGGGCGGCGGATAGCGGCGGCAGTGGCCGTCGTAGTGCAGGACGGCGTCGCGTTCGCTCAGTTGCTTGCGGCTGCATTGGCAGGGGTAGGCCAGGCCGTCACGCCGCAATCGATCGAGTTCCGCCCGATACAGCTCCAGACGCGTACTTTGATAGCTGACCGGTCCGTCCCAGTGCAGCCGGAAGCGTTCGAGCGCGAACAGAATCAGGTCGGCGGCTCCCGCGACTTCGCGTGGCGGATCCAGATCCTCGATACGCAGCAACCACTGCCCGCCTTGCGCGCGGATGTCCAGATAGCCGGCCAGCGCCGCGAGTAGTGAGCCCGAGTGGAGCGGGCCTGTGGGGGAGGGGGCGAAACGACCGATACAGCTCAAGAGTGCCGATCCTGATCTGCCTGGGCAGGGACCGCGGCGGCGCCGCGACCCCGGGGTGCCGAGGCTTAGCCGCCGAGTTGCTTCTCTTTGATCTCGGCCAGCGTCTTGCAGTCGATGCACAGCGTGGCGGTGGGGCGTGCTTCCAGACGGCGGATGCCGATCTCGACGCCGCAGGCATCGCAGTAGCCGTAATCGTCTTCGTCGATCCGCTCCATCGCCTCTTCGATCTTGCGGATCAGCTTGCGCTCGCGGTCACGGGTGCGCAGTTCGAGGCTGAACTCCTCCTCCTGGCTGGCGCGGTCGCTGGGGTCGGCGAAGTTGGACGCCTCTTCCTTGAGATGCGTAATGGTGCTGTCGACCTCCTCCATCAACTGGCGTTTCCAGTCCAGCAGAATGGCGCGGAAGTGATCTTTCTGCGCATCGTTCATGTACTCCTCACCCTTGTTGATCGGGTAGGGCTCGAAGTGCGTGAACTGTTTTTCGTTGGTACTTGGCATTGGCGCAGCCTCACGTCTAGGGCCGACGGTGCGGGGGTTTCCCGGTGCCGGGCCTTGATCCTGAACGATTCACCGCAAAAATCACGGTCTCTCAAAAGCCGGTGAAATTACCAGAAGCCTTCCCTTTAGGCTAGACCCGATCGGCTGTTTTGCTCACTTTCCTTACCGGCAGCAACACAGTGTAGCCGTACTGCGCGACGACGGTGAAGATTCGGCGAGCTATAATCCTGCGCTGAATCCATTGGGGGTAAGGTGCGGTGAGTGTAGAAAACTGGAGCGCCCGGGCACGGGCGATCGACTCGTTCAAGGTGATGGACCTGCTCAAGCGAGCGCGTGAGCTCGACGATCAGGGCTTCGATGTGGTGCATATGGAAGCGGGGGAGCCCGACTTCAAGACCGCACCGGCGGTGCAGGCCGCGGCCTGCCGCGCGCTGGACCAGGGGCTGATTCGGTACACCCCGGCCGGCGGCATCGCCGCTCTGCGCGAGCGGATCGCCGCTTTCTATGCCGAGCGCTACGGCATCGCGATCGGCCCGGAGCGGGTGCTGGTGACACCGGGCGCGTCCGGCGGCCTGCTGTTGGCCTTCGCCCTGCTGGCGGAGCAGGGACGCAGCTTCATGCTGGCCGATCCCGGCTACCCCTGCAACGCCCAGTTCCTGCGGCTGCTGGAGGCGCGCGCCCAGCGGGTGCGGGTCGATGAATCGACCAACTTCCAGCTCACCGCCGAGCTGGTGCGTGAGCACTGGCAGGCGGATACCGCCGGTGTGTTGCTGGCCTCGCCGGCCAACCCCACCGGCGCGGTGGTGCCGCCCGCGGAGATGGCGGCGATCTGCACGGCGGTGCGGGAGCTGGGCGGCGAGCTGATCGTCGACGAGCTGTATCATGGCCTGACCTACGGTTTCGAGGCCGAGACGGTGCTGTCGATCGACGATCGCGCGCTGGTGATGAACAGCTTCTCCAAGTATTTCGGCATGACCGGTTGGCGGCTGGGTTGGCTGGTCGGCCCCGCCGACGCCGTGGCGGAGATGGAGAAGATCGCGCAGAACCTGTTCATCTCGCCGCCCACCCTGTCGCAATATGCGGCACTGGCGGCGTTCGAACCGGAGTCGATCGCGTTGTTCGAAGAGCGCAGGGCCGAGTTCGGCAAGCGTCGTGACCTGCTGGTGTCGGGCCTGCGCGAGTTGGGTTTCGGTATCCATCGAGCCCCGGAAGGAGCGTTCTACGTCTATGCCGATGCCGGCCATCTGACCGACGACAGTTTCGACTGGTGCTGGTCTCTGCTGGAGGAGGACAGGATCGCCGCGACGCCGGGTGCCGATTTCTCCCGTTTCGACGGTCGGCGCTACGTGCGTTTCTCCTACACCACCGGGCTGGACCGGATCGAGCTGGCGCTGGAGCGCCTGGCCAGACGAGGAGCGCGTTAAAGCGTCACCATCACCCGGCCCTCGTCGACCCGGCAGTCGATCGACTCCAGTTGCTCGCCGGGGCAGGGGCCGGCGATACACTCGCCGCCCTCGATGGTGAACAGCGCGCCGTGGGTGGCGCACTGGATATATTGCTTCTCGTAGTCGAGAAACCGGTCCGGTTGCCACTCCAGGCGGATGCCGCGGTGCGGGCAGTTGTTGCGGTAGACGTAGACCCGCTCGCCGCGGCGGATCGCCAGCAGGGCGTGGTGGTCTATGTCGAACCCGCGGCCTTCGCCGTCGGGCAACTCGTTGAGCAGACAAAGCAGTTGCATCGAATCTCCGTCGGTTGCTGTTGGCTGCTGTTGATTTAACAAGCCAAGCGTGCCGCCTATAATAGCGCTTTGATTTTCCGGCTGGAGAGTTTATTTGCCCGCGACATCTCTGTCCCCGACCGCGGTTCGGCTGCTGCTTCTGCCGGCGTTGTTTCTTGTGTCGCTGGTCAGCCTGAACCACGGTGCCCTGGATCTCGGGCTGCAGGCCTGGCTGGAACCGGGGAGCGATCAGGGTCGGGTGCTCTATCAACTGCGTCTGCCGCGGCTGTTGTTGAGCCTGTTTGCCGGCGCGCTGCTGGCTACCACCGGCGCCGCGGCGCAGGCGCTGTTTCGCAACCCGCTGGCGGATCCGTCGTTGATCGGTGTCTCCGCCGGGGCGTCGCTGGCGGTGGTGGCGCTGATGGTACTGGCCGGCCGCTGGCTGGTGGAGCATCGTTTGGATCCGCTGGTACTGCCGCTGGCGGCCTTTGTCGGCGGCCTTGCCGCCACCATGTTGGTGGTCAGACTCTCGCGCACGCTTTCCGGCATCTCGGTGACCACCCTGCTGCTGACCGGTATGGCGATCAACGCGATCGCCATCGCCGGTATCGGTGCACTCAAATACCTCTCCGACAGTCAGACCCTGCGCCAGGCCAGCTTCTGGCTGCTCGGCAATCTCAACGCCGAGGGCTGGGAGCCGGTGCTGGTGCTGATGGCGATCGCCTTCCCGGTGTTGCTGCTGCTCGGCCGAAAGGGGCGTGAATTGAACCTGTTGCTGCTGGGCGTCTCCCAGGCGCAGTTGCTCGGTGTCGATGTGCAAGGCCTGCAGCGCCGGTTGGTGCTGTTGTGCGCACTCGGCGTGGGGGCCGTGGTCGCCTTCGGTGGGCTGATCAGCTTTGTCGGCCTGATCGTGCCGCACCTGATCCGCCTGCTCTGCGGCCCGGACAACCGTCATCTGCTGCCCCATTGCGCGCTGTTCGGGGCGCTGTTCATGGTCCTGGCGGACCTGCTCTCGCGCATGCTGGTGAGCCCGGCCGAGTTGCCGGTGGGAATACTGACCGCGCTGGTCGGCGGACCCTTCTTTCTCTTCGTCCTGGTCTACCGCCTGCGCAGTGGAGGTCCGGATGCTTGAGGCCCGGGGGCTGGCGTATGGGCACCACGAAGCGCGGCGGCTGGAACCGTTCGACCTGTCTCTGTCCGGCGGTGAGCTCTGTGGCGTGCTTGGCCCCAACGGTGCGGGCAAGTCGACGCTGATCGCGCTGCTGAGCGGTCTGCTCGCCCCCGGCGCGGGAGAGTTGACGCTGAAGGGGCATGCGCTATCGCACTATCCGTTGAAGGAGCGGGCACGGCACCTGGCGGTGATGCTGCAGCGGCAGCCGCTCGATTTCGCCTTCAGCGTGCGGGACGTGATCGCCATGGGCGGCTATCCGCTGGACCTGCCGTTGCCGCTGCTGGAGCAGCGCATCGAAGAACTCGCCGCCGGGCTGGATCTGCAGCACCTGCTGGCGCGCAACTATCTGAGCCTGTCCGGGGGCGAGGCGCAACGGGTGCAGCTGGCGCGGGTACTGGTGCAGCGCGGCCGCGAGCCGTCGGTGATTCTGCTCGACGAGCCGCTGTCGGCACTGGATCTGCGTCATCAGCATCAGGCGCTGGTGCTGGTGCGCAGTCTGGCGCAGCGGGAGGGGCACGCGCTGCTGGTGGTGCTGCACGATCTCAACCTTGCCGCCGGCTACACCGACAGTCTGCTGCTGGTGGGGGAGGGGCGGCTGATCGAGCAGGGGGCTACCGAGCGGGTGATGTGTCCCGAGCGGCTGTCCGAGCTGTACTCGCTGCCGATCGAACGGCACCGCACCCGGGACGGCCGGACCCTTTTCAGCGGCGACGGTCGGAAGATGGAGCGCGTGCGCTAGTCGGCCATCAGTTTCTGCGCGCGCAACTGCGACAGCAACTGCTCGATCGCTTCGTCGTCGCGGGTGTCGACCTCGAGGGTCAGCATCTGCTCTTCGGCGCTGATCGGCTGCAGAATCTCGAGCTGGTGGCGCATCACCTCGACATCGGCATCGGAGGGGTCGCTGCCCTCCTCTGCACGCCGTTTGAGGCGCGCCTCGATCAGGTTGCGATCGCAACGGCAACCGATGATCCGCATCGGCACCCGCTCGCGCTCGGCCATCTGGCGGAACAGACTGCGTCCACGCAGGCGGATGAAGGTGGCATCGACGACGACACTGGTTCCCGCCCTGAGCATCGTTCGGGTGGTATCCAGCAGCCGGTTGAAGGTGCGCAGGTTCATGTCGGAGCCGTACAGCTCGAGTTTTTCCCGGCGCGATGCGCTGCGATAGATTCGCTTGCGCTCCACGTCGGAACGTATCCGCACCGCGCCCATCGCCTCGAACAGACGCTTGCTCAGGTAGCTCTTGCCGCTGCCGCTGACGCCGTGCATCAGCAGCAGAAAGGGGGGCTTGGGCGTGCAGTAACGCTCGGTCAGGTGCAGATAGTGGCGGAAGGCTTTGACATCCGGCCTGTCGCCGAGCATGGCGACCTTGGCGCGTACCATGGAGCGGTAGGCCTTGTAGAAATTGAGCAGTACCAGCCCCTCGTAATCCCCGCTCAGCTCCAGGTACAGGTTCAGGCAACGGTTGGCCCAACGGAACTGTCCGTTGGCTTCCAGGTCCATCAGCAGGAACGCCAGATCGCAGATGGTGTCTATCCAGCGGAACTGGAGGTTGAACTCGATGCAGTCGAACAGGCGCAGTTGGTTGTGATACAGGGTAACGTTGCCCAGATGCAGATCGCCGTGGCACTCGCGTACACGACCGGTGCGTTTGCGCGCGACCATGGTGTCGCGCAGGGCGTCGAAACGCTCGCGGGTCTGGGCCTCCAGCCGATCCAGCAACTCGAGATCCGCGGCTTCCAGCAACGTCCGGTCGATGTGGCGGTAGTTGTCGAATACCGCCCCCGCGATGGTGTCCGGCTCGCCCCAGGGGCTGTCGGGGGACACGAACGGAATCCGCTTGTGGAATTCGGCGATCTGCGCCGCGAGCACGTCGATCCATTTGGCCTGGAACTGGTGACGCTCGAGCAACTGGTCGAGGCGCCGGCCCGATTCGAACTGGCGCATGCGCACGGCATACTCGATCGGCGCTGAGTCGTCGCCCAGCCGGGGAGCGTCGGTGCTGCCGCTGATCGGGACCACCGCCTGGTAGATGTCGGGCGCCAGACGCTGGTTCAGGCGCAACTCCTCCTCGCAGCAGTAGCGGCGCTGTTCAAGGGTGGTGAAGTCGAGAAAGCCGAAATTAACCGGTTTCTTGATCTTGTACGCATAGTCGCCGGTGAGCAGCAGCCAGGATATGTGCGTCTCGATCACCTCGATCCTGGTGACCGGGTGCGGATACTGTTCGGGCAAGCACAAGCGTTCGATCAGTTCTGGTACCATGGCGCGCATTCTGTCAATAAAGCTCCGGATTATACTGAACCGATGAGTAAAAAGAGAAATAACCGTAAAAACGGCCGTAGTCGCAAGGCCTCCAGGTCCTGGTTCAGGGCGCTGCTGGGACCTGTGCTGAAGCTGTCGCTGGTGCTCGCGGTGATCGCGGCGGTGGGGTTGATCTATCTCGATGCCCAGGTCCGCAACAAGTTCGAAGGCAAGCGCTGGGCGCTGCCGGCCAAGGTGTACGCCCGCCCGCTGGAGCTGTATCCAGGCCAGCGCCTGAGTGCCGAGGATTTTCGCTTGGAACTCAATGGCTTGGGCTACCGTACGGTGAACTCCGTTAGCCACCCGGGTAGCGCTCACTGGAGTGCCGGGCGGGTGCAACTGGTGACCCGCGGCTTCCCTTTCCCGGACGGCGCCGAGCCTTCGCGCAAGATGACGCTGGAGTTCGGCCGTGCCGGTCTGGAGAGGATTCGCGACGAGAATGGGCGCTCGCTGTCGCTGGTGCGTCTGGAGCCGATCCTGATCGGCGGCATCTACCCCCAGGACAATGAAGACCGTGATCTGATCCGACTCGAGGACGCGCCGCCGATGCTGCCGACGGCGCTGATCGCGGTGGAGGATCGCAACTATTACAGCCATCACGGCATCTCGCTGAAGGGGATCACCCGCGCCATGTGGGTCAATATCCGCGCCGGGCGCTTCGTGCAGGGCGGCAGTACGCTGACCCAGCAGTTGATCAAGAACTTCTACCTGACCGACGAGCGCACGCTGGCGCGCAAGCTGCTCGAGATGCCGATGGCGATGCTGCTGGATCTGCACTACAGCAAGGACGAGATCCTCGAGGCGTATCTGAACGAGGTCTACCTCGGCCAGTCCGGTGCCCGCGCCATCCACGGTTTCGGCATGGGCAGCCAATACTATTTCGGTCGTCCGGTCGGCGAACTGAGCCTGTCGCAGGTTGCCCTGATGGCCGGACTGGTCAAGGGGCCCTCCTACTACGATCCGCGTCGACACCCGGAGCGGGCGCTGAATCGACGCAATCTGGTGTTGCGTCTGCTGCACGACCAGAACCGGATCGACGATGAGGAGTACGAGCTTGCCGTCGCGGAACCACTGGGTGTGGTCGAACAGGGTGGTCTGCAGAAGGGGGCCTATCCGGCCTACCTCGATCTGGTCCGGCGCCAGCTGCGCGAGGAGTATCGCGAGGAGGATCTGAGCAGCGAAGGGCTGAGGGTGTTCACCGCGCTGGATCCGTTGGTGCAGGCACGGGCCGAGCGGGCGCAGAGCACCACGCTGGAACAGCTGGAGAAACGGTACGGCAAGGCGGCCGAGGGGCTGGAGGCGAGCATGGTGGTCACCGACCCGCAGACCGGGGAGATCCTGGCGGTGATCGGCGGCCGGGATTCGCGTTACGAAGGGTTCAACCGTGCCCTGGATGCGTTGCGGCCGATCGGGTCGCTGGTCAAGCCGGCGATCTACCTGACCGCGCTGGAGCAGGGCTATACCCTGGCCAGCCAGCTACAGGATGAGGCGTTCAAGCTGGAGCTGCCCAACGGCGACATCTGGGCACCGGACAACTTCGATCATCAGAGCCACGGCGACGTGCCGCTGCACTACTCGCTGGCGCACTCCTACAACCAGTCCACCGCGCGGCTGGGGTTGACCGTCGGCGTCGACAAGGTGATCGATATGCTCGAGCGCCTTGGCGTCGAGCGTCAGTTGAAACCCTACCCGTCGCTGCTGTTGGGTGCCCAGGCGCTGTCGCTGCTGGAGGTGGCCGGTGTCTACCAGACCCTGGCGGCCAACGGTTTCCGGGTGCCGTTGCGGGCGATCCGCTCGGTCACCGATGCTCAGGGCGAGGAGCTGTCGCGCTACCCCTTCGCCCTGCGTCAGCAGGTCGATCCGGCCTTGGTGCACCTGATCCAGTATGCGATGCAGGAGGTGGCGCGCGAGGGTACCGCGCGTTACGCCTACTCGCAGTTGCCGCAGAACCTGAATATCGCCGGCAAGACCGGCACCTCCAACGATCAGCGCGACAGCTGGTTCGCGGGCTTTACCGGCAACCGCCTTGCAGTGGTCTGGGTCGGGCGCGATGATAATGCCAAGCTGCCGTTTACCGGCTCGGGCGGCGCGCTGCGGGTATGGACCGATTACATGCGGCGCGAACATCCGGAACCCTTCTATGCTCCTCGACCGGAGGGGGTCGAGTACGTATGGATCGATGATGCGACCGGCCTGCTGTCGGACCAGCGTTGCGAGGGCTCGCGCCAGTTGCCGTTCATCAATGGCACGGTGCCTCAGGGCAGTGTGGATTGCGGACAGATGCGGCGTCGGGGCAATCCGCTGGACTGGTTCCGCGGTTGGTTTCAGTAGCCGCTGGTTTCAATAATTGATGCAGATGATTGAAGGCAGGGATATGAAAAAGATCGCGATAGTGCTGGGTACCGTGCTGCTGGCCGGCTGTATCGGCCCCAACCCCTACGTCACGCCGGTGGAGGAGCGCAGCAACCAGCGCTCGATGACACCGCCGCCGCCCGGTTCTCTGGAGTCGGTGGAGCCGGCCCCCGGTGTCAGCGTGCAGCCGATCGAGGATGTACCGGTGTTCCGACCGCGGCGCGAAACGTTGCCGGAGAGCGAATCGATCAACGTGGCGCCGGCGCCGGGCGATATTCCGGTCAGCGAACCGCGCAACGCGGCCGTGGTGGCGCTGCTGGACTCGGCCGATCGGAATACTCAGGGGGGCGATCTGCGGGCGGCCCAGAACGGCCTGGAACGTGCCTTGCGTATAGCGCCGCGGGACCCCCAGGTGTACTACCAACTGGCCGATGTGCAGCGGCGACTGGGCCAGTTCATGCAGGCCGAACAGGTGGCGTTGAAGGGCGTCAATGTGGCCGGTGGTCAGCCCGCCGAGCTGCGCCGTCTGTGGAGCCTGATTGCGCTGATCCGCAGCGATGCCGGGGACAGCGCGGGGGCCAAGGCGGCGCAGAAGGAAGCGAGCCGCTACTGAGTTCCAGGACGCGTCGCGGCCAGTTCGCGATGCAGAGCCGCGCTGATCAGCAGCAGCGACAGCGCGGAGAGCGCGCCGAACCCGGCCGGGCTGCGCCAGTTCAGCCCCGGGCTCCAGTCGGGGGCGGCCGGGCTGATCAGTGCGAACCCGACGCCGAGCAGCAGGGCCGATACCGTTGCCGTGCGTTGCGCCGTTGGCGTTTTCAGCATCAGGCCTCCGGCCAGAGCGGCCAGGCTTGCCGTCGCGACCAGCGTGTACAGGTAGGCGTTGCCGTAGCCCAGTTGTCGACCGAGTTCGAAGCCGGCGAACAGGCCCAGCAGCAGGCGTCCCCAGCCCGCGGCCGACCAGAGCCGGCCACGTCCGAGGGCGTATACCGCCGTCGCCATCAACGGCAACGAGACATAGACCGCCAGATTCAGGCTCATCTGCCGCAGTGCGCCGAGGTCGCTGCCGCCGTCCCCGGGTAACAAGCGCGCGGGTACCGCCAGCGCGATGAACAGCGCGCTCAACGCCCAGGCGCCGAGCAGGGCGCGTTCGTTGTCCAGACGTCGGCGCAGTCGCCAGGCCCAGAGTGCGCTGCCGACAGCGCACAGCAGCAGGGCCAGGTCTGCGATCAGGAGCGGAACGTCAGCCATCAGAGCGCCGCGAACGCCTGGTCGGCCGCCGCCAGCGTCGCATCCAGATCCGCCTCGGTATGGGCGTCGGATATGAAGCCCGCCTCGAACGCCGACGGTGCCAGATAGATCCCCTGATCCAGCATGGCGTGGAAGAAGCGGGCGAAGCGGTCGGTATCGCAGGCGGTGGCATCGGCAAAGCCGCGAATCTCCTTGGCCTCGGTAAAGAACAGACCGAACATGCCGCCGACACAGGTGGTGGTGAACGGGATGTCGTGCCGCGCCGCCACCACCTCCAGCCCCTGGGTCAGGTACTCCGCCTTGGCGGCGAGTGATTCATGTACGTCACCTTCGCTCAGCGCGTTCAGCATCGCCAGACCGGCGGCCATCGCCAGCGGGTTGCCGGACAGCGTACCGGCCTGGTAAACGGGGCCCAGCGGGGCGATGCGGGACATGATCTCTCTCTTGCCGCCAAAGGCGCCCACCGGCAGGCCGCCGCCGATCACCTTGCCCAGCGTGGTCAGGTCGGGGGTGATGCCGTAGTGGGCCTGGGCGCCGCCGAGCGCGACGCGGAAGCCGGTCATCACCTCGTCGAAGATCAGCACCGTACCGTACTGGTCGCAGATCTCGCGCAGCCCCTCAAGGAAACCGGGCACGGGCGGGATGCAGTTCATGTTGCCGGCCACCGGCTCGACGATGATGCAGGCGATCTGCTCGCCGACTTCGGCGAACGCCTGGCGTACGTTGTCCAGGTTGTTGTACTCAAGGGTCAGGGTGTGCTCGGCCAGAGCGGCCGGGACTCCCGGCGAGTTGGGCTCGCCCAGGGTCAGCGCACCGGAGCCGGCCTTGACCAGCAGCGAGTCGGAGTGGCCGTGGTAGCAGCCCTCGAACTTGACGATCTTGTCTCGTCCGGTATAGCCCCGCGCCAGGCGGATGGCGCTCATGGTCGCCTCGGTACCGGAACTGACCATGCGCACCATCTCGATCGACGGCATCAGTTCGCACACCTTGTCGGCCATCACCGTCTCGATCGCGGTGGGGGCGCCGAAGCCGAGACCGTTATCGAGGGCGTCGCGTACCGCGTCGATCACCGGTCGGTAGCAGTGGCCGAGGATCATCGGGCCCCAGGAGCCGACGTAATCGATGTAGCGGTTGTCGTCCTCGTCGAACAGGTAGGCGCCTTCGCCGCGTTTGAAAAACACCGGCGTGCCGCCGACCCCCTTGAATGCGCGTACCGGCGAGTTGACGCCGCCGGGGATATGGGTCTGAGCGGCCTGGAACAGAGCTTCGGAAGCAGACATGGAACACCGTCCTATGAAATTGGTAAAACTGATCGAATCAAGCGGAAAACAGTCGGCCGAACGCCCGCGCCTGCGCTTCGATATCCTCGTGCGCGAACAGGGCGTGGATAACCGCAATCATATCGGCACCGGCCTGAATGACCTGTCCGGCATTATCCATACTGAGCCCGCCGATCGCCACTATCGGGCAGTGCAGACGCGCGCGCGCCTCGCGCAGCAGGCCAAGCGGGGCGGGTTTCGCATCGGGCTTGGTGGTCGAGGGGAAGAAGGCGCCGAAGGCGACATAGTCGGCACCGCCCTGCTCGGCGGCGAGGGCGAGCTCCAGCCGGTCGTGGCAGGTGATGCCGATGATCGCCCGCTCGCCCAGCCGTTCACGCGCCGCCGCGAGCGAACCGTCCTGTTGGCCGAGGTGGACGCCGTCGGCAGCACAGGCGAGGGCCAGCTCCACGTCGTCGTTGATCAGCAGCGCAACCCCGTGCTCGTGACACAAGGCTGCCAGCGCGCGGGCCTGACGCAGGCGTTTCTCCGCATCGGTCGACTTGTCGCGGTACTGCAGGATACGGGCGCCGCCGCGCAGCGCGGCCGCCACCGAATCCAGCAGTTGTCGGTCGTTCGGCATCAACTCGGCATCGGTGATGGCATAGAGTCCGGCAAGGGTATATCGGGTCATAGGGCCTGTCTGTGGTTGTAGTACTCTTCGATCCTGCTGCGGCGGATAACGCCCAGCGGCGAACCCTGATTGCTGATCACCAGCAGCACGTTGACGCCGTGCGCCGCCATCGACTCCCAGGCCTCGTGCAGCGTGGCGCGGGAGTAGATCGGTATCGCTTCCTGGCGCCCGGCGGGAATCTGCATCAGCTCGATACACAGATCGTCGCGCTCGGGCGGATGCTTGTCGAGCCAGCGCGCCAGATCGCCCATCGGCAGCAGGGCGTTTTCCTCCCCCTGTTCGATCAGGAACCAGCGCGGCGCCTGCTTCAGCAGCCGATCGGCCTCGGCCGCGGTGATCAGCGCAGGGGTGCCGATGACGTCGCGCTCCAGCAGGCTGCCCACCGCTGCCCGGGACAGCGCCTGGGCCAGCGGGGCCTGATTGATATCCAGCCCCTGGGCCTCGAGTATCGCCTGGAAGGCGGAGGGGCGTTTGAACAGGGATCTGAGGCTCAGGTTGCTGACCACGATGGCGATCATCCCCGGCAGCAGGATGGCCGAGTTGTCGGTCAGTTCCAGCAGTGCGATCAGCGCCGCCAGCGGTGCATTGAGAACGGCGCCCATCATCGCGCCCATGCCGACGGTGGCGAACAGGTCGATCGGCATATCGAAACCCAGATGCTGGGCGAAACCGGCCAGCAGGGCGCCGGAGAGGGCGCCGATCACCAGCGACGGACCGATAATGCCGCCGGGTATGCCCAGGCCGATCACGAACGGGGTCAGCAGCGTCTTGCAGAGCAGAAGCAGGAGCAGGAGCTCCAGAACGATGGGCGCTTCGAACAGGCGCTCGATGCTGTCGTAGCCGGTCCCCATGACCTCTGGCACGGCCATCGACACCATACCCGCCAGCACGCCGGCGATCAGCAGGCGCACCGGTAGTGGCGTGCGCCGCAGCCTCAGCGTCTGCTGCAGAGTATAGATAAAGGCGGCGGCAACCAGGCCGATCGCCAGCCCCAGAATCAGCAGCAGCGGCAGTTCGGGCAGGATGTCGGCCGACAGCATGGGCAGATTCAGTTCGGCGGCATGGCCGATCACCAGTTGTACCGTCACATCGGCGACGACGGCGGAGACGATCACCGGGATGAAGCCGAGGATACTATACTCCAGGAGTATCACCTCCATGGCGAAGATGACGCCCGCCAGCGGGGTGTTGAATACCGCGGAGATGGAGGCGGCACTGCCGCAGCCGATCAGCACGCGCAGGGTGTTGTCGGGCAGCTTCATCCTTTGGCCGATGAGGCTGCCGCAGCAGCCGCCGAGATAGACCGTGGGGCCTTCGCGGCCGACGCTGTGTCCGCCGGCGAGAGATACGGTGGCACCGACGAACTGGCTCAGCAGATCGGCGAAGGAGAGGCGACCCTGATGATAGTTGAGTCGCTCCAGCAGGTGGGGAATGCCGACGCTGCGCGAGGCGCGAGGAATAGCCGTGATCAGCGCGATCAGGATCAGACTGCCGATCACCGGGAAACTGAAACGCTGCCAGGGCGCGAGCGACTCGAAATGTTCGCTGAGTCCGCTGGGCAGCAGCCACTGCTGCGACTGCTCGATGGCGAGCCGAAACAGCAGGATCACGAGTCCGGTGCACAGCCCGGCGATGATACCGAGTATCACCAACTGGGGCAGAGCGTCGACATGGGATAGCCGTTGCCGGAAATGTTCAAGCGAGGGCATGCGGCTTGGTCTCTGTGCGCATTCGATAGTCAATAAACTGCTGTGTGAGTATGATACGGCCTCTTCGGAGCATTAAAGCCAGGATGTCTTGAGTTGGCGTCGCTTCCGAGTCGGCGGTGTTAAAGAGTAACAGTTCTGAACAAGTTATGAGAGGTTAGCGTGATCAAGGTAGGTATCGTTGGAGGAACAGGCTATACCGGCGTGGAGCTGCTGCGCGTTCTGGCCAATCACCCGCAGGTGAGGGTAGACGTGATCACCTCGCGCTCCGAAGAGGGGATCCGTATCGCCGACATGTTCCCCAACCTGCGCGGCCATTACGATCTCGCGTTCACCGTGCCGGATGTCGAACGACTGGCGCAGTGCGATGTGGTGTTTTTCGCCACCCCGCACGGGGTTGCGATGTCGATGGCGCCCGAACTGGTCGCGCGCGGGGTAAGGATCATCGACCTGGGGGCCGACTTCCGTATCAAGGACGTGCCGTTGTGGGAGCAGTGGTACAAGCTTGAACACACCTGTCCGGACCTGGTCGAACAGGCGGTTTACGGTCTGCCCGAGGTCAATCGCGATGCGATCGCCGAGGCGCAACTGGTGGCCTGCGCAGGCTGCTATCCGACCGCTGCGCAACTGGGCTTCCTGCCGTTGCTGGAGAGCGGGCTGGTCGACCATCGTCGTCTGATCGCCGACTGTAAATCCGGTGTCAGCGGAGCGGGCCGCGGGGCTAACGTGGGCTCGCTGCTGTGTGAAGCGAGCGAGAGCATGAAAGCCTATGGTGTACCCGGCCATCGCCACCTGCCGGAGATCCGCCAGGGGCTGACCCGTGCGGCCGGGCGCCAGGTCGGACTGACCTTCGTGCCCCACCTGACGCCGATGATTCGTGGTATCCATGCCACGCTGTATTCGGTGTTGAAGGATCCGGTCGACCCGGGCCTGCAGCAACTGTTCGAGGAGCGCTTTGCCGACGAGCCGTTCGTCGATGTCATGCCGGCCGGCAGCCACCCGGAAACCCGCAGCGTCAAGGGCTCCAATGTCTGCCGCATCAGCGTGCACCGTCCGCAGCAGGACGACACGGTGGTGGTGCTGTCGGTGATCGACAACCTGGTCAAGGGGGCTTCGGGTCAGGCGGTACAGGTGATGAACATCATGTTCGGTTTCGCCGAGGACGAGGGGCTCAAGATCGTCGGGCTGATGCCGTAATACTTGACTAAAACGGTTGGTATAAGGGAGAATCCACCCTCTAGCGGAGGGTTTGCAGCACTATGAGCGAAAACGTACAGGATACGCTGGTCTTTACCGACGCGGCGGCGGCCAAGGTCAGATCTCTGATCGAAGAGGAGCAGAACGAAAATCTCAAGCTACGGGTTTATATCACCGGTGGCGGGTGTGCGGGTTTTTCGTACGGCTTCACCTTCGATGAAGCCAAGGCCGATGATGACACCGAAGTGGTCAGGGATGGCGTGGCGCTGGTGGTGGATCCGATGAGCTTCCAGTATCTGGCCGGGTCGGTTGTCGACTACCGGGAGGGGCTGCAGGGCTCCCAGTTCGTGGTCAGCAATCCGAACGCCACCACCACCTGCGGCTGCGGCTCCTCCTTCTCCATCTGATTGACCGTCATGCGCCGTCGTACCCGGCGGCGCATGATCCCTTCCTCCTGCCGTCAGAGTCCACTCGAACGCTTCTCGACGCCATATCAAGCGGGATAGATTGCGCCCAGTATCCTTGCGCCCCTGGCGCCGGTGACGGCGGGAAGGTTGCCGTCTTGGCGGTGGTCGGCACGCCAGGCGAGCCAGGCAAACGCGGCTGCCTCGACCCAGTCCGGATCCAGCTTCAGCTCGGCGGTGGAGGCGATGCGACATTCCGGCAGCAGCCGGACCAGGCGTGTCAGCAGATAGCGGTTGTGGGCGCCGCCTCCGCAGACAAAAACGCCGGGGGCGTTCAGCGGCAACTGCCGGATGGCGGTGGCGACGGAGCAGGCGGTCAGTTCGGTCAGCGTCGCCTGCAGATCCGCGGCTGCCGGGGCCTGGGGCAGGCGGGCCAGATGGGATTCGACCCAACCCCAGTTGAACTGCTCGCGACCGGTGCTCTTCGGCGCGCTTTGGCTGAAAAATGGAGTCTGCAGCATCGAGTTCAGCAGGTCCGGTATCACCTTGCCGCTCGCTGCCCAATCGCCGTTGGCATCGTAGCTTGTGCCCAGCCGACGGTGGATCCACTCATCCAGCAACGCGTTGCCCGGGCCGGTGTCGAAGCCGGTCACGGGGGTGGCTGAATCGGCCGCAAGGCAGGTCAGATTCGCCATGCCGCCCAGATTGACGATAACTCGATCCTCGTCGGGGGAGTGGAACAGCCAGTGGTGAAAAGCCGGGACCAACGGTGCTCCCTGGCCACCGGCGGCGACATCCCGGCGGCGGAAGTCCGCGATCGTCGTGATTCCGGTGAGTTCGGCAATGCGGCTGGGATCGCCGATCTGCAGGGTAAAGCCCAGCTCCGGTCGGTGGCGGATGGTCTGGCCATGACTGCCGATGGCTGTAATCCGGTCGCGATCGACACCGCTGAGCGCAATCAATGCATTGGCGGTATCGGCAAACAGCTTGCCGAGTTCGGCGTCCAGGCTGCCGAGGCTTTCAATGCTGCAGTGCGTCGCGCCTGCCAGATCAAGAATCCGTTGTTTCAGTGCAGGATGGATCGGCACCGAATGCCGGGCCAGCAGCTCGAACTCAGGCTCAAGACGGGCCAGCACCGCGTCGACGGCATCGACGCTGGTGCCGGACATCAAGCCGAGATAAAGAGACACGGATCAGTTGTCCTGTGTGGGCGTGTCGCCTTGAGGGGTGGCCATTGCGAGTTCGGTCTGACCGCCGTCCAGCATCGCCATCAGGCGTGATGCCTCTTGCTGGAAAGCGGCACGCTCCGACTTGGCCACCGGCTCGGCGTGCGGCAGTTTTACCGTCACCGGATTCTTGTGTACGCCGTTGACGCGGAACTCATAGTGTAGGTGGGGTCCGGATGCCAGACCCGACTTGCCGACGTAGCCGATCACCTGGCCCTGTTTCACGCGTGAACCTGTGGAGAGTCCCGATTTATAGCCGTTCATATGGGCATAAAGCGTGGTGATGTTGCCGCCGTGCTGAACGATGATACAGCGCCCGTAACCGCCCTTGGTGCCGCGCCAGATAATTTTGCCGTCGCCGGACGCCTTGATCGGGGTGCCGGTTGCCGCTGCATAGTCGACGCCGCGGTGCGGGCGTTTGGTACCAAGGACAGGGTGCAGGCGTGCCGGATTGAAGTTGGAACTGATGCGGCGAAAGTCGACCGGTGAACGCAGGAACGCCTTGCGCATGCTCTGACCGTCCGGGGTGAAATAGTTGCTGTCGCCTTTGCTGTCGGTGTAACGCACGGCAGCGAAGCTCTCGCCCTGATTGACGAACTCGACAGCGAGAATGTCGCCCTCGCCGATCTTCTCCCCATCGAGGAACTTCTCCTCGTACAGCACGCGGAAACGATCGTTCTTGCGGATATCCAGCGCGAAGTCGACATCCCAGCCCAGGATCTGCGCCATCTGCATGATCATGTTGTCGGACAGGCCTGCGCGCCCTGCGTCGACAAACAGGGAACTATTGATCGTGCCGCTGACGATATGGGGCTTGATATCCGGTGTGCGGCTCTGGGTTTGGGTGTTGTAGCCGTCATCGGTACGCACGATCTCGACACTGTTGAGTCGGTCCTGAGTAAAGCGCAGTTTCTGTAACTGCCCCTCCTGAATCAGGAAGGAGAGGGTCTGCCCGGGATAGAGGCGGGACAGCACCTTGTTCTCGCTGGTCGCCTGGCTGACCTGATAAACATCGCGCGCCGACAGACCCGCACGCTTGAATAGGGATGTCAGCGTGTCACCGCTGCGAACGTCGTAATCGATCCAGTTCTCGACGACAGGAGGTGCGATGGTCTCCTCCGCCCGTGTATCGGCGATTTCCGCTTCCGTGCCGGTCGCGGTATCCTGAACCTGATCGAGGGAGGCGGGCGTCGTTTTCTCCGAAGCGGCGGTACCCTGCGCCGGCTGCCCGGTTTCAATGGGCGGGGTTGCCTTGGCTTTGGCCGGGATCAGGGTGATCGTGCTGCGGGTGGCTTCGACCTCTTCCGAAGGCAGAAGCAGCAGCGTGGTGCCGAGAATAAGAGTACAGATAGTGGCTGCAGCCAGATGTATCTTCGGCAGACTGCTGACGAGGGTAGAAACTTTTCGTAACACGACATCACCCCGATATGGACAAGCAAAAAATGGTCATTGAATACGGCAACATATGACCGCCGATTATATATAAGTTCCTCCATATTTTGTCCGCCGTTTGATCGATTTCTTGAGCTTTGCAACACCTTTGTTTGTCTGGCGCAATGGCGGGCGCTAAAATGCGCGCCTTGTTTCGGTACAACTGACTGTGTAGATAGAAGGCAGCTATGAATAAGCTAAGTCTGATTGAAGATTTAAAAGCACGCGGGTTGATCGCGCAGACCACCAGCGAAGAGGAGCTGGTGGAGCACCTTGAAGCAGGATGCGTCACCCTGTATTGCGGCTTCGATCCGACCGCCGACAGTCTTCATCTGGGACATCTGGTGCCGCTGCTGATGCTGAAGCGTTTTCAGGAATATGGCCATCGACCGATTGCGCTGGTCGGCGGCGCCACCGGATTGATCGGCGATCCGAGTTTCAAGGCGCAGGAGCGTCAGCTCAATTCGGCCGAGGTGGTGCAGCAGTGGAGCGATTGCCTAAAGCGCCAGATCAGCCAGTTCATCGAATTCAACGATGACGGCGGCGCCATCCTTGCCAATAACTACGATTGGACGGCCAACGTCGATGTGCTCAGTTTCCTGCGTGATGTCGGCAAGCACTTCTCGGTCAACAAGATGATCGCCAAGGAGTCGGTCAAACAGCGGATCGATCGTGATGGCGAGGGGATCTCCTTTACCGAGTTTACCTATCAGATTCTGCAGTCCTACGACTACCAGAAACTCAATGAACTCCATGACTGCACGCTGCAGATAGGTGGATCCGATCAGTGGGGCAATATCACCGGTGGTATCGAACTGGTTCGCCGTATGAACGGACGCCATGTACATGCTCTGACATTGCCGTTGATCACCAAGTCCGACGGTACCAAGTTCGGCAAGACCGAAGGTGGTGCGGTATGGTTGGATCCGAAAAAGACCTCGCCCTACGCCTTCTACCAGTTCTGGTTGCAGACGCCGGACGCCGATGTCTATCGTTTCCTGAAGTTTTTCACCTTCCTCGATGTGGCGCGGATCGAACAGATCGAAGCGGAAGACCGCGCGCGCGAAGGGCGTCCCGAAGCGCAGCGTATATTGGCCGAAGAGGTCACCTGCCTTGTTCATGGCG
>Ga0214472_10001390_pt1 | contig 27376 bp, 22 predicted proteins | sample RVTome_6_FD_207662 | JGI IMG/M metagenome (GOLD analysis project Ga0214472, IMG submission 207662) | Soil microbial communities from uranium-contaminated site in the Upper Colorado River Basin, Wyoming, United States - RVT140D175 | ecosystem: Environmental > Terrestrial > Soil > Contaminated >...
TTCAGACCAGGTATGTGCCGGTGAATATTTGAGATCTTCCGGAATTGGATTCATAGCAGCAATTCTCTTGATTTTTTATGACGAACTTTTAGCGTAATTGTAGCAGGGAATATTTCCTTTAATTATGACAATCTGTTAAAAATTTTTTATCACCTGGCAAGAAACACCACCAGGTGATCGATCTCCAGCCTGATGCCTATGTCCTCATTGACGGGATGATTATGGTGACTCGGCACCAGGCTCAATACCCGCGTACCACTGCCCAGCGCCAGGGTGTAGAGAAATTCGGCACCGCGGAATGCCTTGTCAGTCACCCTGGCGGTCAATTTACTCTGGTCATCATGGATAATATCGTCTGGACGGATCAGGACCGCAACGGTTGTCCCCGGTTCTATACCCAGTGGCATGGCACCGGTAATGACACCTAGTTCGGTGTGGACCTCCCGATCACCGGTGACTGAACCTGGAAGAAATACGCCTTCCCCGACAAAATCGGCAACATAGGAAGTTGCCGGACGGTGATAAAGATTAAAAGCCGTGTCCCATTGCAACAGCCTGCCCTCATTCATGACACCGACGCTATCTGCCATGGCAAACGCTTCAAATTGATTGTGGCTGACCAGTACTGCCGTGATGCCGTCCTGTTTGAGTATGATGCGGACTTCCTTTGCCAGTTGCTCGCGTAACGTAATGTCCATACTGGCAAACGGTTCATCCAGCAAAAGGATTCTGGGTCTGGAGGCAATCGCCCGTGCCAACGCTACACGTTGTTGTTGTCCCCCCGACAGGCGATGTGGATATTTGTGCAAAAATTCCCCGATCTCGAGCAAATCGACCAGTTCCGTGATCCTGGCTTCACGCAGACGGCCTTTGAAATCCTGCAGGCCAAACGCAATGTTCTGTTTGACCGTCATGTGTGGGAACAGGGCATAATCCTGAAACACCATGCCCACCTGTCGCTGTTCAACCGGCACCATATGTTTTTTATCACTGACCCGTACTCCGCGGATCCAGACTTCGCCTTCAAAAGGTGATTCGAATCCGGCAATTGTCCTTAGCAGCGTTGTCTTACCGCAACCACTGGGGCCCAGCAAACAACCGATATCACCTTCTCTCAGGGCAAAGGTAATGGCATCAATGATCCTGAGGCGGTCAAAGGCAACTGAGATATTTTTCAGTTCAAGCGCTGTAGTCATGGCCCGGACGCGACATCGAAATTGAACGGCTTAAATATATCACCGGAATAATGGCAACCAGCACGATTGCCAATGAAGGACAGGCCGCATCGGCCAGCCGTTCTTCATTCGCAAGTTCGTAAGCACGGATGGCCAGTGTATTGAAATTAAACGGCCGCAGGATGAGTGTTGCCGGTAATTCCTTCAAGACATCAACAAAAACCAGTAACACGGCTGTCAGCAAACTGCCGCGCATCATCGGGACATGTACCTTGCGGATCAGGGCGTATGTATTCAGCCCTATACTGCGGCCTGCTTCGTCCATGGAGGGTTTGATCTTGGCCAGCCCGGCATCTACGGTCTTTAATGACACGGCGAGGAACCGGGCCATGTATGCGAACATCAAGGCCACCAGGGTTCCACTCAGCAACAGGCCGGTACTGTAATCAAAATATGCGCGGAAGAATCCATCGATCAATTTATCCAGCCAGGCAAAAGGCAACATGACCCCCACAGCGATGACCGTACCGGGGATCGCATAACCCATACCGGATAAATTCACGGCCACACGGGTGAGCGGTCCCGAAATACGGCGTTTTCCATAAGCCATGAAGAGTGCCAGGACCACGGCAATTACTGCTGCACATACTGCCAGCATAATGCTGTTCCACATCAAAATTAAAAACTGCTGGTTAATCACTTTCGGGTAAGTCAATAGCGCCCATTTGATCAGGGAAAATACCGGGATCAAAAATCCCAGTAATACCGGCAGGGCGCAAAGTATAAAAGCGGAATACGCATATTTGCCCTGCAGTTTTTTCCGGGTAAGGGTGCTGTAACGGTTTGATGTATGGTGATAACGCTGTTGTTTGCGCGACCAGTATTCAAGATAAACCAGTACCACAATAAACAGCATTAATAATGCCGACAACTGTGCAGCGGCGGCACTGCTGCCCAGTCCGAACCAGGTCCGGAATATTCCAGTCGTGAAGGTGGCGATACCGAAATACTGGACCGTGCCGTAATCCGCCAGGGTCTCCATCAAGACCAGTGACAAACCCACAATGATGGCCGGTCTGGAAAGCGGCAAGGCCACCCGGAAAAAAGTTTTGTAGGGACCACATCCCAGGGTGCGCGCCACTTCCAACGCACATACCGATTGTTCGATAAATGCGGCCCGGCTGATCAGGTAAATATACGGGTATAAGACAAACGACAGCATGGTAATTGCCCCGCCGATGGAACGCACCTCGGGAAACCAGTATTCACCGTATTGCCAACCGGTCAGTTCACGGATGAATAATTGCACCGGGCCCGATGCATCGAGTATGCCGGTATAGGTATAGGCGATGATATATGCAGGCATGGCCAAAGGTAACAACAAGGCCCATTCCAGGGTGCGGCGCAGGGGGAAATGACACATCGTGATCAGCCAGGCCGGGATGATGCCGAGGAGCAGCGTTAAACTGGCCACGCCCAGCATCAGTATCAGTGAATTAAGAATATATTCCTTCAATACGGTATCAAGCAGATGTTGCCAGACGTCCGCTGCCGGAATCAGGAAGGAACTGATCACGGCCAGCAATGGCAGCGCCAGTATCAATGAAACAATGATTAATGCACTTGCATACAAGTGCCGGGCCATGTTGGAGTGCGCAGGTGCTGTAGAATAAAGCAAATCAGCTGCGGCAGACATCATTAAACCTGACTGGAACCCTTTTCAAAAATTCGCCGGGCGCAGTTAGAACGAGAAGCCCGCGAGGCTGCGACGAGACAGTACAAGAGAGTACGGTGAGGAGCAAAGCAGCGGGTGACGAAGTTATAACAAGGGCAGGCATTTTTGAAATGGGTGCTTATTTCCAGCCTGCCCTGTCCATCAGCATCACTGCCTCGGCATTATACTGTCCCAACTGATCCAGGTTGATATCATCGGCAATATATCTACCCCATTGCTGTAGCGTATCACTGACCGCGATACCGGGCTTGACCGGGTATTCAAAATTCTTTTCCGCATACCAGGCCTGCGCTTCATCACTTGCCAGAAATTCCAGTAACTGGATTGCTGCATCCCGATTTTTGGCGGCACGGGTCAAGCCAGCCCCGCTGATATTAAAATGTGCACCCCGGTCACCCTGGTTGGGCCAGAACATGGCGACTTTTTCTGCCGCCTGTTTTTCGTCATTCACATCAGAATGCAACATACCGCCAAGATAATAGGTATTAACCAGTGCAATATCACACTCGCCTACGGCGACTGCCTTGATCTGGTCCCGATCACCACCCTTGGGTGTTCTGGCAAAGTTCTGCACCAGGCGCGATGCCCATGACTCGGTTCTCTCAACTCCCATACGGGCAATCATGCTGGCCACCAGCGATTGGTTATATGGATTGGAGGATGAACGCACACACACCTTGCCTTTCCATTCAGGGTTGGTCATGGCCTCATAGGTCGAAAGCTGTTCCGGACGGACCCTGGCCCTGGCATAAACGATGATGCGTGCACGCAGTGACAGGCCAAACCAGTGACCCTCACCATCCCGGTAATTGGTCGGGATAGCCGCGATCAGAATGTCCGACTGTACGGGTTGCAATAACTCCAGTGATTTGGCGCGATATAATCGCGCTACGTCCGTTGCCAGCAGTACGTCTGCCGGACTGACCTTGCCCTCGATCTCCAGCCGTTTGATCAGGGCATCGCCATCACCGGTGACGAGGTTCACTGTGATCCCGGTTTCAGCTGTAAATTTATCCAGCAAAGGTCTGATCAATTCTTCCTTGCGTTCGGAATAAATATTCACTTCATCAGCCTGTACCAGTGTCTGGGAACCCAGCAAAAAACTGCCCCATACAACCAATAAGAATCTATATTTCATAGACATACAATTTCACCTCGCGGCATGAAGCTTATCATAATACAAATGATAATTGTTCTATTTATGTTTTAATCCATTCCGCGGTTATGATATAACACCTTGATTTTTCTTTTTAAATTATTTCGATAAAGTATATATTGACCGCTGCAGGACAGGTTTTAACTGACTGCATCATCATTGCATTCTTTAAAAGGGGGCAAATATGGATTTCATTGTGCTGGGTGTGCTGGTTGCCCTGGTGTTCTATGCCATCATAATTTACAACGCGCTGGTTACATTGAAACACAACGTTGCCAAGGCCTGGTCCAACATTGATGTGTTATTGAAACAACGTCACGACGAGTTACCCAAACTGGTCGAGACCTGCAAGCAATACATGGGATATGAACAGGAAACCCTGCTCAAAGTCATGGAGGCAAGGTCTGCAGTTGCGGCTGCGCGTGAACAGGCGGATGTCAAGGCAGTTGGGCTTGCGGAAACACAATTGCGCGTGGGACTCGGGAACCTGTTCGCACTGGCCGAAGCCTATCCGGATCTGAAGGCCAATGACACATTCATGCATTTGCAGGGACGCATATCCGAACTGGAAAATTCAATTGCGTCCAAACGCGAGTTTTATAATGAAAGTGTGAACCAGAATAACATCCGGATTGAACAATTCCCCGATGTTATTGTTGCACGCGGTTTCGGTTTTGGACCACGTGAATTACTTGAATTCAGTGAACCAGAAACAAAAGACGTAGATGTAAAGGCGCTTTTCAGTTAGCGTAATATTACTTCCGTGGGAATAGACTTTTTGAAAATGGGGCGGGCAATTTGCCAGTCTCCAGTTTAGGCCGGTAATTTTTAACCGGTTTCACTTTATATATTTATTACGATTTAACCGGGATACTTACAGGATTATAAATGCAGGATAATGTTTTACTTGATTATGATCAGTTGCCTCCGTTCAGCAGAATAGAACCTGAACATATCGAGCCGGCCATTGACCATATACTTGCCGATAACAGGCGGTGTGTTGATGCATTGTTGAAAAAAAACAAGTGCTATACCTGGGACAATACACTACATCCGCTGGAAGAACTTGACGATCGCCTGAACCGTGCCTGGTCACCCGCCAGTCATTTGCATTCGGTCGCTGACAATGCAGAACTCCGGCAGGCATACAATAACTGCCTGCCCAAGATATCGGATTATTCTACGGACATGGGCCAGAATGAAGAACTCTACAAAGCCTATGAACAGGTAGCACATAGTGAAGAATACGGACACCTGTCACAGGCGCAGAAAAAAATAATCGACCATGCCCTGCGTGAATTCCGCTTGTCCGGCATTGCGCTCGATAAAACTTCAAGGCAACTATTCAAGGAATGCCAGCAGAAACTTTCCCGACTTCAGACCCGTTTTGAAGAAAACCTGCTGGATGCCACCCATGCCTGGAAAAAACATATCACCGACAGATCATTATTATCCGGCCTGCCTGATACTGCAGTGGCACTGGCCGCACAGACCGCAAAACGTGAAAGTGTAGATGGGTGGATGTTCACCCTGGAGTTTCCTTCCTATACGCCAGTGATGAAATATGCCGATAATGCGGAACTGCGAAAGGAAATGTATACCGCTTATGTCACCCGTGCATCCGAGCTCAATCCCGGCCAGGAAAAATGGAACAACAGCGACATTATGCATGAGATATTGAAACTGCGTTACCAACTGGCCCGCTTGCTGGGTTTTGAAACCTTCGCACATTATTCACTGGCAAAAAAGATGGCCAATACACCGCAAGAGGTCATGGATTTTCTGAACGATCTCGCTGCGCGGGCAAAGGTCAGGGCCATAACAGAATTTGAAGAATTGAATCACTTTGCAAAATCTGAATATGGCGTCAACAAATTAAATACCTGGGATGTTGCCTACTATGCTGAAAAACTGCGGGAATTCAAATTCAGACTTTCCCAGGAAGAATTACGACCCTATTTCCCTGTGCCCCATGTACTGGCGGGATTGTTTGGCATTGTGAACAAGCTCTATGACCTCACCATCCTGCCACGTGAGCAGGTTGATGCCTGGCATCCGGATGTGAAATTCTTTGATATCTATGATGCCTCCAGCACTTTGCGCGGTGGATTTTATCTGGATATGTATGCGCGGCCGCATAAACGGGGCGGCGCCTGGATGGATGAATGTATCGTACGCAAGAAGACCTTGGCCGGAGTACAATCCCCGATCGCTTACCTGATCTGTAATTTCACTCCGCCAATCGGCGACGATCCATCCTTGTTAACCCATGATGAGGTCATCACGCTGTTTCATGAATTCGGTCACGGGCTGCACCATATGTTGACCATGGTGGACTACCCCGGTGTGGCAGGTATTAACGGGGTCCCCTGGGATGCTGTCGAACTGCCCAGTCAATTCATGGAAAACTGGTGCTGGGAACGGGAATCTCTGGATCTTATCGGCTGTCATTATCAAACCGGAAAAAAGATCAGCAATGACCTGTATGAAAAGCTTGTCGCCAGCAAGACCTTTCAAACGGGTATGCAGATGGTACGGCAACTTGAATTTGCCATTTTTGATTTCCGGCTGCATCTTGAATATACCGATGCCCAACCAGTCAATATCCAGCAGTTAGTCGATACAGTACGACAACAGGTGGCTGTGGTAATTGCGCCGGACTTCAATCGTTTTCAACACAGTTTTTCGCACATTTTCGCTGGTGGTTATGCTGCCGGATATTACAGTTATAAATGGGCCGAGGTCCTGTCGGCAGATGCATTTTCCAAATTTGAAGAAACCGGTATCTTTAATAAAACGACTGGTCAGGCTTTTTTGCATACAATACTTGAACAGGGTGGTGCACGAGACCCTATGGAACTGTTCATAGAATTTCGTGGCCGTAAACCCAGCATTGAACCCTTGTTGCGGCATTCGGGCATTACTGCGTAGGCGAAAGACAACCAGGCATGGTGAAGACAGACATGAACCGCTTTGTATTATTGCTGATACTGTTTATGCCGATCATGACGATCGCTGAGCCCATCTATATTGATGACAAGGCCATGGCCGGGCTGCATCAGGATAAAAGCGTTGACAGCCCCATAATAAAAGTACTCCCCGGCGGTACATCACTGGAAATCATACGGCGCGATACTCCGATGTCACAGGTGAAAGAACCCGGTGGGACAAGTGGCTGGATGGAGAATAAATATCTGGCGGATATTGCACCGGGCCGTGCACAATTGCAGGCCGCGCTGGATCAGATCAGTAAACTGGAGAGCGAGATAGCGGTCCTGAAATCAGGGGCAGGCACTGCAACAAACACCAATACTCCGGACCAGAATCCGGAAAAACTGGCTGCAGTTACAAAAGAAAATGAAGAACTCAAGCAATTGCTGAAATCAGAGCGCCTGCGTATAGGTGAACTCCAGACGCAAACGGCAGAACTTCGCAACAAGTTGGCAAAAAATAATGGCGACGATGATCTCATGAAGCAACTGGACACGCTGGCACGGGAAAAAGCAGAACTGGAAAGGGAACTCAATAATATCCGGACTGAGGCCCTGTCCCCTGATGAAAAAATTAATTTTGAAATAGGTGCTTTTGACTGGAAGAAAATGTTGATATCTGTCGCCATCAGCCTGTTTGCCGGATTTATCGGTGGGTTATTTGTGCTGGACTGGATCAACAGACGCAAGCATGGCGGTTTCAGGATCTAGCATCATGTTGAAAAATGATTACCCCTGGTCATAACGTTTCAATAAAACCTTAATAATTCTGATCGCCTGCTGTAGTAAATCATTAACAGTAGATAAATTTCAATGTTTAGAATTGCAACATGGAATGTCAACTCCCTGCGTGTGCGTTTGCCTCATGTGCTGGAATGGTTGAACAATGAAAACCCTGATATCCTTGCCCTGCAGGAAACAAAATTAACGGACGACAACTTCCCAGCCGAAGCATTTCTCCCGCTCGGTTACCATGCAACATTTTCCGGGCAAAAAACCTATAACGGCGTGGCCACCCTCAGCAAGCTGCCTGCAACCAATGTCATTACCGGCCTGCCGGAATATGCGGACACGCAGAAACGCGTACTCTGTACAGACATCAATAATATTACGGTGCTGAATCTTTATGTGCCCAACGGCTCGGAAGTCGGTTCGGATAAATATGCCTACAAGCTGGACTGGTTTTCTCACCTGCATCCCTTCGTCAAGAACCTGCTGGCCAACAACAAACAACTGGTGATCCTCGGTGATTTTAATATTGCCCCGGAAGATCGGGATGTCCATGACCCGGAGGAATGGGTGGGTTCAGTACTGGTCAGTGATGCGGAACGCGCCGAATTCAGGAAACTGCTGGCAGCAGGATTATCCGACAGCTTTCGCCTGTTCGAACATGAAGAAAAGAGTTTCTCCTGGTGGGACTACCGGGCAGCTGCCTTTCGCAGAAACCGGGGCCTGCGTATCGATCATATTCTGGTCAGTCAGGCCCTTGCCGGTATGTGCAAGGCCTGCCGGATTGACAAACGGCCCAGGGCCCTGGAAAGACCCTCGGACCATACCCCCGTCATGGCTGATTTCAACCTGCAGGCCACATGATGGCCAGAAATTTTATTTGCCTGCCAGCCCGGTTTCGAATAAACTCCTCAGCCCTTTTATAATGATTTAGTCAGAAATTTCAGACAATTAACCATGAAAAAAGATATCCACCCTGCTTATCAGGAAATTACGGTCAACTGCAGTTGCGGGAACAGCTTCAAGACCAGTTCTACGCATAGCGAGAAACTGCACATCGAAGTATGTTCTAAATGCCATCCTTTTTATACCGGACAGCAAAAAATGCTGGATACTGCCGGACGTGTCGACAAGTTTCGCCGCAAATACGGTATGCAATAAATACCACTGGAGCAGATTCATAGAACAAGCCAGCGCTCTTACCGGGCGCTTTTTTGTTTCAGCCTGCCTCTGCCTCTTTCACGGTATTACGCTAGCGGCTGATGATGCACTGGGGAAATATGCCCTTGAGCCCTCCTGCAGCACAAATAAATATGATGATGCAGTAACAGTAAAACACGTCATCGATGGCGACACGATAATTCTTTCCGATGATCGCCGGGTGCGTTTAATCGGGATCAATACTCCGGAGACCGGGCGTGAAGGTCGTCCTGATCAACTTGGCGCAAACCAGGCGCAAGATTATCTCAGCCGCCTGTTACATACCAACCAGGACATCAGGCTGGTTTATGATAAGGAACTTACCGATAAATATGGCCGGACACTCGCCCATCTTTATCTCAAGGACGGCATAAATATACAGGCAATTCTATTGAAAAGAGGGCTGGCTACACCACTTATCATCCCACCCAACCTGGCCCATTTTGATTGTTATGAGAAAAGCGCTGAATTTGCACAATCACAACAGATAGGACTCTGGGCACTGAAACAATACCAGCCGGTACCGGTACAATCCATAACCATCCAGGACCTAGGTTATCGCATTATCACAGGTAATGTCCTGCGTATTGGAGAAAGTAAATCTTCAACCTGGATCAATCTGGCCAGAAACCTGGCCCTGCGCATCACCAAAGAAGATCTGCCCTATTTCCCGGACGAAATACTGAAAGATCTGGTGGGCAAGGAGATCGTAGCGCGTGGCTGGCTTTATTACAGCCATGGTGAGTTCCGTATGCAGATAAGACATCCCGTCGATCTTAGAACCAGGCAGGTGAACAGCAAGCACTGATCTTTATTCAGGCTTGTATTAATATTGTCTTATGTCTAAATATTTATTGTCATATCTCTTGTTTGTGCTCGCTTTGCTGATCGGTGGCTGTGCTGTCAATCCGGTGACGGGACAACAGGATCTGGTCCTGATGTCAGAACAGGAGGAGATCGCACTGGGACGAAAAACCAACCAGCAAGTACTCCAGCAATATTCTGAATATGATGACCCTGCATTACAAAGCTATGTACAAAGTGTCGGTGAAAAACTTGCCGCAAAGAGTCACCGCAGTGATTTGATCTATCGTTTTACCGTACTGGACAGCAGGGAGGTCAATGCCTTTGCACTGCCGGGAGGGTATATCTATATCACACGCGGGTTGATGAGTTATCTCAACTCGGAAGCAGAACTCGCAGCGGTACTTGGCCATGAAATCGGACATGTCACTGCCCGCCATTCGGTCAGACAATACAGTGCTGCACAATTTGCCAATATCGGGGCGACTCTGGGCGCACTCTTTATCCCCGGTATGAATACAGCCGGCAGTCAGCAACTGGCACAGTTATTTGGCACAGCATTATTGCGTGGTTATGGCCGTGAACACGAACTGGAGGCGGATAGCCTGGGCGCGGAATACCTCGCACGCACCAGCTACAATCCCAAGGCCATGCTGGATGTCGTACGGGTACTGAAAAACCAGGAAGCATTTGAAAACAGCGCAGCTAAGGCCGAAGGCCGGGAGCCCAATACCTATCATGGCCTGTTTGCAACCCACCCCGATAACGATACCCGCCTGCAGGAAGTCATCGGACATGCAGATAAGTATTACAATCCGTCTCTGACTTTTGTGGGCCGGGAAATCTATCTGGAAAAGATAAATGGCATGGTCTTTGGTGACAGTGAGAAGGAAGGGATATTAAGGGGTCATAATTTCTATCATGCCGATCTTGGCTTTGCGATGCAGTTACCCCGCAACTGGAATGTCAAAAATCGTCCCGATCAATTACTGATCACTGCCCCGGGCGGAGCAGCCATCATGCAGATCGGGGCTGAAGACCTGAACAAGCGCATTTCACCCAGAGAATTCATGCAGACCCGGCTTAACCTGAAAAAACTGGCCAAAGACCAGTCGCTGACTATCAATGGCCTGGATGCCCATACCGGGCTTGCACCGATTAGTACCAGTTTCGGCAGCCGAACAGCCCGATTTACCGTCATCTATTTTGATAACCGGGCATATATAATGGCGGGCGTTGCCAAGGATCCCGAAACAGCACTGGAATTTGACCCGCATTTTCTTGCCAGCGCACAAAGCTTTCACGCCATTACCGCAAATGAACGCCTCCTGGCCAGACCACTACGGCTGAATACCATCGAGGCTGGTGCGGATACCCGCTTTTCTGAACTGGCTAAAAATTCCCCTCTGGAGTCCTATCAGGAAGAGCAATTACGCCTGATCAATGCCCTGTACCCGCAGGGTGAACCACAACCCGGTATGCTGCTGAAGGTGCTCCAGTAACAGGCCTGCCGCCAGCCAGGTAAATCCAAGTTAGAAGATTAATTTAATCCTGTTTCTAATTTAATCAGGATAAACTATTGCCGAAATTACCAATCGTCTTTTATCCACATTTTTTGTGGATAACTTTGTGGATGAAGTGAGTACAGAAAACGCTATTCAGCGCTACTTATGAAAGCAGGACAAATCTGATAAAATTTAACCGATAACGTTTATTCTATAATTATCAATATATTACACGCAAGTATATGGCTTGCAGACCCATCAAACTCGGTAACTGGCAGAAACAGTGCAGCTCAGAAACGTATTGTGTATAACAAACAGCGCGGAACGGGCCAAATGACTCAATATTGAACTTTCGCCAGGTATTTTATTCAAAATAATTATCAGGAAAAATCCGTTCTACCTCCTAGGACGGTACCTATCCCGGTCTCCCCAGCCGGGTATTTTTGGCCCCGGGATACTCTCCTCCCCTTTGACAGACCCGGGGCCTTTTTTTATCCCTCAAACCGAGTCCTGCAAGCCAGCCATTCTTCAATCTTGCACCTGGCTTCCTCAACACCGGTCCCATTCTGTGCAGAAAATAACTGAGCGCTGAATCTGCCGTCACCACACCTGGATTTCAGGGCCTGGAGAGCCTTGACGCCGGCACCTCTGGACAGTTTATCGGCCTTGTTCATTAATACATGGACGGGCAGATCAGCTTTGATACACCATCCCAGCATCTGCTCATCATAGGGCTTAAGGGGGTGCCGAATGTCCATGATCAACATCAGCCCCATCAATGATTTTCTTGTTTCAAAATAGGATTGCATGACCTGGGCCCAGTGCAGTTTTATCTTTTCCGGGACTTTGGCATAACCATAACCCGGCAAATCCACCAGGCGCTGGACGGCGCCGACAGTGAAAAAATTCAACTGCTGGGTACGGCCGGGCGTTTTACTGGTACGTGCCAGCCGGTGTTTCCCGGTCACTGCATTAAGCACACTGGATTTACCTACATTAGAACGACCGGCAAAGGCGACCTCAACCCCCTGGTCCTGCGGGCATTGAGCCAGGGTATGTGCACCAAGCAGAAAAACCGTATTGTTGTAATTGATTTTTGACAATGGCTTGCAGACTATACTAGTGATTATTTAGCTGACATTGTGCCCATGTTGGGTAGAATTGCCTACAAGCAATGCGAATGATACAGTTCGGGTCTGTATCTGAACGGAACGTAATACAACTTATTAGGCACGCCTGACTTGATAATCTATGATACGTAAATATTCTATTTTCATAATTTTTTTCCTGTCGCTTATTTCTCTAAATAGTCATGCTGAAGGCAACGCCGCAGCAGGCAAGGAAAAATCCCAGTTGTGCGCGGCCTGTCACGGGGTTGATGGTAACAGCAGTAATCCGATCTGGCCGAAACTGGCCGGGCAACATATTGAATATATCGTCAAGCAATTGACAGATTATAAATCAGGCAGCCGTGAAAATGCCCAGATGTCACCCATGGCAACCAATCTTTCCGAACAGGACATGCTGGATATTGCGGCCTATTATTCCAGCCAGAAGATTAAACATGACAAGACTGATCCGGCTGGACTCGTGCTTGGCCAAAAGATCTACCGGGCGGGCAGCATCGACGCGTTTGTGCCTGCCTGTACGGCCTGTCATGGCCCCAATGGCCGGGGTAACCCGGCTGCATTATACCCCGCCCTCGGCGGACAACATGCAGCCTACACCCAGGCACAATTGAACGCATTCCGGGAAAGTGCACGCACAAATGACAACAATAGTGTCATGCGCACAATAGTAGGCAGGATGACTGACGAAGAGATCAAGGCAGTCTCCGAGTACATACAGGGTTTACATTAAATCCGGTTGAGGTTCTGAAGCCTGCTCATTTACTTCCAAAGGACTGTTCGTGGCACTTTTTATGTTTCCCGGGGTCAATCTACTCATATCAGGACAGCATTCGCGCGACGAATTGTAATAAATATCAATAAAATTATCGGAAATACATTATGAAATTAAGAACACTCTTTACCGGTTTGTTTGTGGTTTTGATATTCACTCATGCATGGGCAGGCAGTAATGACGCACGTCCATTTGATGAACTAAAACCACCGCAACCGACAAAATCAGGCAGCAAGATAGAAGTGGTCGAGGTGTTCTGGTACGGCTGTCCGCATTGTTATTCGCTTGAACCCTATCTTGAGAAATGGCTGGAAACAAAAGCTGATGATGTTGAGTTCCGGCGGATCCCAGGTGTATTAGGCAAAAACTGGTTACCACATGCCCGCGCCTACTATACGGCTGAAATTCTCGGCGTACTCGACAGGATACACAAACAGCTATTTGATGCCATACACGGGGATAACAAAAATATCATGGATGAAAAAGGCCTGAGGGACTTTTTCGTCAAACAAGGTGTTAAAAAAGATGATTTCAACAAGGTTTATCAATCAGAGGAAGTGACCGATAGAGTCAAGGAAGCCTTCATCGCAGGGCAGGGTTACAATCTCACCGGTGTGCCCGCCATTATTGTAAATGGTAAATATCGCACCAGTGCCGGCATGACTGGCTCCAACCAGAAACTGATCGAGACAGTCAACCAGCTTATAGACCGGGAAAGAAACCTGGCCCGTAATTAAAGTAATGCAACTTAGCAAACTGTCTTTTATTCATATATCCGGTTTAATGTGAAATGCAAATAACAGAACCGTTTGATCTTGTTAGAGTAGTTGTCCACAATCCCTGCTATGGAGATTTCGCGACTATCCCAACGTAATATACAGATACTGGTGGCCGTGATCACATTGATCATTTTCTCCACCATAATCTGGCACTATGAACAATCCATTGCAAATCACCGGTCCGCTATACTGGACTACGAGCAATCTATTGCAGATCACCAATCCAGCATCCAGTCCCTGCAGGAACAGCTCTTAACACAAAAACGCAGCAATCAACAATTAATTGAAAATCTTGACCAGGCACAGGCAACCTGGGAAGTTACAGAGAAGATACTACAGGACTTAATCGCCATGGATTGGGAAAGTAAATTTGCAGACGCAATGGATGAGAATGAATCTCTGCACAAGCAGATAATGAAGCTGAAATACCAATATGAAATTGATAATGCCAGACTGCAACGGGCCCAGCGTTTTCTGTCATCAGAAAATAATTCAATGAGAGATAGCCATGGCAAACTGCAAGGAGTTAATCACGAACTCGAGCAGAATATTGCCAAACTGCAATCGGATATTGATCAACAGAACAAGACCATGGCCAAACAGGAATTATTAATCAAACAACAAAACAAGGCCATTGCCAGTTTGCAAAAACCAGTTGAGGAAAAACTGGCGCCCGAACCACCTTTAGTACAGCCCATCACAGCCCGGACATCAACCGGCGAAGACGATAAATCAGATGTATACCGGCTTGTACGTATACAGTCCCTGAACAATACTACAAGGAACCAGGATTCTGTTGCCAGAAAAAACATCCTTGTCAGCGTCATTCCGACAATTCCCAACGGTGTATCAGGTGAAGAATTCCTGTCACTCGTTGCCGGCATGAAAAGCGAGGATATAATGACGACAATCCAGTTGACCAATAAATATATAATCCGACCCCTGGACAGCAAGACGTTGTCTGCTCTGACTGGCATATTGAATGAAAAAGATGCCGAGGCGGTCAGTCTTATTTTTAAAACAAAAGAATAGTAAATCCGCCAGACAAGCCGCAGGAGAATATTAGGGCTCTACATTTCTATTACATCTGCCATGATGAGATGGTCCAAGGGTGGTTGGATGAAATCACCCTGGCCATAATCAAATCCCAATTCAATTGCAGTATTCAACTGTTGCGCATTACTGATTTTTTCTATTACCGTTAGTGCACCCAGTTCTCTGGCTGCCTGGCTGATTTCTGTAATTATATTAATTTCATCGCTGTCCATGGTAAATTTAATAAATTCAAAACCGGCTTGTTTTACACAAGCTTTCAGTACCGAAGTATTTAACACATCAAACAAAGCAAATCCGACCCCCCAGGTATCACGCATCTTGTTGATAATGTTCAGTGCATTCTTCTTGTTAGCCAGGAAATCAGGCGGCCATATTTCAAAAACTATAGTGGAAGCGATATTCGGGACTTTTGTTTTTTTAATCAGACTTTCCATCCATTCAAACAGTTTATTGCTGTGAAGTGACTCTTCAAACAGGCGGATAAATAATCCGCAATTTCCGCCGGGGTTTTCTTTTTTCATATTCAGTAACTGAGCCAGCGCATAACGTGCAGCCCAAAGATCCATGGTGGCCGGATTACCGTGCTTTATATCCATATTTTTAATTTCTAGCACATCAAACATCTTTCCGTCATTTTCAACAATATTCATACACATTTGAAAATAACTGGCCTTGAATGATGCAGCAGTTTCCGAAATCGCGATATATGGTTGATAATAAGGCTGGATACTGTTGAGTTTTATAATTTCGGCAATATCAATCGATTTCTTCTCTGGAGTGGGGGCAACACCGGGTTCCGTTGGAGTTGATACGGTTGAAGCAGGTTCTGTAGATGGAATTTCTGCCGGTGAAGACTGCCCGGCCGTACCATCGCCGACCTGAATTGCAATTCCTTTTTCTGCTGCTGCAAGGCAAGCCTTATCTGCATTTTCCAGAACAGCATCAACACTCTGCCCCTGGCTAATTTCAACTACACCAATACTGGCAGTCGCTTCAATCCTGGTGTTATCATCAGCCTGGAATGGCTGTTTAATGCGGCCACAAATCATTGCAGCGATTATTTCCCCTGTATGTTTATTCTTACAATTGTGTATCAGGCAGCAAATAATGGCATCGCCCATGCGCACGATATTCAGTTCCAGTTTCTCGCTCTGTATTAATCTGGCTATGACCATAGTGATATGTGAAATGTAATTATCCGTCAGTAACAGGCCATGTTTTTCATGTATTTCTTTGTATTGATTAATCTGGACCTGCAACAGGAATGCAAATTTTCCCCCGCTCTGTTGCCCAATAACTTCCTTGATCTTTTTATAGAAGTGAACCTTGTTGAATATATTGCTTTGCAGGTTCATTGTATTTGACAGATGATCCTGCTTCTGGCTTTTTTCCATGGCATTACTAACAGCCTGCCTCAGCCTGTCCAGGGACAGTTTTGTCTTGTTGATGTAGTCCTGCGCACCAAAACGCATGGCATCGACTGCGATTTCCTCATTGCCATGTGCAGTCAACATGATAGTGACCGGGAAAGTGTCACTCGTTTTATATTTGCGTAACCATTCGAGGCCATTTTCACCATTACCCAGATCGTAGTCCATCACAAGTAAATCATACTTGCCCCAGTCGAAATCACTCGCGGGCGAGCCTTGTTGCACTGGATCATAAAACTCGAATTGTGCATCCGGTAATATTTTTACAAAAAATGTTTTTAGCAGAGCACGGAATATCTCATCATCATCTATGATGAGCACCGAATTCAGATCACACTTTAACGGGATGACGCTCATTATAATTGTTCTTTTAAACCAGTATTTGAAGTTGCAGCTTATTCGCCGAAGACCGCTGCCTGATTTCTGCCCTTGTCCTTGGCCTTGAACAGTGCAACATCGGCACGACGCATGATTTCTTCCGAGGTTTTGATCTCAGGAATATAGGCAGCCATGCCAATACTGACTGTGCATGCGACAACTACCCGGTTAATTTCACTGGAATCGTCAAGATAAAAAGACTTGTTCTCTACAGCTTTCCTGATTTTCATTACAGCTATCCTGGCACCGGCCAGACCTGTGCTGGGCAATAGTATTGCCATTTCCTCCCTGCCGTAGCGTGCAACAATATCTGTTTCACGAACGGATGTTTTGATCAGTTTGCCCAGGCTGGCGAGAAATTTTTCCATGTACTCCATGCCATGGGAATGGCTAATTTTATCCAGGTAATCTATTTCAATCAGTAATACTGAAAAATCCTGGTGATGACGTATTGCCAGTAAATGTGCTTCTTTGAGACGCAAATCGAAATAAACCCGGTTATAAATGCCCATGGATTCATCACTGATTCTTTGTTTTTCCAACTGCTCAAAGTTCTGCATAACGCCAAACGCCCCTGTTAATACCTGGCTCGTAATCAATACAAACACGGCGCCCAGAAATAATATTACCGAGACCAGTAAAATCAACCAGGTATCATCCGCCTGGGTACTGAACAGCGCAAAAACAAGGTAAAGGACGGAAAATAACCCGACCATGAGAGACAGCCAGACAAGTCTGTTCCTGATCCAGCCGGGTTCCAGGCAACGGGTAACTTTCAGGATCGAGTTAAAGTAGTAAATGTGCATTACCAAACCCACCAATACCAGCATTACACTTGCGGTTTTCAACATCTGAGCTTCATACATGGCGTAATTTCTCGTCAACTACTAGGTTTTTTCGGTCAGGAGAATCCATGACACATCCTGCGTTATAGCCGGAAACAAAGTTGCGGGAAACACTTGTCAACAATTTGTTGCCCCTGTTGAAGCAACATGGATCCACTGTGATTTCCGGTTTGCGCCCTGCCTGCGTACCAGGCCTGGTATTTCGTCTGATTTGTGATAATAACCCGATGATTTTTCTCTATAATTAATTTTCCGGACCGGGCAGATAAATTAAGCAAAAACTACTCCGCAGTAATATTATGTGCCTGTGGACCCGGGTGGAGAAATGGGCCTGTAAAGCCCAGCAATATAAGGTTAACACTATATCTTTCTTCCATTTCAAGGCAAACTTAACCAAGTGTGGATGTTATGCACTGCTTCTGTAATTACTGCAATTAATGCTAGTATTTATTAGCAGGCCCAGTAAGGTTTTCAGGGATTTTATAATAAAGCACCTGATTGAGTCATAGCCGATTCCATGCTGTTATTTGACTCAGGTCTGTACAATGTCGAGAGTATCGGACTGAACGGTCACAGGCTAGCCCACAGTACGCGTTCCAGAAAGGTCTGTGTAACTTGGTCAAATCATCACAGGATGTCCCGTCGTATCCCATTTCAAGTACCGGGAAGACGCCGGTACAGCATTGGCTAAAACGACCAGGTTCAACCAGAGGATACCGGCAAATTTTTAACCCAGGGTTAACTAAATGACCAGAGATACTTTCACTATCGCCTCCATCGGCTTTGATGAACGGGATCAGAATGTCCTGTTGACAGTGGTTGCTCTGTCCAAGAACCGGTTGCCACGTTTTGTGTTGTTTGAATCATCGCCGGATAAAAAACTGGCTGACATACTTATTGTTAATGCTGACAATTCCGATGCCATACAACGCTGGAATGCTTATCTCAAGTTGCATCTAAATACAGCGACTATTTCCACGGTAATGGCATGCGAAGCATTACCCCCCGCCAATCCTAACGACAAAAACCGCTACCTGAAAAAACCACTGGCTGCCACACGTTTATTGTCAGTGCTGGAAGAAGTCGTTGTTACCGAGCATGGCTATGCTGCACCAAAGGCGTTTGAAGGCGACATCACCAGTTCCGGTGATCCCCCTGTTTCCGGCCCGGCTGCAGGCGCCAAGAACATTTCCGCCCTGGTGGTCGATGATAGCCTGCCAGTACGGATTCAAATGAAAAAAGCATTGCAAAATATCGCAGGCCGGGTGGATTTTGCCGAGTCCGGCGAAGAGGCAGAAAAACTGATCCACAACAATATCTATGACATCGTGTTTCTGGATGTCATTCTTCCCGGGGTAGACGGTTATGATATTTGCAAGCTGATCAAGAAAGACCCGCAGAATGGTAAAACCCCGGTAATTATGCTCACCAGTAATTCGTCGCCCGCAGACAGCATCAAGGGCAAAATGGCAGGCTGCGATACGTATCTGATTAAGCCTGTGCGTCAGGACATTTTCAAGGAAGTGATCCATGAATATCTGGAGCTCGAATAAACATGTTCAGAACCTGGCGGGTTATAGCAATTTAACCTTCCCTATTGTGGTGAAAAATGGCTATATAGAGTAATGGCTGCTAACGATAGAAATCTTGCAACCAAGGCCGGGGCTAACGCAATCCAGCCATGATGACGCCGACGGCAGTATTAAACTATCTGGTCTCACGCAAGAGAGTATTGGATTTGTATGTTCAGGAGGAAAAGGAAGACACTCGCTATGGTTTCAGGTTAGGCGAGTTGAGATTTTTGTTGCGGCCACAGGTAAAAGTAGAGGCCATAAAAACAGTGCCAGTCTGTTCCATGCCCAACACACCCCCCTGGTTCGCAGGAATGATCAACCTGCGCGGCAATCTGTTGCCGGTTTTTGATATTAAACAACTACTGGATATGACAAGCCCGGAAACGTCTAAATGGATTATCGTCTTTGGCCAGGATGACCGCGCCACGGGAATTTATGCCGACACTTTGCCGTCCGGAGTAAACATAGATCGTCCCGCAGATACAGCCCCGCAGCTGCATGAATTTTTGCAAGATTGCGTGGAAAATACTTTAATGCAGGGAGAGCACATGTGGGTCGAGGTGGCATTTGAGAAAATGTTCGAAGGATTACGGGCCAGATTTTGATTTACCGGAATGTGGGTGGTGAAGGATATTCAATTAGAGATATAGCCAGGCGGGGGAGTATTTAATGACACAAATCATACCGATAGAACACATAAAAGGGCTAAAGTCTGCACAATTGATCGGCATATTACTGTTTCTGCTCATGGCGATCCTCGTCAGTCTGGGAATGTTGTTATATGCCAACTGGAACATGCGGGATGCACTCACGGCCTTGCAAGCCGGAACGCAAAGCAAAGACTGGATATCCCTGACTGCCATGGTCATCGCCTTTATTTCTTTCTTTCTGATGGCGCCCCTGTTCCGGTATCTCGTCCATTCCCTGGAAGAGCATGTAAAAACCGAACAGCGTACCAAAAAGGAAAATCAGGAACTCAGCGATGCCGTGGTTAACCTGTTGCAAGGCGTAGACAAACTGAGCCAGAGAGATCTCACCGTGCGTATGGATATTACCGAAGATGCCACTGCACCCATTGCGGATTCACTGAACCTGCTGGCCGACGAAATAGCCGGTATCCTGCAGGGTGTTACCCGTATTTCCCATGACATCTCCAAATTCTGCCGGTCCGTTAAAGACCACTCAGATACGGTGATCCGCTACGCCAACGAAGAACGTGATGAAGTCGATCGCACCAATGCCGAGCTGGCTACAGCATCCGAAGCGATGGTAAATATTGCCGAGCTGGCCAAGACCTGTGGTGTTGCGGCGGATGCAGCAATAGATACCACGGCCAAGGCCAAGGACACAGTGATAAGCACAGTGGGCGGTATCAACAGTATCCGCGAAATCATCCGTGAGACAGAAAAGCGCATTAAACGCCTGGGCGAACGCTCACAGGAGATCAGCAGTGTGGTCAGCCTGATTAACAGTATTGCCGAGCGTACTCATATCCTCGCCCTTAATGCCAGCATTCATGCCGCTTCAGCCGGTGAGGCCGGGCGCGGATTTGTCGTTATTGCTGATGAAGTACAGCGACTGGCAGAAAATGCGCGCGAGGCTACCGGCCAGATATCATCCCTGGTCAACAACATCCAGGCTGAGACATCGGAGACCGTTACTATAATGAATAACGTTATCACCGAAGTCGTCTCCGGCACCAAACTGGCGGAGCAGGCTGGTGTGCAAATGGAAGAGACACTCTTGCGCACCCACCAACTGGTCAACATGGTACGTGAGATTGCAGTAAATTCAGACCAGCAGGTCAAGACGGCCACGCTTATCACTGAACGTGGCAAGGCCATAAAAGGCAGCACTCAGAAAACCAACCGGGAATTACAGGAACAGTCAGTGTATGTTGATAACCTGGTGCTATATTCTTCCGAACTGGTCAATGCCGTCGGTGTATTCAAGCTGCCGGAAACACCTGTGAAAAAAGAGTCTATACCACCAATACGGGGCGTTATGTAACCTGGTATACCGCCTCCATCACAACAGACAGTGAACGCTCACCACCGCCGATATGTCTGATTCAAGCGCGATGCTACAAGAACTTCTGGATCGACTGGATGCGATTCTGAATCAATCACCCATGGCACCGGAGCAACTACAGTTGTTCTGTGCCGGCCTTGAAGAAACCGGAGAGCAGGCCATGGCGGCAGGTTATCCGGGTTTACTGGATATATGTCTGATATTTCGGGATAGCCTGGCTGGCTGGCACTACGACGCCAAAGCTGAAGCAAGTGCAATGGATATTTCAGTACTGGCAACCTGGCCTGAAGCTGTGCGTAATTACCTGCGTCAACCAAAAGCAGATACCGGTAAAGAAGCACTGATGCAACTGGTCTGTTACCCCGCCTGGGGCGCCAGCATCAGTCCGGATGATGCGGTCATGCTCAAGGGACTGTTAGATATCCATATTGATCCGGCTGACTCGAGACCGGCCAGCACGGAACTCGACCTTGAAGCATTAGAGAACAGCAACTCGCCAGCGCCCACCCCCCCTGCCGTTGCTGATCTGCCTGATATCCATATCAATACTGCATTACCGGCTCCATTGCGGGAACTGATCAGCATCATGGTTGCGGAGTTGTTGAATATCAGAACTTCTATCCAGCAGGTTCAGTCGATGGTGCTATCCGCCCAGGTGGATCCCGAATTACTGACACAGGCCTGGCAAGACATTACCCGGACCCTGGGTTTTTACAGCGATGCTGTCACCAGTATTGATTTTAAGGGGCTGGGGGCAATAGTCAGCCATGTCCGGGATAACCTGGACGCTGTGGATGTGGCCGATCAGGACCAGTTTACGCCGTTACCTGGGTTGCTGCTGGAGTGGACTGATGTTGTTCTGGCCTACCTGCAAAATCCGGTAATCGCAGAAACGGCAGATGCATTACTCAACTTCGTACGTGCCAACCACTGGCCTCACCCCCTCAGTAAAAAACAGGCCAGTAAACTTACTCCAATATTCCGGGCATTGCAGGCCGGGACAGTTGTGCAGGCAAAACCTCAAAGGCAACAACTTGCGGGGCAGGAAGATGTATCGCTCGCCTTGCCAGATGATGTTGATCAGGATCTGTTGGAAGCCATGTTGCAGGAACTGCCGGCACAGACGGAGCTATTATCCTCCGCCCTGCAACGCCTGAATCATGGCGGCAGTCTGGATGACATACTGGTCGCAAAACGTATTGCTCACACCCTGAAGGGTGCGGGCAATACCGTAGGTGTCCGGGGTATCGCTATGCTTACCCATCATCTGGAGGACATCTTGCTTGAACTCCATAAACAGGAAACTCTCCCTACACCCCGTATCATGCAGACACTGATGAATGCTGCAGATTGCCTGGCGGTTATGAGTGAATCCTTGCTTGGCACCGGCGATCCACCTGAAGACGCCGTGGTTATGTTGCAGGAAGTTCTGGATATGGCGAACCTCATCGATCAGCAGGGCATTGCTGCCCTGGATGCCATCGATGCAGACCCTGAAATCACTGCTCCCGCAACTGGCAAGGCTCCGGGCAGCAAAACAGCACTGGAAAAAGCCAATACCGGTGAACGTGAAATGGTTCCCATGCTGCGTATGCCGGCGTCACTTGTGGACAACCTCCTGCGCCTTATTGGCGAAACCAAGATCTCGACCGGGCAGATTAACAATTTCATCCATGAAACCCTGCTTCAGATGAAAGATATGCGGAACTGTTTCGATCAACTTCAGCTGCTCGGAACCAAGGTACAGGAATTAACGGACATCAAGGATCTGGGTCTGATACAGCAGAGCAAGAAAAAAAGCCTGTACGACACGCTGGAGATGGATAATTACACAGAATTACATTCTTACAGCAAATGGCTGTCAGAAGCGACTGTTGATGCCAACGAGATCGGCCAGTCGGTTACCTCAAATCTTGTCAAATTGCAGGATATGCTGGCGGCCCAGGCCCGGCTTAATAATGAAACGCAGGATAATGTCATTCGTGCCAGGATGCTGCCGGTAGACACGCATTTCCAACGCCTGCAGCGATGCGTCAGGCAGGCATCCAAGCTCACCGGGAAACCAGTAGAACTGCACCTGGAGGGTGGCAGCACTTTACTGGACAGCGAAACTTTGAACGCTTTACTTGACCCACTCATGCATATACTGCGCAATGCGGTCGACCATGGCATAGAGAACAAGGCTGATCGTGCGGCACGGGGCAAGCCGGAGACCGGGAATATCACAGTTTCCTTTGCCCGTGACGGGAATAATATTCTGGTTTACTGTCGTGATGATGGTTGTGGCCTGGACCTCAATGCCATAAAACAAAAGGCGATTACCCAGGGCCTGCTGGATGAAGATCGGCCTGTCAGTGATACTGAACTCAGGCAATTTATCCTGCGTCCCAATTTCTCCACCAAGCAGGAAACGACACAAGTATCAGGACGGGGGATCGGGATGGATGCAGTACAGGCCAGTATCAGTGCCCTCTCGGGTATCCTGACGATTGACAGTGAGACCGGTCAGGGCACCACGATGCGTGTCCGTTTACCACAAAATACACTTTCACTGTTTGCCCTGCTGGTGCGTGTAGGACCTCGACGCATGGTCATTGCAAACCGTGACATCGTCCGTATTGTACATAACGAGGACGGAAAACTGTTGCACTCAGATGATAAATGGACTTTTCAAATGGATGGGGATAGTTATCCCGCGATGCCCATAGAAAAACTGTTGAATATATTTGTCGAGCGGCGTGCCGAGGAAAGGCATTCACGCACTACCATCCTCTACGGGACAGAAACCGGATCTACCGCAGTAATGGTAGAAAAAATACTGGGTAGTGGTGACGTTGTCGTCAAGGGACTGGGTGATTATGTCCCGAATATCCCCGGCATTCTCGGTGTAACACTGCTCGGTGACGGGGTGGTTGCACCGGTACTGGATATCGCCGAATTGTTACGTCATCCCCTATCACTTTCAGCCGGTGCGGGACTTTATACCCATGAAATTCATACAACAGTGAAATTGCCCACCGCGCTGGTAGTAGATGATTCACTCAGTGCCCGGCGGTCACTTGCCCAATTCATGCAGGACGCCGGTTACGAGGTGCGGCAGGCGCGGGACGGGATAGAAGCCATGGATATTATTATGACGCATAAACCTGACCTGCTCCTTTCGGATCTGGAGATGCCCAGAATGGATGGCCTGGAACTGGTTGGACATATTCGCGCCAATACCTGCATGGCAGACATTCCAATTATTATGATTACTTCCCGCGCCGCGGCAAAACACCGGGAAGAAGCACTCGCCTCCGGCGTAGATGTTTATCTGACCAAACCGTATGCCGAGGACGAGTTACTGGATGAAATACACAAACTGGTACAACACGTGGACAGTGTATCGACATCCTCTTGACCCCATGACCTGAACACTTATGAGCCCTGAGACCCATATACCTCCCAAAGAAATTGTCCCTGACTTTGTCAGACTGGCCCTGGGCAAGACCCGGTTATTGCTGCCGGGCAAGGAATTAATGGCCATCGAGCCCATGCAGAATATAAATCAGAAAAGCAAAGGTGATTTAAATTATGTCACGATGAAAGGCGTAAAGGTCCCGGTATATGCCTTTGGTGAGGATTTACAGTTGGTTTCTGTCAAAGACAGCCGTCATCAGTTTTGTGTTTTTCTGGATGATAGCCAGGACCGTATCGGGATATTCTGTGATGATGCAGGCAAAGTGACTCTGGACGATCTGATACTGAATGAACTCCCGGACTGCATGCACAGCACAGTTACAGTGATCCAGAACATTGCTGTAAGCAAAAACAATCTCTACTGCGTCAGCAACCTGACAAACTTGTTACAACTCGTCAGGCCACCGGGTTGCGGCTGATACATGCAAGACACAGCACAAATTCCTGCGACAACCTGCAAGGCCTGGTTATTACCGACGGGCAACATCCATGTGGCCATCGGCGAATTTGAACTGTTGCATATCATCGCCGGCTGGCAGCGGTATATGCCGGTTCCACGCAGCCCGATCTGGTGCCATCATGTTTTTTTATGGCAGGGGCGACTCCTGCCATTATTTGATTTGGAAATTTTTATAAATCCTGTACAGGAAAAAGTCAGCGCATCCTTTTCCAATCCCCGTGATGTCGTCGGCGTCATTGCCTATGAAAATCAACGAGGGCAGATACAATACGGCGGCTTGAGACTGAACGCACCACCTGTACTCAGGGTGGTCAGCGATGATGAGATATGCGATTATCCCACGGCTTATTCGGGCTGGGACGAGATAGCACTGTCCTGCTTCAAGGATCCTGGTTTAGGACCAGTACCAATACTTGATATACAACAAATTTTTTGTGCCAGATTACAAGCAACAGCTACAACAACCGACAGCGCAGACAGACAACCATGAGATTCCTGATAATCGATGATGATGCAAGTTTGCGCGCCCTGCTGAAAAAACGCCTGCAACAAAAGTGGCCAGTTGCAGTGATTGAAGCCTATGATCCGCTCAAGTCCGGCGTACCGGATAAAAATTTCCCGTGGGAAAATTACAACCTTGTTTTCCTTGACTATGATCTCGGCCTGGATGATCTGAACGGCCTTGATGTATTAACCAGTATAAAGCAACAGGCCAACGCTCCATTCGTGATTATGGTAACTGGTCACGACAGTGTAGACATTGCAGTCAAGGCCATAAGACAGGGCGCAAATGATTACCTGATCAAATATGACGTAGTTACAGACAAGTTATTTGAAATGATAGATGATGCCCTGGCATCCGGTGAAATCTCCCAGGAACTGAAAAGGATTGCCACTTCTGTACAAATTAATTCCGGACAAAGCCAGGACTGGCAGATACCCGGGTATACCTGTCTTTCGGAGATCAGAAAGGGGCAATCCACAACATTGCTGGCAGAACGAATTGAAGATAAACAGCGTGTAGTTTTAAAAGTACTGAGTATCCAGGACGCAAAATCATCGGTAGTCCTGTTGAAACGATTTGCACTGGAATTGAATATCCTGGCCGATCTTGATCACCCCAATCTTATCAAGGTGCTGGACCACGGCGTTACCCCGAATTACGCCTGGTATGCGACGGAGTTCTTGGCGAAAGGGGATCTTGCAAGACGTATTTCCCAGGAAAAATTAACCCCGCATCAAATACAAAATTACATCCTGCTGATTGCCAGCGGGCTTCTGGCCCTACACCAGAAAAGTATCGTCCACCGTGACATCAAGCCAAGTAACATACTCTTCAAGGATGACGATAGCCTGGTTATAGCCGATCTGGGCATTGCCAAGGACCTTGCCTGCGATGAAGCTTTTACCATACATGGAGACGTATTGGGCACACCTTATTATATGAGTCTTGAACAAATCAACGGATCACCGGTTGACAAACGCAGTGATATTTACAGTCTGGGGGTAGTGTTATATGAACTGCTTACAGGTGATCGTCCATTTACAGGCGAATCAATTATGGAAGTAATATACAAACATACTGCACATGACCTTGATTCCTTGCCTGATGCAGTCAAGGTTTGGCAACCCGTCATCGATAAAATGCTGGCCAAGAACCCGGCTGACCGTTACCAGGATCTGGAGCAGTTCATCTCGGCAGTCAATGACATTAAGACCTGACGCATCCGTTACCATGTAATCCCGGTTAAGCTATTTCAACATGGCAAAAAATAACGACTATAAAAATCCGCGCCCCAACGATTCTGACGCAACTGGATTGATGCATGAACGGAATGGTGAACAGGAATATACCGAGCAACATCCACTGGTGCGCGCCAATCTTCTGGAAATACTCTGTCACTCCATCCCCGCCAGTCAGTTCACCATTGCCGTTGGTGCCCTGATCTCTGTTTTTGTTTTCTATGGACATACCCCTGCACAGTTGCTGTTTTCCTGGTTCAGTGTTGTCGCAGGCATATCAGCCGTCCGCATTTATCTGGCCCGCAATTTCCTGCGAAACAGCATAAATCCCGATCAGCTTGACCGTTTCCAATACATTTTCAATGGCTGGACTGCGGTGATGGGATTAACACTCGCTGCCGGTGCCATTTTTCTTCCCCCACCAG
>Ga0214472_10001391_pt1 | contig 27374 bp, 23 predicted proteins | sample RVTome_6_FD_207662 | JGI IMG/M metagenome (GOLD analysis project Ga0214472, IMG submission 207662) | Soil microbial communities from uranium-contaminated site in the Upper Colorado River Basin, Wyoming, United States - RVT140D175 | ecosystem: Environmental > Terrestrial > Soil > Contaminated >...
CACCCAACGCCGACCGGGAATCGTCAAGAACTACTTCAAACAGAAAGACGTCGCCTATGCCGCAGCATAGAACTGTTCAATACTTACCGCTCCCGGTAGTATCAGCAGAACACCGACGCATACGCCGTTATGTCCGACGATCTTGGCGCTACATGGTCCACCCCGGTTGAGATCCCCCTGCCGTGGGAAAATATGCACACGATGGGTGTTGTACCTCGTGTTGGCCCCAACGGGGAATTCTATGCGATTTCCTGGGATACAGAATCGAAGATCTATTTTGCCCGTAGCTTCAATGGGCTGGAGGACTGGGCCACCTCGGTGGAATGGGAGGACACGATCGAGGTCGTGGAGCGCAACGACTTTTGGTGCCTGCCGGAACCCCCTGGGCCCGGATGCGAATCGCGGTTCCCAGGTGATTTTCGAGTCCCGCCATTCGCCTATCTGGCAGTGGATAGCAGTGCCGGCTCCCCGCGCTTGGGTACCCTCTATTGCGTGTACTTCGACACGACGCTGCCGAACGACTTTCAGAGCTACGATCGGAATGTAGACCTCTACTTCACTAAATCGACGGACCGCGGTGAAACCTGGACCACGCCCACGATCATGAACACGGACCCCGAGTGGCCCGGTGACCAGTTCTTCCCGTGGATCGAGGTGGACTGCGTAGGCAATCTTCACGTCGTCTTCTTTGACACAAGAAACAGCCTCCTGGGCGACCCTTGGTACCAGCCCGACGATAATGATTCTCAAGTTGAGTTGGACGCCTATTATGCGTTCAGTTCGGACGGCGGTGATACGTGGCAGGAGTTCCGCCTCACCGAGGACTCCTTCAACAGCGAGTACGACGGCCATCCAAACCGCGACTTCTGGGGTGACTATCTCGGGCTCGCAGCCGGCTTCGACAAGGTGTTTCCGGCGTATCCGGGCGCACTCGTTAACGCACAGCCGGACATCTACACGAACATCATCGACCTCCAGCCCGGGCCGTGCTGCACGTCGCAGGGCTCGTGCGAGAGCGTCCGGCCCTGCGCGTGCGTCGACGACGGGGGCACCTTCCTGGGCTACGACTCCGAGTGCGAGACGGCCGCCGACTGCAACGAGAACGACGCCGACGACCAGTGCGACATCCCCACGGGCACCAGCGAGGACTGCGACGGCAACGGCATCCCCGACGAATGCCCCGGCCAAACCGGATGCTGTGACAACGAAGATTGCGGGTCAGGCAAGGTGTGCTGCGGCAATACGTGCTACACGGGGACCTGCTGCTCCGATACGGACTGCGGCAGCCCGACGCCGGCGTGCCGGACGGCGACACATACCTGCGTCCAATGTGTCAATGACACGTATTGCGACGAGCCGCTGCCGTTCTGCCGCACGGGGACGTACACGTGCGTCGAGTGCTTCGACCACTCCGACTGCGAGGAGCCCGAGCCCTACTGCGGAGAGGCCAACCTCTGCGTCGAGTGCGTTGACGACAACGACTGCACCGGCCCGAAATGCTACTGCGGCGTCTTCGGCTCCTGCCTCTGCTGCCAGAGCCCGCCGTGCCCCATGGGCCCGAGTGGGGGAGGGTAGCCCGCCGCGGCAAACCCGAAGCTCGGATGAACTCATGCGGCCCGAAGTGCTCGCCCTGCTTCCGGGCCGCCTGCCAGGCGCGTGGCATGCCCGGCCATCGGGCGGGCATGGCGCGGCCGCTCGAATCGACGGCGTGCTCATCGCCCCCGCCGTGCCCGGGCGGCCCGCGACCGCAACGAGGATCCGGTATACGCCGCACCTGACAGGCACTCCCCTCGCGAGGCGTCTGCTCATTAGCGCGGTACGATGCCTGCCGGAGAGACAAACATGATTCAAAGCCACGTTCTCGTCGCGACCATTCTCCTGTCGCCCGCCGGGCCTTCCGAGCAGGTCACAACCCGCGGCGACGGGGTCGGAATTATCAAAGACAGTCGTCCACGAATGTTCGATCGCTTCTTCCGAGTCGGCCCGGCGAGACGCACATTGCCAGTGAGGTGGGCGCGGGCACGTGCGTGACCGTTGAACCGCCGGCCGTTGAGCCGGTGCGGAAACCCCGCCCATGCCGCCCTTGAACTCGCACGCTCGTAGTGCCTTGGCGGTCACGGCATGCACCTTGCGCAACCCTTTGCCATTCACCTGTCAGGACCACGACGTCCCGTTCATGACTTCTCAATCGTGACCCACCGCCAAGCTGTCGCCCAACCTGAAGACGCGGCCCGGCACCTGACACGACAGCCCGGTGGAGTATCCCGTCGCTCGTGTCCGCGGAACGGACCCCGGCTGCGCGCCTGGGCTCCGATCGCGCATGCCGGTGGCGATGAGCACGTGAGGCGAGTCGGTCACATAGCGGCGCGACGATCTTGGCCGCCACGCTGACATCGGGTCGTCAGTAGCGGCGTACAGGCGCCGATCGCGCATTCAACACGCGATTCTCTATGCCTGGCGACGGAAGCTCCGGGAGGCGGCACCCTTTGCAGAGATCCACGTTGCCATGCCCCACGGGTCAGCAGTGCCTGACCGCGGTGTAACGAGGTCGGTTCAGCGCCAGTCGCTTCCGGGCGTGCTGCGGTCCAGCTTCAGTTTGGCCACCCCCTCGGTGCCGCGCGCGTCGAGCGTCAGCGCAGCCATGGCCTCTGCCACGGCCGAGTCCAACAGCAGGACGTTCCTCCCTTCGTGACTGAACGCGGTGTCGTCGGGCCGCGGCTGGTCCAACCGCAGCCCCCACCCACCTGTCCTTTGCGTGAACCGGAAGGCCTGGCCATCGGCCGCCCTTCTGCACGCCAGCTTCGTCGACAAACGATCCAATGCGGCAGCCGTTACTGTAAACATGTTTCACCATCCGTTCGTACGAAAACGAAGACGTTTGGCGGAGAATGCCGACTCGCCCGGCGCGGGCCACCGTACGCTCGATGGCCCGAATGTCCGCCCTTCAGTACCCGGGCGCCGGCCGCTTTATGATCGTGGCTTCGAGCCAATAGGCGTCCAGGCGGAGACGGTTTCGCCACGGCGCCGGTCAGCGCGTCGATCTCAGTCGTCGCCGCGCGCACATCGACGCCGCTGGCCCGCCGGATGTCTGATCGGAGCGGCCCGATGGCTGCTCAACGCCGTTCAGTTGGCCGTTGCAAGAAACCGCAACGCCCGCCGGCGCGCGTGGCCGCGTAGGCAGCCATGGACAACGCGCCCGGCGGAGGCAGTCCGAACCTGGGATCGCCGCGGCGAAGGTCCGGCGTTGCGCGATTCAGGGAATCAGCGAGCCTACCAGCGTCCGCCGCGTCCGCTGCCGCCGGTTACCGGCCGCGGTTTGGCTTCATTGACCTTGATGGCGCGTCCGCCGTGATCCTTCCCGTCAAGAGCCGCAATGGCCGCCTGGGCCTCCGCGTCCGTGCTCATCTCGACGAACCCGAAGCCCTTGCTCTCGCCCGAGTGTCGGTCCGAGATGACGGTGGCGCTGTCGACAGTCCCGTGCCCGGCAAACAACTGCTCCAGGTCAGGGCCTTTGACGTCGTAGCCGAGGTTTCCAACATACAGTTTCCTACCCATCATGAATCTCCTCGAGAGGCAACGAGCCGGTTCCAGCAGCTTCTCTACGCCTGCGGCTTGCAGCCAACGACCGACCGCACCGCGATCGATGCGAGGCGCCGTTACATGTACGACTGCGGGACAAACGCTTTCTCTTGTGGAAGGGAACAGACGGATGTCGGGCGAGCGTAGCTGAGGTCGGTGGAAACCGGATGCTCGGGCTCTCTGCGTTTCTGCGGCCATTGCCGCACATGGTCTGCCTGGCGACAGCGAGCCAGGACGGCAACGTGCCGTCCTCGAGTGCGCCAAGCCGGTCTTCGAGCCTCCGTGACCAGTCCTGATCGGGAGTGTGTACCCACGTCCGCGGGTAAATCCTCAAGAAGGGGATTAATCATCGAAGATCGCTTCTACAGGTAGGATATGCGGGAACGACCGATCTGCCAAGCGCGTTTTCGTTTAATTTTTTCGTGGGGTCCGTTCCTCACCGCCCGGCGGCAGACCTGCCGGCGCCCGGAAACGGGAACCTACGCCGGCGGACGGACCAATCCCGTGGTTGCCAGCCGTTTCTCGTCGTTTTTCGCCCCACAAACCCACGGGTTCTGTGGGCGACCCGAGCACCGGGCGCCCATTCGGAGCCCGCGTCGCCCGGCGACCATTCGCCCGACGTGATCGGGGTGTTGGGCCCGTACCACGGGTGCCCGGAGACCCTGTGTACGAATGGTGCGAAGGCGGGCGGTATCGACCTCGTTTTCGGAGATATTCGTCGTCGGAGCCAGGCGGGGAAATGGAATAACAGCGGATCGGCGGAACGCAAAGGTCAAGGGCGTTCGCGCGAGACCGCGCCGCCCCGAAGCCACCACCCCGAACGCCCAGAGATCTACCTTGGCGCGACCTCGTCCTCGATAGTCCATTTGCTGCCGAGGACGCCAAAGGCCGCCAAGGATGCGTTCGCGGTCCCGAGCCCGACCGAAACCGCCGTCGCGTGTAAAGACGGCAGGCTCGGTGCCGGCCCGGGTCATGACGGCGATGGTGCCAGGCAGCCGGACCCGATCGAACGCCTCGGTCGCGTGCCCACGAGCACGCCGACACCGAGCGAGGGTGCCAGGAATGTCGTGCGTTGGCACGAGGTTCAAGTGGAATCGGTCGGGGCGTGCTTGTGTAGTGGACTCTGCCCACACTGTACCGCGTGCCTGCCCTTGTACGTCAACGCTCTGGTCGTCGGATGGGGTCAGGCAGCCTGTCAGAGGCGGTAACCCTGCAATCGCCGGTACGAAGGCGAATTGCTTACTTTTCATTCTGTCACGTTTCGATCAAGATGGGCTCGCGGGCGACTCCTTGGGCGGCCAAAAGCCCTTTCCCTCCCAGTGCAATTCGGAGAATCGCTTGTACACGAAGTAGACGGCCGGAAACACCAACAACTCGCCGAAGAAGCTTGTTGCAAGGCCGCCGATCATCGGCGCGGCGAGACGGCGCATGGTATCTGCGCCGGTCCCGCCCGCCCACATCAGAGGCACCAAGCCCATGAAGGTGGTGGCCACGGTCATGGTTTTGGGACGAATGCGCATCACCGCTCCCTCGTGAATCGCATCCCACAGATCGCGGAGGTGGCGCATTTGTCCCTGTGATTTGCGACTGTCGTACACGTTGTCCAGGTAAAGGAGCATGACGAGGTTGGTTTCGGCATCCAGCCCGGCCAATGCAATCAGCCCCACGACCACCGCCAGCGACATGTCATAGTCCAGCATGTACAGGAACCAGAACGAGCCGCTGAGCGTGTAGGTAAACGTAACCAACGTGAGCACGGTGCGGAACCAGGAACGCGTGCCGACGTACAGTAGAAAGATGATGGCCACCAGAGCCGCAGGCACGGCCACCATGAGCCGACGGTTCGCGGACTGGATGTATTCGTACTGGCCCGACCAGACGATGTTGTAGCCGGGCGGCAGTTCGACGGTCTCGACAACCCGAGCCTTGGCGCGGTTGATCCAGCCGACGATATCCGTGGTGGTCAAGTCCACGTAAATCCAAGCGGTCTTGCGCGAGTTCTCACTCTTAACCATCGGCGGACCCTTGACGATCCGCACGTCAGCGACTTGGGCAAGGGGCACCTGTGCGCCTGATGGCGTGGAAACAAGGGTTCGCTTGAGCGCGGTGAGGTTGTCGCGCAATTCGCGCTTGTACCTGAGATTGACCGGATAGCGTTCCAGGCCTTCCACCGTCCAGGTGATGTTCATGCCGCCTAGTGCCGAGAGGATGACATCGTTTACGTCCTCGATGCGCAGACCGTAGCGGGCGACCTCATCACGATCGATGTTGAAATCCACGTACATGCCACCGACGGTTTTTTCAGGATACGCACTGAGGGTGCCCGGCAACGTGCGGACCTCCGCGGCGATGCGCTCTGCTAGGTCGGCCAGGACGGTCAGGTCCTCGCCCATGATCTTGATGCCGACGGGTGTCTTGATGCCTGTGGAGAGCATGTCGATGCGCGTCTTGATGGGCATGGTCCAGGCGTTGGTGACGCCGGGAAAGCTGACGACCTCGTTCAAGCCGGGGATGTGCTCGCCGCGGTCCTCATATCCGTATGAAAGTTCGTCCATCGTGATGGGGCGCTCGTCCGGCAAGAGCCAACGGATGCCGGTCCAATTCTTCGTCCATTCGGGCCAAGAATTGTAGAACCGCTCGACATGCCGCTTGCGCCATTTCTCCCGGTCGGGCTCGAGCATGATGGTCGTCTCAACCATCGATAGCGGTGCCGGGTCGGTGGCAGTTTCGGCGCGGCCGATCTTACCGAACACGTGATGCACCTCCGGGAAGCTGGCGATGAGCGCATCGGTCTGCTGGAGCAGTTCACGGGCCTTGGTGATGCTGATGGCCGGATCCGTGGTCGGCATGTAGAGAAGATCACCTTCGTCCAACGGAGGCATGAACTCGCGCCCCAGGCCGGGGAAGGCGGAAACAAGTTGTGGAAATCGCGTCGCCAATGACTGTCCGATCCAAGGGACGTTGCGGGTCCCGAGCAGCGGGAAAAGACCGCTGAAAGCGAAACAGATGGCGAGAACGATCAGCTTCTTGCGATGTTGCATCGCCAGAGCGAAGAAAGGATTGTAAATCGCTTGCATTACCTTGCTGATGGGATTCACGCGCTCGTGGAAGATCTTCTGGGGCACGAGTAACATGCCGAGCAGAATGACCCATCCGAGCATGAGCCATTGTCGGTCCTTCTCGTAGGGGCCCAACGGTATTACGCCCAGCAGGGCCGCGGGCACGAACATCGCTGCCATCGTGATCGCGAGGTTCCATCTCCATCCCCATTGTTTGGGAAGGACGCGAGAAGTGATCAGCGAGAGCATGAGAACCGGGATGATGGTAATGGCCAGAACCGACGCGGCGGCCATGGCGAAGGTCTTCGTATACGCCAGCGGTTTGAAGAGCCTCCCGCTCTGTTCTCCCAGGACGAAGATGGGCAGAAAGCTGACGGTAATGATAAGGAGAGAGAAGAACAAGGTGGGGCCGACTTCCTTGGCCGCCTCGATGATCAGTTCGACGCGCGGGCGATGAACGGGCGTTCGGCCGGCGGCAAGTTCCGCGTGGATACGGTCCTCCTCGCGGTCGAGGTGTTTGTGTGAATTCTCGACCATGACGATGGAACTGTCGACCATGACGCCGATGGAGATGGCCAAGCCGCCCAGGCTCATGATGTTGGCATTGATACCCATGTAGTGCATCACGATGAGCGCGCACAGCAGGCCGGTGGGAAGCACGAAGATCGCAACCAGCTCGCTGCGGGCGTGCAGCAGGAACATGATGCACACCAGCCCGACGACGATCATTTCCTTGATCAACGTGTCGGTGAGCGTCTCGACGGCTCGCTCGATGAGGCCGGAGCGGTCGTATTCGGTGACTACGTCCACGCCGGGAGGGAGGCCCTGCTTGAGCTGGTCGAGCTTCTCCTTGACGTTGCGGATAACTTGCAGGGCGTTCTCGCCGAAGCGCATGACCACGATTCCGCCGACGACCTCACCCTCACCATCGGCCTCGGCCAATCCCCGGCGCATCTCGGGACCGAGTTGAACGTCCGCGATGTCCCGGAGATAGACCGGCGTGCCCGTCGAGGTGGCGCGGATCACGATCTTACGCAGGTCTTCAAGTCCCTGTTGCGACCGGACCCGCCAGATCGGAGTGCCTATTTGTTTAGCATCCTGGATTTGTTCCGGTGTCAGCGCAGCCAGATACCCGCGTCCTCGCACCATGTACTCGGACTCGGACATCTCCAGGACGCGACCGCCAACGTCGTTGTTCGACGCTCGGATGGCCATCTTGACGTGGCTCAGCGGGATGTTGTAGGCCAATAGCCGGTCCGGATCGACTACGACCTGGTACTGCCGGACGAAACCGCCGACGGCGGCGACTTCGGAAACGCCTTCCAGGGCCGTGAGTTCGTAACGCAAATACCAGTCCTGCAAGCTCCGCAGTTCGGAAAGGTCGTACTCCCCGAGGACGAGACTCGTTTTGCCGTCCCGGGGACACTTGCCGCCGTGCTCGAACATGCGGACGCGTTCGAGTGTGTCGCGTATCAACTCGGGGGCATCCTCCATCGATGCGTACCACGTACCGGATGTGTCCGGGAGGCGATACATCCCGTCCGGATGATCGGGGCAGTAGTACCCGTTGCGCAGCGAGTATTCGTACACCCAGCCAACTCCGGTCGCGTCCGGGCCGAGCTGGGGCGTTATTCCTCTGGGCAGTCGGCTGGATACATAGTTGAGATACTCCAAGACGCGCGACCGCGCCCAGTATATGTCCGTTCCATCCTCAAATATGATGTAGACGAATGAGTAGCCGAACATGGAGTACCCGCGGACAACTCTCGCGTACGGCACCGCTAGCATGGAGGTAGTGAGTGGGTACGTGACCTGGTCCTCAACGACCTGCGGCGCCTGGCCGGGGTATTCGGTGAACACGATGACCTGGACATCGGAAAGGTCGGGGATGGCGTCGAGGCGGATGTTATAGATGGTCCAGATGCCGCCGAGAACGATAAACGACGTGAGAATCAGAACCAGCAGCCGGTTCCTACAGCAGTATTCGATGATCTTGGCGATCATGGGATCTCCCGCCCATTGGCGCCCGAGCGGCTCGACCTGCTCACTTCACATCCTTGAGTTCGCCGCAGGTGAGCATCTTGAAGCCGTAGTAGGGATTCCGCTTCTCTTCACCGCTCTGAACCCAGTCGCCCTTACTCATGGGGCAGTGGTAGATGTAGAGCTTGGGCCAGCGATCCCGGCTCGGTCGCGCAACCTCGATGACTGCATTGAACGCGGCACTCAACTCCACGAAGGTGACTCGATCCTGCTCCAAATTCCTGCCTCTGATCTTCAGCGCCGCCGCGCGCAGCCGCTCCGTCGACGACCGGAGCCCTTCCAAATCCACGATGTCCGAGCCTCGGATGTGCTTGGTGAGTTCATCGCAGGCGGAGACGATGGCCAATGCCTGCCGCGCGACATCCGTCGTACGATCCGATGCGAGGAGCGATTGCAGATCGAGATAGTGCTCGGTGAGGTAGTTTACTTGTGCCTCCACATGCTCGGGCGCCTTCGTAGGCCAGGAGAAGGTCGCGGCGTGAACGAGCTGCATGCCGCAGATCGAGCAAGAGCCAGGCCTGTGCGCCTTGATTTGTCCGGGATGCATTGGGCAAACATATCCGGGTTGATCCGCCAGTCGTGGTGGCGCGCGCATCGTCCTGGCCCAGGCCACTTCATTGATTGCCTTGAGGCGCATGCCACAGACGGGACACGCGCCCGCCTGATCGGAGAAGTGCCCGCATGCCTTCATGGGACAGACATAGGCCGCGTTCGAGGGGACGGTATCTGTTTCGACCTTGCCTTCGGCTCGCTTCCCTTGCAGTACCCGGGCGCAAATCGTGCATGAGCCGGGCGTATCGCTATGCACAAGGGGATGAACCGGGCAGCGGAAGGCGGCGGCTTCCGCCAGGCCGGGGGTCGGCGGAAGATTCGCGTCGGCCATCTTTTCGTCGAGCCAGACTCCCCGATAAGCGGCCAGCCCCTGTCCGCAACGTGGGCAGTTCCCGGCGGCCTGACGAATCACGCCGGCGTGCCTCGGGTCGGGGCACGTGTACATCACTTTGAACGACATCATTCGACGGCCGCAACGGGGGCATTCTCCGGCGCTGTTCGAGAACACGTGCTGGTGGTCCGCACAGGTATAGGCCACGTCGGCGCCCTGAGCCGCGCGACGAATCGGTACCCAAGGCAGCTCGCCCAGGGGTTTGAGCCCCATGCCGCATAAGGGACACTGGCCCGCTTGTGGCGAGAAGTACGCACCCTGCCTCGAGGGGTCAGATTCCTCGGGGTGAGTTTCCATGGGGCAGGCGTATTTCGCATCCGCCGGAATCCCCGTGGTCGGGCCGCCTCCTACTTCTTGGGGTACCGCGTAAGGTGCCGGCAGCGCCAACACGATCAGGCACATCATGGTTCGTCGCATGGGTATCACCAGTCCTTACTCGTGGCGCATGTACTCTTTCGTCCAGGGCACTTGATCCAGGGGTTTGAGTTTCATCCCACAGCGCGGGCACTCCCCCGACTTGGGCGAGAAGTACGGCCCGCGGTTCGTCGGGTCGGTCACATCGGGGTGCTCCTCCATGGGGCAGGCGTAGGCGGCATCGTGGGGCATGGTCTTGTGTTCCACCATGCCCCGTCCGGCAGCATGATCGTGCGGCATGGCGTGATCGGATGACGTCTCGGAATCCGGCGCGCGCTTGGTAGTCTTGGCGCGCTCGGCCTCCATCATCTTGGCGACCGCCTCCTTCAGCTTGCTTTCGGCGTCCAGAAGAAACTGCCCGCTGGTCACGACGACTTCGCCTTTATCGAGTCCGTGAAGCACTTCGACCATGCCCTCTTCGGCCTCGACGCCGGTTTGGATCTCGCGCGGCTCGAACTTTCCACCTCCGCGATCGACGAAGGCCACCTTTCGCTCACCACTGTCGATGTAGGCGGCGCGCGGAATAAGCAGCGCTTCATGGGGGAACTGCGACTCGAGCTTCACATTCGCATACATGCCCGGCTTGAGTTCGAGCGCCGGGTTCTCGAACTCCAGCCGGACCTTGATCACGCGGGTCTGCTGCTCCAGATAGGGGTAGACGTAGACGACCTTTCCGAGGAACTCTCGTCCGGGAACGTAGGGAAGCGTCATCCGCGCCGGTTGACTGGCGTACACCCACGGAAGCTGGTATTCGTAGGTGTCCACATACACCCAGATGTGCGACAGGTCGGCGATCGTGTACAGGCGCATCCCGGGCATGACATACATGCCTTCGAGGGCCATTTTCTCGGTCACGATGCCGTCCGCCGGTGAATGCATCGTCAGCGTTTTCTCGACCTGTTTCGTCTCTCGGATTCGGGCGATCTGCTCTTCCGAAACGTCCATGTACCTGAGCTTCGTTACAGCAGCTTCAACGAGCCGCGCGGCCTCCTCCGTCGCAGGCGCGAACGTACTTCCTTCCAGCAAAGGCAGGTTGCGGACGGCGGCAAGGTATTCCTCTTGTGCAGCGTACAGTTCCGGCGAGTAGACATCGAAAAGCGGCTGTCCCCTGGCGACGTGCTGCCCCGTTTCATCCACGTACAGCCGCTCGATCCAGCCCTTGAACTTCGTGTTGATGAACGCGACCAACTGCTCGTCGTAGTCGACGCGGCCGACGGTGCGGATGATCTTGACGAGCGGACCGCGTTTCACGACCTCCGTGCGAATCCCCATGTTCTGGATCGTGACCGGATCGATGCGAATCGTGTGCGCCGAGGGAGATTCGTCCTCATTGGCATAGACCGGGACGAGGTCCATGCCCATCGGGCTCCTGCCGGGCTTGTCGGAGATGTAGTTCGGGTCCATCGGGGCGCGCCAGTAGAGAACCCGGCGCTCCGAAGTCCCGCCACCCGACGCCGACCCGCCCTCGTCCGCCTTCTTGAGCGGGGTCAGCTTCATGTGACAGATGGGGCATTCGCCGGGTCCCTTCTGGAGAACGTTGGGGTGCATCCCGCACGTGTACCACTGTTCATCGTCTCCGGCCGTCGATTCCGATGCGGAAGTGCCCTGTTGGCCCGGCGCGCCTGCGGTCCCCCAAAGCCAGCGCCCGCCCGCCAGGCCGGCGACGAGGGCGACGCCGGCAACAAGCAGGATCACCAGTGCACGCGCTTCTCGTCGTGGGGGTCGGTCGCCGTGGCGGGTTCCGAGCCACGAATAGGTCCGTATTCTCCGGTTCATCACGGCGCTCCAGCCTCGGGCAGACTGAGCCCGATGGCCTCTTCCAGATCGGCGGCGCTCCGTTCCAACTCACCCAGGGATCGGTGGTACTGAATGGTAAAGACCAACCATTTCCGCCAGTTGTCGATGACGTACAGAAAATCGTTCGCGCCGGCAACGTAGGAGGCCTGTGAAACCTGGTATGTCTGCTGGGCCTGCGGGATGATCGTGCTGTCGAAGAGCGCGGCCAGGTCGCGCTGCGCTCGCACCCGCTCCAGCGCGTCCTCGATCTGAAACTCAATCCTGTTCTGTGCGGCGGTGTACTCCTGCCGCGTCGCCATGAGGCGGTGCCGGGCCTCGTTGATCCCGCCCTTGATCTTGTCGAACCATATCGGCAGCGAAAACCCGAAGGTGATGGCCCAGTTGTCCGTACCATCCTCGCTCATCGTCGAGACGACCGGCCGCTGACCGGTCATGGGGTTCGGCGGCGGCCGGAACGCGTCCCGTGGCTCCATGTACATCCATTCAAACCCCAGCGTGAAGTCGGGCCAGTAAGCGAGCTTGGCGAGCTCCACGGCTTGCTTCTCGCGCTCGATCTGATGTTCCAGACGCTTCAGCGCCGGGTTGGCCTCGGCGGCTTTGGCGAGAAGTTGCTCAAGGCTGAGGTCCGCCCTTCGGATATCGAAGCCGTCGAGCGGTGCCACCGGCGTAGTCGGCGCGCGATCGAGCAGCTCGTTGACTCGCGCGATCATCGTCACCCGTCGTTGGCGCAGCGAGATGAGTTCGGCCTCGAGGCTGCTCAGCTCGACCTGGGCGCGGAGGACATCGTCCTGCGGGCGGCGCCCGGCGGCCACCTGCGCCCGGGCCACGTCGATCAGCCCGCGCAGCAACCGTTGGTTGTCTTGCGTGATCTCGATGCTCTTATCGAGCACGTAGAGCTGAAAGTACGCTCGCTTGACCTCGGCGATGACGCGCAGGCGCACTTCCTGCAAGCGCTGAAGCGCGGCCCGCGTCTCCTCCAGGGCGATGCGCCCTGTCCGGTCGAGCTTGGCCGGCACCGGGAACCGCTCACTGACGCCGAGAACGAAGAAGTTGTCTCCCTCCGCGGTGCGGATCGGCTCGGGAAGCGTGCGGGTCGTCACCATCGGATCGGGAAGCGCCGTCACCTGAACGATTCGCTCGGCCTTGGACCGCGCCGTCTCCTCCGCCGCCTTGACGTCCGGGTTGTTTTCGAGGGCTGCCACGATGAAATCGCGCAGCACCTCGAGTGTCCGAGGCTCCACGACTTCCCCCTCCGGCGTAGTCGGTTCCTCTCCGGATGCGGGCAGCCGGGCGTAAACCGCACCATCCGATGCCCGCGCCGCGGTGCGCTGCTGAATGTAGGTCGCTACTTCCTGTGTGCCGTCGCGATTCAGCGCACAACCCTGACCAAGGATCGGTATCCCAACGACGGCCGCCGCGTACAACACGGCGGATCCGAATCGAACCCGCGATTCAACCATTTCCGAGAACCTCCCGAACCAGTGGACCCTCGAGTTGTCTGGCCCTTGACTTGGCTTCCTCGGGTTCAGCTCGCGTGGGTTCGGGCCCGTTCATCCGGGCGCCGATCCTGCGTTCGAGCCTCGCTTCGAGTTCCTCCCGGGTTCGCGGCGCAGCGCCGTCTCTTACGCGGAGCATTCTGCCCGCAGGTTGGGTCGTTAAGCAAGGCGGCGCAAGCACCGGCGCGTACGCTCGCTCGCACAGCCTCGACGGCCTCCCGCGGCGTTCCCATGGAGGCGTTTTCAACAACGAGCGAGGATCAATGATCGTGATCGTGTCCACCGTGGCCGTGCGCACCGTGATCGTGGCCGTTCTCTTCGCCGGCCGGCCCGTGCGTCATCTCCTCCGGGTTGACGGTGAACCCTTGGGCAACCAGCCTGGGTGCATACTTGGCCGGATCCGCGAAGAACTTCTTGTCGCACGCCTTGCAGCAGAAATAGATGTTCATGCCGTTACCCGCGGTCGTAAACGACTTTGGGTCGATGTCTTCATTCATCACCGGGCACTTCGTCTGGTACGTGTAACTGTTGGCGAGGGCGGACGCATACTTGGCCGGCCCGCGCTGATACTTGTCCACGCATCCCTTGCAGCAGAAAAAGACCTTCTGGCCTTCGTGCTCGATGAACACCTTGGGGTCCACCGGCTCCTTCGAAACCGGGCAGGTAACCTGCACCCTCGGACGGTCCGCGAGTGCGCGACGCTGTGCAGCCGCTTTCTCCGCGTACCGGGCGGGATTGGCTTCATACTTCGAGACGCAGTCCTTACAGCAAAAGAACACCGGGCCCGTGTCGGTTTCGACGTTGACGGCGAGATTGACCGGTTCGTCCGTCACCGGACATCGAGGAAGTGAGGCCGTCGGGGACGCCTCCACCGCGTGCTCATGGTCACCGTGACCATGTCCATGGCCCTCGTGCTGGGCCAGCGCCGGCGTCAGTGCCAGCCCGAATGCGAAAGCCGATCCGAGCAACATCTGCTTTGCGAAACGGTTCATCGTTGGTACTCTCCGTCGTTACAACGTCCGTGGGTATCCGGCCCGAACCACGTGGTCCGGGCCGATGGTCCCGGCCCTTACCCTTGGTTTGATGCACGGGCGTGGGGGTTCCTTCCACGCCCGTCGCAAAAAGTCCGGCAGGCGACCCGAGGGGGCAAAGATCGGCCGTCTTGCAAACGCCTCCACGGGGTCCCGAAACGCCACAAACCCCGCGGCGGGCAGCGCCCCGGCGGCGGACCGTATCGCCCTCGTAACGACGATGATCCCGACCCGGCCGACAACACAGACCCGCTTGCGCGGTGGACAAGGCGAGAACGCGCGTGTGACGAGCGGTTGGATTTCAGGTCCTTCGCTTTTATCATCGTCCGTTCGGGTCGTCCAGCACGTGGCCGGCCAGGCCCCGACCAAGGCGAGTAGGGCGCGGGTGAACGAGAAAGACCTGATCGATCATTGCCGAGCCGGCGAGCGCGACGCGCAGCGTGCGTTGTTTGAGCGGACGTCCACAGGCATCTATCGCCTCCTGCTGCGCATGACCGGCGATCCCGACGCCGCCGCCGATCTCACGCAGGAGACCTACGTGAAGGGGTTCCAGGGCTTGGACCAATTCGACGGTCGGTCCGCCGCGATCTCCACCTGGCTCTACCGGATTGCCGTCAACGAGGCGCTCCAATTCCGTCGCCGCCAGACCGTTGCAGCCCTGAAGTTGCAGGCGCTGGTGCCGACTCGTGCCACGGAGGCGCAACGGCCTCAGGTCGATGTCCGACTCGACATGGAAGCGGCCCTTGCGGAGCTCGCGTCGGACGACCGGGCCCTGCTCCTGCTACGCTATCAAGAGGAGCTTGATTATCGGGACATTGCCGAGATCCTCGTGTGCCCCGAGGGTACCGTCGCGTCCCGGCTGAATCGCGCCCGGGACCGGTTGCGGGGCATCCTGCGAAAAAGTTACGGCTAGATGGAAGGGGCTATCTCGTCCAGGCATCTAACTTAGTAGGCTTGCGTCCCAACCGAGAGGTCTGCCCATTGACCATCGTCGCATGTGCGACGGCGGGGGTGAACCGAGATGTGCTGCGAAGAAACGGAACGACAACTAGGACGCTACATCGACAACGAACTCTCGGCGGCGGAGCTGGACCAGGTCGAGGCCCACCTTGAATCGTGTACAAGCTGTCAGGCGGAGATGGCGGAACTGCGCGAACTCGCGGCGGGGCTGGCGAAGGCCAAGTCGGTGCCTTTGCCGGAATCGCTTTGGCAGCGTATCGAATGGCACCTTGATCAGAAGACAGTGACTGCCAGGCCGACCCCTCGAGTGGTACGCCTCCGGATGCGCGCCGCGCCCTGGGCGATCGCCGCGGGTGTGGTGTTGGCCGTCGGGCTGGGGATGTTCGGCCTGTCGTCGCTCGAGACGACCGCCCAGGCGTCGACGGTGGATTTTGGCGTCCTCCTCGACGCCCTGCCGCTGGACGCCCACAAGGCGTTCCGCAAGTTCCTGGTTCGCTACGACGCGAAGCCCACCACGCCCATCGACGCGAAGCGGATCGCGCCCGACCTGAACTTCGACACGCCGTCTGTACTGCCCGGCGGGTTCCGATTGCAGTCGGTCTATGCGCTCCGGATCGGAAGCATGAAGGGGATCGCCGCCGCGTATGACCGGGACGGCGAGTTTCTCGCGGCCGTGTTCCATCCGCCGATGAAGCATGAGAAGTTCGGATCGCATGAGAGCTACCCGTGTGTCATCGGCGAGCACTGCGGGCACAAGGTGCAGGTCGGCGACTGGAAACTGGTTCACCTGACGGATCCGACGACGTGCCATTGCCTGTTGAGCCGGCTCGATGAGCAAAGCGAGATACCGACGGTGATGACGGCGATCGCGCCCGAGCTTGGCGAACTGGGGCCCGCTGACGGCCATCGCCACCCGTAGCTTGTGGTTGTGGCGCCCAAACGGCGTCTGACGTACGCAGTCTGTTGAAGGAACGATTCCGAGGAGAATCAACCATGAAGCCTCGAGGAGTCTATCGGCCGGCCATTATGTGCGTTGCCGCGATCCTGGTCGGCGCGCTTGCTCCCGCGCCCTCATTTGCCCAGTGCGGCGGTGGTGCGTACTACGGGGGAGGCGGGCATTACGGCGGGCATGCCTATTACCGTGGAGGAGCGAGCTACGGAGCCGCCTACGGAGGGCGAGCGTACTACACCTCCGGGCCGCGAGTCGTGTACCGCTCCACCCGTTACTATGCCCCGCGGGCCGTGTACCGCCCCGCGTACTACTACCGGCCGAGACTTGCGTACGGCGCGCATTCGGTGAGCGCGGGATTCGGCTACCGCCGCACTCATGGGCATTACACCTACGGCGCCGCCTATGGGCACCGTGGCTACGGCTCCCACCGATATGGTGGGTCCCGGGGCGGCGGACACCGTTCCCACGGTGGCCACCATTGACGCGCCTGGGCGAACACGGGCCATCGCCACGGTGAGGGGCCAGGTCGTGCGCACGATCCGCTGGCGCGGTGATCGCGAGCCCCCTTGTCGCGAGGCATCCGGTGCGGCTCGCGGATGGTATTCAATGTGCGATCCCAACAGGGGACAGGGAGAACATCAGTGAATCGAAGCCATGCTGCAGCCCCGATCATCCTGCTCGCGAGCGTGTGGCTGGGGGCGTGTGAAAAAAGCGAAGAGCGGACACCTGGCCGGTCAGACTCCGGAACGCACACCGAGGCGGCGTTCTCCGACGCCTACGGCTTGATCCACGGCTTCGGCGTCGATTCATCACTTCCGGCCAACTCAGGATTCGGAACGTGCGTCGACGATCCCCAATTCCTCACCGAGTGCCAAGCGCCAGTCACCGAGCCCGCCGCTCCGGCACTGTCGAAGCCTGATGCTTCGGAAACCGCCTGCACGGTAGCGCACCACAGCGGTGCTTCCTTGGCGGTCGAGCATTCAGCGGCTGCGCAGATGGCGAATGCTGACACGGCCGTCCCAGCGGAGGCCACGCTGGCCGCTTTGCCTTTGAGCAAACGGTGCGACCAGACCGATTCGTCAACGGATCCCGCGCCCAACGCCGACGCACCAGCGACCGGACAGGTCGCAGGATGCTGCTGCGGGATGAAGCCATGCGCATGCGGATGACAAGTGGAGGCTCCTCTCTATCGGGCCCCGTGCCCATCGGCCGAACACCCGTGCGCGTCCACCCCCATGCGCTTTTGGGTAGAACCTGACTGGAGAAGACGATGCTTGTTCGACATGTATCGAGAATCGTTTCAGGCGGGCTCCTGGCCGTGTCACTTTGCGCGGTCTCCGCGTGCCAGTGTCCCGGAGGTGCTCGCTACATCATGCCGTGCGGTGGATGCGACCACACGTCGCATGAGGCGCCACCATCGCCGCCACTGCCGCCATCAGAGCCAGAGGCGGAGGCTGGCCAACACCAATCTCATCGTCACTGACGAGGTTGGGCGCGCGACGACGGGTCAGGCGTGGGGAGCGCACAGGGCCAACAGACGCGGACAACGGCCCGCTTGGCGATTCACCCGGAACCGATCTCGACCGGACGGTTTCCGGTTCAATTCAAGGGCTGCACCGCGGTGTGCCGCCGCAAAGTAAAGAGAGTCTTTTGATTGGAGAAACGGGATGGGAATGATGGGTTGGATGATGGGGTTCCTTACGATCTCAAACTGACCGGTTCTCGGCTCGACCATTGCGATTTTGTCGGGGAAACAGCCCCGACCGGGGCGGCACGACAGTAGCCACGGGCGTGAGCCCGTGGTAATGGTCCGACCACGAAACCGAGCCCCGCAGGGGCGAAAGAAGACACGAGGGCATGTCATCCGGAAGGATCGGTCAGTCTGAGTAAAGTAAAGAGAGTCTCTTGATTGGAGAAACGCGATGGGAATGATGGGTTGGATGATGGGGTTCCTTACGATGTGGCTGATGATGTTTGGATGGACGGGCTTCGGGCCGTTCGGTACCGGACCGCAGTAGCGATTTCCTCGTGCGGGAAGCCGAAGCAGCGCGGCCCGCATTGTGTTGCTTGATTAGAGGTCGGGCAGAGTCCGCCTGCCGCGTCGAGCCTTGCGCGGACGGGCCAATAGGAGCTGAGAATGTCGCCGATCGTTGCGGTTGTACTGGTCTTCTTGACGATTGCTCTGGCCGGGTTGACTCAACTCGAGGCACTGCTCGACGCAGCCCTCGGGCCGTTCTGGTTCATCTTCCAATAAAAGGTGTCAGGATGATTTTCCGGGACTGTGTGCCCTATGAGGGACGGCCGGTAACCCGTATGAGAAAATCATCCTGACACCTTTTTAGCGCGGGCGCCGGTTGGCTTGATGCAGCCATCCGCGGAGATTGTGGGCCAGGACCTCGACTTTCCGCGCCCCCATGATGTGCTGGATGAGCCCGGGCGGGACCTGGAGGGCGGTCATGGCCTTCTCGGCCTGGGACCAGAGCCGCCTCCGCTTCGAGTCCGTTTCGGCCAGGAAAAGCTCGCTGACGATCTCCTGAAGGCGGTTCAGGGCGATCACGTCCCGGTGGTCATAGTAGCGCTCGATGACCTTCTTCTGGTAGGGGGTGTACTCCGGCATCCGGACTCTCCGCGGGTTTTCGGACCCCGATGATAGGCAACGAGAGCCGGTAGGTCCACCCGGCCGTTGACAGGGCCGGGGTCGGTCGCTAGCATGTGAATTGTCATGGTGGAAACGACGGCCAAGCTTGGATTCTCAGCGAACGCCGCGGGCGTGGGGTGTGTGTGTTCGTGCGGCTGTAGCTGTTGTCCGTTCAGGAGAGGAGGAACGGCCTGACGGGAATCTGAGCCTGCAAGCGATTGCGAGAGGATTCACAAGCCCGTGGGCACGTTCCCGCGGGCTTCTTGTTTGGGCGTGACGAGCGGCCGTTGGACCGCGGTGTCGGGGATTCGGGAGGGAGCAGGTATGACCGAGGTGTATGTCGATCTGAGGACGTCCGAGAGCGACGAACAGCCGGCGGCGTTGCTCGAGACGATCAGCGAGGAGACGCCGACCGAGCGTTTCGTCCCGTGGACGCTGGAGAGGTTCGGCCATCAGCGATTGGTGATGACCAGCTCCTTCGGGATGGAGGGATGTGCGCTCATCGACATGTACGCCCGTGTCGGCAAGCCGCTGACCGTGGTCTATCTCGACACGATGTTCTTCTTTCCGGAGACCTACGAGCTGCGCGACCGCCTCGCTGAACGGTATCCGCACCTTCGGTTCGTCAATCGCGGGACGAGCCTCACGCCCGAGGAGCAGGCCGCCAAGTACGGCGACGAGCTATGGAAACGTGATCCCGACCTGTGCTGCAAAATCCGCAAGGTCGATCCTATGGTGGAGGTGATGGCGGAGACTGACGTGTGGATCACGGCTTTGCGGCGGAGCCAATCCGCAACCCGTAAGAACATCAAGCTGATCGACTGGGACTGGCGGTACAAGGTATTGAAGATCTGCCCGCTGTTCGCGTGGGAACGCGAGGACGTGTGGGCATACATCCAGAAGCACGACGTGCCCTACAACAAGCTCCACGAACGGGGCTATCCGACCGTCGGGTGCACGCACTGCACCAAGGCGGTCCCGGGCAGCTCGCCGTGGGAGTACTCCCGCGACGGGCGCTGGGCGAACATGGAGAAGACCGAATGCGGCCTGCACGGTGGTGCAGGCATCTAGTCGAACCGTCTCACCCGGCAGAGAGAGGGCCGGGGCGACGGGCGGGCCGCGTGCCTTCGCCCGCGCGGGATTCGACGGCTACGGTGATCCGTAGCGCCGCGCGGGCCAAGGCCTGCGGCTCGAGAAACGCAGACGGAAAGGGCCGGACATCCAAGAGACACCTCAGCCCGCGGGAAGGGGGTTCGCAGTAATGGCGGATACACCGCAGAAGACGGAATCCAAGGTCGAGGCGATCAAGCGCAGCAGCCGGCACCTGCGGGGCACGCTCGCGGAGACGCTGGCGAGCGACTCGACGCATTTCAGCAAGGACGAGACGCAGCTCCTGAAGTTCCACGGCTCCTACCAGCAGGACGACCGGGATGAACGGCACGAGCGGCGGAAGCGCGGCGAGGAAGAGGCCTGGCAGTTCATGATCCGCTGCGCCATTCCCGGCGGGATCATGACCGCGGACCAGTATCTCAAACTGGACGAACTGGCCGACGTGTACGCGACCGGATCGGTCAGGGTCACGACGCGACAGGGGTGCCAGTTCCACGGAGTGATCAAGAAGAACCTGCGCTCGACGATTCGCGGGATCAATGAGTGTCTGCTGACTACCCTGGCGGCCTGTGGTGACGTCGAGCGCAACGTAATGAGCTGCCCGGCCCCGCTGGCGGACGTCGCACATCTTGCGGTCCGTACGGCGGTCAAGGAGGTGGCCCGGAAGCTGCGGCCCGCGACAAAGGCCTATCACGAGATCTGGCTCAACGGCGACAAAGCGATGACGACCGCGGAGGAGGAGCCGTTCTACGGCGATGTCTACCTCCCGAGGAAGTTCAAGTCCGGCATCGCGGTGGCGGGGGACAACTGCGTCGACGTTTACTCGCAGGATCTGGGGATGATCGCGCTGGTCGAGGGCGACCGCGTCGCGGGTTACAACGTCCTCGTCGGCGGCGGAATGGGCATGACCCACGGCAAGGAGGACACGATCGCCATGATCGGCCAGCCGCTGGGTTTTGTCATCGCCGACCACGTGGTCGAGGCCGCCAAGACCGTCGCGGCGATCTTCCGCGATCATGGCAACCGGGCCGACCGACGCCACGCGAGACTGAAGTACGTGATCGCCGAGCGGGGCATGGATTGGTTCCGTGAGGAGTTCGCGCGCCGCGCACTGTTCCCGCTCGACCCCTGGCGGGCGATGCCGAAGTTCGAATGCGACGACCATCTTGGCAAGCACCGGCAGGGCGACGGGCAATGGTTCTACGGCGTATTCATCGAGAACGGCCGGATCAAGGACAACCGGGACCTGAAGATCAAGAGTGTGTTGCGGGACATCGTGTCGAACTACCAGCCGGGTGTCCGCTTCACGCCTCATCAAAACGTATTGCTGACCGACCTTCCCGAGGCCGACGCCGACGGGATCGAGCGGACGCTGAGAAACCACGGCGTCGCGCCCGCCCGGGAGCTTTCCGCCGCACGGCGCTTCTCTATGGCTTGCCCGGCGCTGCCGACCTGCGGGCTGGCCATGGCCGAGTCGGAACGGCTCATGCCGACGGTCGTCAATCGGTTCGAGGAGGAACTGACCCGGCTGGGTCTGCGCGACGAGCCGCTGACGCTGCGAATGACCGGCTGCCCCAACGGCTGCGCCCGTCCCTACACCGCGGACATCGCCTTCGTGGGCAAAAGGCCCGACGTGTACCAGGTCTACGTCGGCGGCGGCATGCAAGGCGATCGCGTCGCCGACCTCTACGCCGCGGACGTTGGTACAGACGACCTCGTTCCCACGCTGCGCCCGCTGCTCGAAAGCTGGCGCCACCACCGGCGGCCCGGAGAGAGCCTGAGCGATCACTATCAGCGACTGTTCCAGCGGACGCAACCGCGGCAGATCATCACGGGCCGGGAGGAGCCGACCATGCCGCTGATTCAACTCGGAGGCCCGTCGTGAGCCGGGACCTGCTGTACCTGGGCATCACGCACGCCAGCGCCCCACTGGCGATTCGCGAGAGTCTTCGGCCGTCGGCCCGGCAGCAACACGAGATGCTCGATCGCTTGGCGCCGCTCGCCGAGGGTCGCATGGTGCTCAGCACCTGCGAGCGGTTCGAGCTTTACGCGATGACCGGCCGCCCCGACCTGGCGGCCTGGCTCGAATGCGTGGCAGATTGGTTTCACCTGCCGCCCCGCATGGTTCGATCGCACGCGGCCGTCCTGATCGGCATTCCGGCTGCCGAGCATCTGCTCCGCGTCGCCGCCGGGCTCGAATCGCGCATCCTGGGCGAGCCGCAGATCCTCGGTCAGGTGCGCGACGCGTACTGCCGGGCGTTGGCGGTCCGGACCGTGGACCCGGTCCTCGCCAGTCTGGGGCGGGCCGCGATTCGCGCCGGGCGGCGCGTGCGACATGAGACGACGATCAACCGGGAGCGGGTTTCGATCGCCACGCTGGCGCTGAATTGGGCGGAACAGTCTGCGCCGGATGGGTTGGGCCACGTGGTCATCGTCGGCACCGGCCGGCTGGCATCGGACCTCGTCACGGAGCTGGCAGCGCGGCGCACCGCGAGGGTGACGGTCGTGGGTCGCAACGCCGCTCGTGCGCAGATTCTGGCGCGATCGGTCGACGGTGAACGCGCACCGATGAGTTCCCTGGAATCAGCGGCTGCCGCGGCCGACACGCTGGTGACATGCACCTCCGCCGCATCGTACCTCGTCGACACCGGCACGGTCTGTCGACGCCGCGGTTCGCCGCTTCAGGTTGCCGATCTTTCCGTGCCGCGGAACGTCGATCCGAACGTGGCGGTGCTCCCGTGGGTCCGACTGGCGCACCTCGACGATCTGGTTCAGGGGCTTGCGGCGGGCGGAGAGGGTATCGCCGCCGCGGCCCGGATCGTGGCGCACGAACTGGCCGCCTTTCATCGATGGTGGCGGGAGCGGCGGGCCGTCCGGCAGATCACGCGGATCGTCGAGGCGGCGCGACGGAGCAGCCGCGCTGGGTCACCGGTGCTGAGGCGGCGGCTGCATGGGCGCATCATGCGCCTGAAAGCCGAGGTGGCGGCGTGACCCCCGCCGCACTGGTTCTCGCCGCACACGGCTCGGATGTCGAGCCGTCGGTCAACGAGCAGGTCCGGGCCTGCGCGGCGGCGGCCGGCGCGCGTGGCCGATTCGCCGAAGTGGCGGCGGCGTTCCACCGGGGCGACCCGCCGTTTTCGCGCGTGTTGGATCAACTTGTAGCACACGAGGCGGTCGTCGTGCCGCTGATGACCAGCGTCGGGTACTACTCCGATGTGGTTCTGCCCCGCGCGTTGGCGAAGTGCGCGACGTACGCGACGAAGCGCGTGCAGGTCACCCGGCCGGTCGGGACGCATCCGCGCCTCCGCTCGCTCGTGGCCGAGCGCGTTCGGAGGCTGATGCGGCGGCACGGGCTTGCCGGGAACGAAACCACACTGGCCCTGATCGGGCACGGCACGCCGCGCCACGGACGGAGTCGCGACGCTACCCTGGACCTTGCGAACCGGTTGGGCGCCGATGGTCTGTGTGCCGCAGTGCGCGTCGCGTTCCTGGACGATGACCCACCGGTCGAGACGCTCCTGGACGAACTCGAAACCCCGAACGTCGTTGTCGAGCCCTTCCTGATGAGCGACGGGCCGCATACGACGCAGGACATACCGCGGCGAATGGGGAACGCAATGCAGAACGCAGAATGCAGAGTGCAGAACGCAGGCGCGAACGCCGACTCCCGGAAGGTATCGGCCGGCGCCGGGCGGGTGGTGATCGACTCGGCGGTTGGAACCGATCCGGGAATGGCCGACCTGGTCATCGATCTTGCCGACCGGGCACTTCGACATACGGTGGAGGCTCCATGGTGACTGATGCGCGAGGCGTCGTTTACCTCGTCGGCGCCGGGCCGGGTGATCCCGAGTTGATCACGGTGCGCGGCCTGCGACTGCTCCGCGAAGCTGACGTGGTGGTCCACGATCGTCTCATCGGCCGCGAGCTGCTGGATGAGGTCCGTAGCGGCGCCGAGGTTATCGACGCCGGCAAGTCGCGTGGAACGCACCGGATGTCGCAGGACCAGATCAACGCGCTGCTCGTCGATCGAGGGCTCAAGGGTCATAACGTCGCGCGGCTGAAGGGGGGCGATCCGTTCGTCTTCGGGCGCGGCTTCGAGGAGCTGACGGCCTGCCGCGAGGCGGGCATTCCGTGTGTCGTGGTGCCCGGCGTGAGCAGCGCCATCGCCGGGCCCGCGGCCGCGGGCATCCCGGTGACGTTGCGCGACGTGGCCCGGTCCGTCGCCATCGTGAGCCCGGCAGCCGCCGATGGCGCGATCGCACCCTTGAACTACACGGCCCTCGCCGCCATCGACACGCTGGTTATCCTGATGGGCCGGGCGTCGCTGGCAACGATCGCCGAGTCGCTGATCCGGGCGGGGCGGGACCGGACCACGCCGGCTGCGGTCATTCAATCGGCCACGACGACGAAGCAACAGGTCGCCTGCGGCGATCTTGCCACGATCGCCGAGGTTGTAGATGCTGCCCGGATGAGTCCGCCGGTCGTGACCGTAGTCGGCGCGGTCGCCGCCGAGGCCGAGGCTGCGACGTGCCTGGCCCGGCTTGCGAGTCAGAGCGCGTAGCATGGCAAAAGGAAACGCCTGTTCAGCGAACATGAGCGGATTCCCACAACGTCGAATGCGTCGGATGCGCCGGACCGCGGCGTTGCGCGGGCTGCGTCGCGAAACGCTGGTTTCGGCGGCCGATCTCATCTACCCGATCTTCGTCGTCGAACGCCCGGAGGCGGGCGGGCCGATCGCGTCCATGCCCGGGATCGAGCGTTTCACGGTGGACACGATGGCGCGGGAGATCGAGCAGGCGTCGGCCGCGGGGATTCGCTCGGTCCTTCTGTTCGGCATCCCCGCGCACAAGGACGCGCGGGGCTCGCAGGCGTACGCCGAGGGCGGTGTGATCGCCAGCGCCATCCGCCGCGCCCGTGAAGTCAAGGAGGACCTGGTGGTCATCGCCGACGTCTGTCTCTGCGAGTACACCGACCACGGCCATTGCGGCATCGTGGACCGCGAGGCGATCGACAACGACGCGACGCTGGAGCTTCTTGCGCAAGCGTCCGTTGTGTACGCACAGGCGGGCGCCGATCTGGTCGCACCGAGCGGCATGATGGACGGTATGGTCGCGGCGATCCGTTCCGCCCTGGACGACGCCGGCAAGCCGGACGTGGGCGTTCTCTCCTACGCCGTGAAGTATGCCTCCTCCTTCTACGGCCCGTTCCGCGACGCCGCCGAGTGCGCCCCGCGTTTCGGCGACCGGCGGGCCTATCAGATGGACCCGGCCAACGCCCGCGAAGCGCTGGGCGAGGCCCGGCTGGACGTGGAGGAGGGCGCGGACATGCTCATGGTCAAGCCCGCAATGCTGTATCTGGACGTGATCCGGCGCGTTCGCGAGGCCTTCCCAGACGTCCCCCTGGCCGCATACCAAGTCAGCGGGGAGTACAGCATGATCAAGGCCGCCGCACAGAACGGGTGGATCGACGAGAAGGCGGCCGCGTTGGAATCGCTCACCGCGATCAAGCGGGCCGGGGCGGACGCCATCATCACCTACTTCGCCAAGGCGGCGGCGCCCTGGCTTCGGTAGGGCGGGCGGGCAGGTCAGCATGTCGGCGGGGCGGTTCATGGGTTCCGGGAGCCTGGCGCGGGCCGCGGGCCGCGGCCGGGAAACGGGTTCGATTGGCTTCGTTTTCAGTTTAAATCGCCGGTTTTGGCATCGCCACGGCGGTTTTTTTGGGTTCGATGTTCATTTTTTCTTTCGTGGGACGGCCGCCTTTTCCCTTGAACCCGGCGCGCAGCTTCGAGGCCCCCGGCCGGGCTGGCCAAGCTTCGGCGGGCGGCGGAGGCACGCTGCCTGTTCCTAACATATACCGTACAGTTCTGGGCGTCAAGGGGTCGAGGGAGCAAGGGATCGAGGGATCGAGGGAGTAAGGGGTCGAGGGAGCAAGGGATCGAGGGAGTAAGGGATCGAGGGAGCAAGGGATCGAGGGAGCAAGGGGATACAGGGACGGAGGGACGAAGCGGCGAAACGCGGAAACGCCGGAACGCCGGTGCGGCGGTGGTCGTGTCGCGAGCGGCGAGCCTGACCCGGCATGCTGTGTCAGCTCGCCGCAGCGATGCGAGTTCGTCCAGGCGGTCGTCGGCCTCGACGCGGAACGCCGACGTGGCCGTCCCGCCGTTGTTGTCCGCGTTGGCAGGCGTTGCCGGTGGTAGGATGCGCAGGTCGGCGTCATTCGCCAGCTCGTGGGCCCGACGGCGCGCCCGCTCGGAAAGGTCGCCTTCGTGCATGGCCTGGAGCCGCCAGGCGATGCGCTTGACCAGGTGCTGCTTGTTGAACGACCGCGCCGCCTCGCCGAAGACCTCGGCGTAGCGCTGGCGGAGCTGCGTGACCGTCATGCGGTTCAACGTCTTCACGGCCGCGTCGACATCAATGGGCATTCATCGATCTCCAGTTCTCGTGTCGCTTCGACACGGCTCCATCAGGGCAAGTCCGCGCCCCCGGATCAAGGCCGGTTTGCGAGGATTCTGCTGGAATCTCGCGGCATTCCGGCACCGCCGGAGTAATTGCGCGTAAGCGATGAATCCCGTTGGCCAGGATGGCCGTCAGTTCGCGCAGACGCTCATGTGGCGAAAGGGCAGATGGATCGTCGGTCGCGGGTCGCATGGGCATCTCCTCCGTGCTGGCCCACGCCGACGTGCGCTCCGCGCCCGGCCGGTCGTCCGGCGGTGATGTCGATGCTGCCGCCAACTCGCTACGGCGGCCTACCTGATATGTACGCGAAAACGGTTCGAATTGTCGCGCGGGGGTGCGAACGTAACCCCCGCGTTGCCCAGAGTAGCCCTACACGCAGGGACGATCGGATGTCCCGGCGGATCCCGGCGGCGGCTGGATAAAAAAGCTCACACTTGTTAGTATCTGTCGGCGTTTTTATCCAAGAGGAGGGTGCCCATGGCCTCGGTCAACGACAAGGATCAAGGCAGTGACTCGTAGTACGTCAAACGGTCGGTTTGAGGAACGAGTTTGGTTCAAGCTGGCGGTTGGCCTCATGGCCATCGGTGGCGTTCGGGAGGCCCGAGGCCAGTTCACCGGCGCTTGCTGCCTTGCAGACGGCTCGTGCATCGTGGTCACCCGGAACGATTGTCTTTTTGTAAAGGGCGGCAGTTACATCGGCACTCCCGCGTGCGAGGCGAATACCTGCACCGGCGCCTGCTGCTACGCCGACGGGAGCTGCGCCCCATCCATCGTACCAACGTGCACGTCGCCGAACGCGTTCCAGGGATACGGAACGACCTGCGGCGGTGTGGATTGCGCCGGGGCATGTTGTCTGGGCGACGGATCGTGCGTGGAAACCGGCGAGGCCGGATGCCCGCC
>Ga0214472_10001393_pt1 | contig 27338 bp, 25 predicted proteins | sample RVTome_6_FD_207662 | JGI IMG/M metagenome (GOLD analysis project Ga0214472, IMG submission 207662) | Soil microbial communities from uranium-contaminated site in the Upper Colorado River Basin, Wyoming, United States - RVT140D175 | ecosystem: Environmental > Terrestrial > Soil > Contaminated >...
ACGAACAGAACATCAAGGCCATCGTCTCTCCGAAGCGATTCCCCGTCAGGCAGGGCAAGGAGTTGATTGATGTCGTCGGCCTTCGCACGGAGGAATCTCCCAACCGACTGCTCGGCCTGCATTCCAGCGGGGGCTATCTAACGAAGGTAGACCGGTACGGGGTGCGCAAGTGTAGACCCATCTATGACTGGCGAACAGGCGACGTGTGGAAAGCAATCCACGACAACGGGTGGGACTACAACTCCGCCTACGATGTAATGCACCGACACGGTATCAACAAACGCAACATGCGCATCTCTCCCCCAACGTTGACCATCGCAGGTGCGGAGGAACTGGCGATTGCGTTCAGAGCGTTTCCCACATGGGCAGATAAGGTGTCCGAGCGATTGCCCGGCACACGGACGGTCGTCAACTTCGGCAGGGCAGCGTTGAGACCCATCAGAAGGAGTGATGAGACGTGGGAGGGTTGCTATCAGCGGACGTGCATTGACGAAGCCCCTGACTGGATCGCCAAACGCGCAAGGATTGTCAGGGATAAACTGCTGGTGCAGTATGCCCGTTACAGCGCCAAGCCGTTCCCGGAGATTAAGCCGATTCATGCCCATGGGCTAGGGCTACTCGGTTCATGGAAGGTGCTGTGTGACGTGATGTATCTCGGTGACCCGTTCTGTCAGAAGACCGGGAAGTACATTCCCTACATGGAGCCGGTGGACTTCAGGCCAGACCTGCCTGAGCATCGACAGAGGTGGGGCGGAAAACCACAATGGTGAGAGGCCGGGACTTGGCAACCCCCTGTGTCGAACACCTGTCTGTACCAAATCCCGACCTCATTGTTGTATCGGTAGCCTCACGGCTGTTGTTAATCGAAATGACCATCAGAAGGAGAAAGGAATGCAACAGACAAAACACCATAACACCACTCCAGAACAAACGCAGAAGAACGTCCTGAGCAAGCGTGCTGAACGTAAGGGGCGTAAAGCGATTGAGAAACGCAACCAAGCGCTGGAGAAGCTACAGGTCGAATACGTGCCAATCGACAGCATTCAGCCCAACGCCTATAACCCCAACAGGCAATCGGAGCATGAGTTTGAACTGCTACTCAAGTCCATCGAGGATAACGGGTTCACACAACCTGTCATCTGTACGAAAGAAGGCGTCATCGTTGATGGAGAGCATCGCTGGAGAGCCGCCGGTGCGTTGGGCATGGGAGAAATCCCCGTCGTCAAGGTGGAGATGACCCCAGAGCAGATGCGAATCGCCACAATCAGCCACAACCGAGCCAGAGGCAGTCACGACCTTGAGCTAGAAGTGCAGGTGCTTCGTGACTTGGAAGCGTTGGGGGCGTTGGACTGGGCGCAGGATAGCCTGATGCTTTCTGATGACGAGATACAAAAGCTGCTCGAAGACATACCCGCCCCAGAGGCGTTGGCCGGTGACGAGTTCAGTCAGGCATGGGAGCCAGACGCCATCAGCACAGCCGATGACACAGACTTTCTCTCACAGACAGAGACGGCAACGCATCAGGTAGCAGAAGGTCATACGCGGAGCATGACGCCTGAGACGTTGAATCGTGTGAGGGAACGAGAGCAAGCCATCAAGCAGGCCAAGACCGAACAGGATAGGCAAGCGGCAAAGAACGATGAAGCGTTCTATCGGCTATCACTGGTGTTTCATGGCGAGGAGGCGGAGTTGGTCAAGGGAGCGTTGGGCAAGGAACCGGCGATGAAGTTGCTTCAGATGTGTCGTGGTCTATGAGATTTCTCCGTCAACGCTGAAAGGGTCTGGGAAGGGGCTACACCCCTTCCCAGCTTCACTACTTCAAGATCACCATTCGACGGGTCGCAGAGAAATCCCCCGCCCAAAGCTGATAGAAGTAGACACCAGAAGCCACTGACTCTCCAGCCTCGTTCTTGCCGTCCCAATAGGCAGCCTCCGTGCGGCTCTGATAGAAGCCAGGGGCGCGGAATCCCAGATTGAGCGTGCGAATCTGACGGCCTGCTTGATCGTAGATGGTGAGAGAGGCGGTCGTGGCCTTCTCCAGTTGATAAGGAATCCACGTCTCCGGGTTGAATGGGTTTGGATAGTTCTGCATCAACCGCGTCTGGGCGGGCAGAATGTCCTCCCGTCGAAGCGTCACGCGCAGGTAGGCGTCCTGAATGTCGTTGATACTGACCTGTCGATGGATCTGACCGACCAACCGCCCAGAGGCGTCGCTGAAACTCAACGCTAACCGATCACCCGCCTGAATGACGCTCTGCCGAGAGAGGTCTGCCCATGCGATAGAGAACTCTCCGGTGCGCTCATCAACGGGGCTCGTTGCGACCGCCCCGGTGCTTTCGTTGCGAACCGATACGACCCCTTGGGGCATATCGAGCAACGCCCCGCTAACCACAAACGCCCACGCTGTAGTGCGAGAAACGATGGGCGGCGCGGCTTCTATAGCCGGTGTATTTGTCCACGCTGCACCGACGAACGCCACCTGTTTGGCCTCCTTTAGATTGACAATGTAGCCCTGTCCTCCATGAATCGTGAAGCCAGAGCCAGGATTGCCAACGGTGAACCCCTCGAACCGCTGCTTCTCCGCGTTCAAGCGGATAACCACCGTTGCGTCCAATTCCTCAGCGAGGCTGCGAGCGGTGTAAGGGGCGATGGGCTTGAGCGGAATATCAACCATGTTCAGCCCAGCCGACAACGAGGTGAAGAAGACGTTGCTGTAGTCGGTTGCCGGTTCCGTAAGCGGGCCAGCGTTTTGCAGCACATCATTCAGAAGCGCCGTCCCCGCCTCGTCCACCGGTTTGACGCCGATGAGGACGTTTCCGAAGCTGGGGTCTGTGTCCCCTTCCAGATTCTCAACCACCTGCCGACCGGGGTTGACAATCACCACGTTTTCAAACGTCTTGGGAAACGAGGGACGCAGGACCGCGAGAAGCGTTAATGAGCCAAAGATGATGATGTCCGTGTCGACGCCGCTCGTGAGGTTGCCATAACTCAGATTGTGATTCGCACCATCTATAAACTCGATTCCATAAGAAGGGACATCACGAATACCAAAAAGTTCTGGGATTCGCACCCCATCGGTGATTTCATTCTCATGGACATCCCAATAGATCGCGGTGGTTGATGGGAAGCTATCCGGTTCGCCCGGAACCGGAGCAATCCAGCTTCAGAGGACGATTCCAAAGGTCGTTCGACGAATATGATTGCCCTGGGCGCGACCATGGGAGTCGGAGAGAAAAATCCCATTCGTAAATCCAGCGACCTTGTTCCCTTCAATGACAGCGTTGGTCCCCCTCGTGTTCAAGATACCTACGGTTAGCCTTTGAAGAGAATCGAATACGGCTCCAACCCCGGTGACCTCATTATCTTTCGCGACGAATCCGTCGCCGTAGACATGCTGGATGCCGCTGGCAAATCCCTCAATCTTGTTGGAGACAACGGTGACCCGATGCGACGGTCGCTTCAACGTCACCGGACTACCGGAGACAATCGCCGTTGCGGTGGGGTCTTCAGACCTCAGCGTGAGATTGCTGATGGTGACATCGTTGGCGTGAACCGCGATGGCTGGATTCGCCGTTGAAATCCAGACCACGCCGGGTTCCGCCGTTAAGGTTAGTGATTTGGTGATTTCTACCGTTGTGTCGGTTCGATGTTCGCCAGCCAGCAGCCGAACCGTTCCCTCGACATTGCCGGGAATCGGATCGCCGGGGGCGACCATCACATCGGCGGCGTATAGCGGTAACGCCAGCAACAGACTTAGAACAACCAAACAGAATTTCATCGGAATCTCCTCTCATGTGCGAATTGTGATTGGGTGAAACCGCCCGTCGATAGACCAACAGGCGACAATATGGATAGGGTTTGTCGTTCGGCAATGTCTCTGCTTTCTGCGGGGGCCATCGACGAACGTGCGCGACGACAAACCAGCCTTTGTGAGTTGCGGCGCACGAGAGCGCAACAGTCCCAGAAACTTGACAATCTGATACCATTCTAGTATAATAATAATATCAAAACTTCAGGTCGCGGTGATGCAAGTTCCTCAAGAAATTCTTCGCCTGATTCAACAGCGGCGTTACCTATTCTCCTCAAAAGCAAGAGACCAACTCAATGATGGCAGATTTTTGACTGAAGATCTTGTCCATTCCATCATTCATGGGCGCGTGACAAAGAAGGAACGGGACGAGACAGGCAAAGCCAGATACAAATACACGATCATCGGGCCTGCAATCAGTGGGGAGCAGATTTATTCCTGTGGCAAAATCGTCCATCTGGATAGAAAAACCTACTTTGTGATAACCTTCCATGAAAGTCGGTGACTAAACAGCAATGAAAAGAAATCGATGCCCTTCAGATACAGATTGCAATGGAGAATTGCATCGTAAGCGTATTGATTACACCTTTGAATCGAACGGCAAAAAAATACACCTCCCCGATTTAGAAGTTTGGCAGTGTGATCGATGCAACGAAATCTTCTTCCCAGCCGAGTCGAATGAACGAATCGATCTCTATCGGTTGTTTTCCGGGCGATTTTTGGTTCGCGTTCCCCCGGAACTCCATTGCCGGTTAACTCAGATGGCAAAAGCACATCATCGTTCGCTCAACCAGGAAGTTACCTACCTGCTCTGGCAGGCATTAGGGGAAAGTGTCCATTAGAGGATTTAACCATCAAACACAGTGCTAATAAAACCAGCGGGAATCTCATAATTATTTCCTCCTCTGTAAACGACTCGCCGACTTGATGTTTCGGTAGATAGCATGAATAGATTCTATACCCTCCAATTTTCATACATAGAACAGGACAGCGCATCGGAACGATACGCTGCCCTGCATCGCTACGTGAGGTATTTCGAAAACATCACTTACAAAATCGGATGAGCAAAACGGCTAATGGGTATCCTTCCCGTGCATCAGTCTGCACCAGAACCCAAGACCATCTCCGGCCAGGACGCATCGGTCAGGTATCCCGTCACCATCGCCATCAACCTCGGGGCAATCGCCTGGCGGCAATTTGAGGCACATGTTTTCCTTGTGGCAACTTTCAGGCGAACCATCTCCATCCACATCAAGAGGAGCCCAATCGGCTTCCTGAAAATTCGGGTCGTCCACTGCCACTTCTTTCCCTGGTTCACCCACATACATGTAGACAATTGCCCTGGCGCAGTAAGCAACGCATCCGCCATCATGGGGTAAAGCACCGCTGTTGTTGGCGCTTGGAGCCATGGGGATTTCACTTTCCTCTGTCAACGGATTTTCCGCTTTTTCACAGGAAAGAATTGCTAGAGCAATCAGAAGCGAGAATGCTGCAACTGTAATGAGTCTCATATTCAATTACCTCCTTATCCGAGTGAAATACCTCAGTAGCGATTGAAAAACAGACACGTCCAAAATCCGCTCGGCAATGAAGTCACCGAGCTACCCAACGGCACCCCGCTCTTCGATCGAGGTTTTGACGTGAGCCGAAAGTCCGATTCATCGGACGCTGGAACGTCGCCCAACGAATTCATCGTCGGGCGGTTTTGGACTCGGTTTCTTAATGTCCACAACACGCTGGAACAGTCTTACCGTGCTGTGGCGCGGCTGGGACTGCTGGTGGGTTGTTGCTGCCATGGAAGACCTGCTTCATCAAGCCCCAGAACGTCAGATGCTTGTCCTTTGGCTCAACGGAGGTTGGTGTGCCACCGATGAATTCATCCAGAGGGATCAGCGTGGTATCTCCGCTGTGGGTCGAGACTACCAACAGGTTTTGTGCTTCGTCAATCGCCATGCAAGTCGCACCTTCACCGACGCCTTCCAGCGTGTGAATCAGTGTACCGGTGCTCAGATCGATTGCCGAAACGCTGCCACCAACATAGTTGCTGATGAATGCTGTGTTGGTTTCCTCTTGTATGACCGAACACACCGGAAAAGCACCGACGGGCACGATATATGTCACTGTTCCTGAACTAAGGTCGATGATTGCCGCGGCGTTATCATCCCTGAGAGGAACCACCGCGGTATTGGTTTGAGGATTCAGCGATGCGCCGCTGCTCAACGCACCCTCGACAGGGATAGTTTTCAAAACGCGACCATTCTCGATATCCATCACCGTCAGCGCATCACCCCCAAAATGCGAAACAATGGCGGTCGTATCGTTCGGGTTGATGCACTGGTGCATGCAAATAGGAGCAGGATTCACAGGAATCGTCTGCGTGATTTTCGCTGACGCCAGATCGATGACGTAGACTTCGCTGTCATCGACGCTGGCAACCGTTGCGATGTTGTGTTGCGGGTCGATGCCAACGCAACTTGGATTGACGCCAACCGGAATCCGAGCGCGTTCAGCACCTGTGGCAAGGTCTAGCAGAACGACCTCATTATTGGCTTTATCCGAAAATACGAGGGTGTTCGTGTCCTCGTTAATGGCTGGGCCAACGGGCACTCCACCCACCTCAATGACCTTAGTAACCTGCTTCGTCTTCAGGTCAATGATGGAGATTGTTCCCGTATCAACGGGCTTTGCCCCAAGGCCCGTGTACGATTTACTCGTGATAAAGGCAGTCTGTGTGCGAGTATCAATGGCGACGCCTTCCCCTCCGGGGCCAATGGAAATGCGTTCGATAGCGAAAACGTTCGTCCATGCGAACAACGTACAGACGATAATAAGGGTAAGGGTTGTGAGTTTCATGGTGTCAATTCTCCTTTGGTATTGAATATCAGCCACATCTTCTCAGTTGTCTTCAGAACACACAGAAGTGGCATTGGCTTGCCATTTGGATTCATCGCTGTCCAGTGAACGGTTGCCCGGACTTCAGCGTACCCCACAGCAGGGGCAACTTGTCCTGTGGCGAGACAGCGAAGGGTAAACCGTCAGGGGTATAGACTTCGACCGTGGCAACCGCCGGGGCGACGAGGTCGTATACGGGAAAACCCCCCATGACATAGATTTTTCCGTTGACGACAGCCGTCGCCGGATACGCTCTTGGGGTGGGCATGTCGGCCTTATTCGCCCAGGTGTCGGTTTTGGGGGTGTACGCTTGGACGGTTGATGTTCCTGCACGATCTCTGTCCCGTGTGCCACCGATGACGTAGATTTGCTCTCCGACCACGCAGCCGCTGGGTGAAAGCCGTCCCCGCGGGGTGGGCATTTCCGCTTTTTTCGTCCACGTATCGGTTTGGGGCTCGTAAACTTCTACAGCCGAGACAGCAAACCAATCCCCCGGCCCGCCCCTGTCCATCCCACCGATGGCGACAATTTTCCCCGCGATCGCACCAGTAGTTAAGGCGAGTCTTGGGGTGGGCATGTCCGCCTTCTTTGTCCATGTATCCGTTTTAGGGTCATACACCTCTACGGTTGACAGTCCGGGTGCCCAATCAGGTATGCCGCCGATGGCATAGATCTTTCCATCGATGACGGTGGTAGATAACACGAATCTTGGGGTAGGCATAGGGCTCTTTTTCACCCATGTATCGGTTACAGGGTTGTAGGCTTCGACAGCGCCCGAAACGCCATCATTCCGCCTGCCTCCAATGACATAGAGAATTCCATCGACAACGCTGATGGAGGGCCAAACTCTTGGCGTGGGCATGGCCGCCTTTTTCGCCCAGGTGTTCGTCAGCGTATCATAAGCCTCGATAGGCCCCAGATGGGCTTGCGCCCAAAGTCTGCCACCGCCGATGACGTAGATGACACCATCAACAACGTCAGCAGCGAACGCAGCTCTCGGCGTGGGCATGTCAGCAAGCTGTTCCCATTTGCCACCAGCGGCATGGCTCGTGCAAGTCATAGCCAACCATCCACAGAATATCACCGAAATCGTCAAAATCCAGATGACACGCTTTTTCATGTTATTATTTCCTTGCCGTAAGATAGCCCGGTGACTTTATCACCGAGCGGACGGAAAGGGTTCGTCGTCCGTCAATGCCTTCCATACGGTCATCGACGAACGTGCGCGACGACAAACCCGCCTTTGTGAGTTGCGGCGCACGAGAGCGCAACTTTTTCCTGTAACGAACCGCCGACCGCTAGAATGACCATCTGGAAAGTTCAGCTTAAGGATTTTTCATGGGATTTACACCCACTGTTGGTTTGATAGCATGAGCGAGATTACGGCATAGTCTGCACGTTGGGTTTCATCCTCGTTCCAGAGATGCACGCGCAGCGGAGTTGTCGCCCCGGGCGGGACATGAACGGTGAACTCTCGCACCTGGTCTAAATCAGACGTATCAGCCGAAGCCCCCTCATAGAACTTCGCCATTCCCGTAGCAATGATGTTGCCATCACTTCCAGTAAGCTGTACGTTAATATCAAGTTCAACCCGGATCTCGTCTCCGCAGGTAGCTCGCAGGCTTGATATGAGGGGCGATGGGGTGCTCATCGTCGCTGTCGCCGTACCATAAACGGGAGTCGTAGAGCTTTCGTTTGATCCGACAACCTCATAGTCTTGTATGAAGATCGATCCCTGGCATGCAACGCGTCGATTTGACAGTCGCGGTGGCGGTGTCGGTGTCGGTGACGAGCTAGGATTGACTTGAACATTCGCTCGTACCGATCCTGAGTTGTCTCCGGCATTCGAGTCCCAGAAACATAAACGAAGAGTTCCTTCGGTAAGAACAATATTGTCATAGCTCGTACCCACAAAAAAGAAAGTACCATTTTCTCCAATTTGCCCGATAAGCGATCCATACGGAAAAGAGCCGCCCCGCGTTGTATAGTTGCCAAAACTATCACCAAAGGGTTTTCCAAGACCCTCGGCGTTGGATTCTCGAGGACCACTTCCTGCCCTCCACAAATCATTAGGATTGACTTGAACTACTAGTCGGTCTCTGGCTGATAGATGAATCCGTGTGTCTAACGGATTACCGCCAACAATGCTGTGGGTTGTTGCTGATACTTCAAAAGTAGCCATTTGCTTCCTCCTAGCACTTCATCCCTCTACTGCGGCGCACATTGTGCACCGATTGCATCGGGGTGGTGTTGATGGGTTTCGCTGGGTTTCACGAGTTACCAGCAAAACCGAACCAATGCTTTTAACTCATCGCACGTCAAGATGCCCACCTGCCACATTCGGTCGAAAACGCCGGTTCGGCACCACAGATGGAAACGCTCCGAGAAGGGGCTTGCCTCCGTGATGTCGTCTCCAGACCCAAGCGCATTGAGGATCGCTTCCATTGCCTCTCGCTTGTCCATGCGCGGACGACTTCCCTGGTGTTCAGAAGGTTCTGGGGGCAACAAGGATTGAATCTGCTCCCAGAGTTCGTCTGAGAGGTGATAGGGTTCGTCTCTGCTGTCTGGCATTTCTGATGCTCCGGCCCGATGGCCGCTGTGGAATCATGGCGCTTCGAGGGTGACGAGGGATTGTGGCGAATCCTAAGCGCTTTCGCCATGCGTCACCTGCCATCAACTGTAGGCAAGTTTGATGCCAGAGCACACAGAAATCTCCGAAGCCACTCAAGACGGGAGTTTCAGCGATTTGGGAAGGCATGGAAGTCTGCGTTCAGGTAGGTCGAATTGACACCTCAATTGAGGGTGCAAAAGCGCGGAAGATGTGGGTACGACTGGGATGCAGAGGGTAGGTCGAATTGACACCCCAGAGATAGGTGAATTTGACCTATCGGCTTTATCGACGGGTGATGGTGGGCCGACCCGCTCGGCGATGAAGTCGCCGAGCTACACCGTGGCACCCGATGAAATCGGGTTTAGAGAAGCTGGCATGAAGTCCGATTCATCGGACGCGGTGATTTAGCCCGACGATTCATCGGCGGGCGATGATGAACCTGTGAGGGGGCCGACGATTCATCGGCGGGGCTTCAATCAGGATTTAATCCCCAGGTCTCGGATCAGACGGCGTAAGTTTGCCACGTCGATTTCTAGCCGCTTGGCCGCCTGAGTGCGGTTGCCTCCACTCTGGCGCAAGGCGTCCTCGATCATCCGTCGTTGGAAGCGCTTGAGAGAAGCTGAAAGACCGAGATGCCCCGATAAGACCTCCTGAGCGGGTGATTCCCCCTGTGTAATCTGGGGAGAGAGATGATAGACCTGGATTTGCCCTCCGGCGTCTGCCTTAGCCACGGCGCGGTGGATTTCTTGTTCCAGTTCGCGCACGTTCCCCGGCCAAGCGTAGTCATTAAGCAACTCCATCACCCCCGGTGCAAACCCGTCAATGTCCTTGCGCTGCGTTTCACATGCCCGTCGCAGGAAACGCTCGACCAACAGCGGGATGTCCTCTTTCCGATCGCGCAACGGCGGCACATAGATGTTGAACCCGTCCAAACGATAATAGAGGTCTTGTCTGAAGCGGCCTGCCTTGATCTCTTGTTGGAGGTTGCGATTGGTCATGGCAATCACCCGCACGTCTACGTCCCGGAAGTGGTGTTCCCCAATTCGCCGGACTTTGCCGTCCTCCAGCACGCGCAGCAGATTCCCCTGAACGTCAAGTGGCATATCCCCGATTTCGTCCAGCAGAAGCGTGCTCTGGTCTGCCACCTCGAACAGTCCCGGCTTGTCCTCGATGGCACCTGTGAACGCGCCTTTGCGCTGTCCAAAGAGTTCTGCGCCGATGAGTTCCTTTTGCACGGCAGCGCAGTTGAGGGCGATGGGTGGCTTGTCTTGGCGTGGGCTGTTGTAGTGAATCCCAAGGGCGACCAGTTCCTTGCCAACACCGGTTTCGCCGGTAATCAGCACGTTGAGCCCTGAATCGATGGCGTGTTCCATCATGTCACGAAGCCACTGCATCGCCTCGGATTTGCCAACGATCTTCTCGAACTGGTATTTCCACCCCATCTCCCGCTGCAGGAGGGCCAACTGCCGGTCTTTCAGTTGGAGGTTCGATTGGAGTTCGTTGACCATCAGATCGCGGGGGTCGGGGATGACATTCAGCTTGAGGGTGGCAGGAGCTTCCGAAGGCACAAGGTCGCGGTTGATAGCGATCACTTTGAAGGTGTATTCGCCCACCGGCAGGTTTTCATACTGAACTTGATTTTCCCAGGTGTCCTGCCACCGCCCCTGCCCGCCCTTAGCAAGGGCAGGGGGGTCATAGCCTTCCAGAATGTAGCTATAGCGCATCTGGCTAGTGGATAGACCTAACCCGCGATAGGAGATGGTGAGGAGGTCTGCCCCCGTCGTGGTCAGTTCAAGCGACTTAGGATTCTGATACACTTCATCGGCAACCACTCGTCGAATCTCAACCGGCGGCGGGATGGTAGCCGTGGGGCGGTAATGCACAATCCCGTGAGGCGTACCGATAATCATCGACCCATCCGGCAGGGGAAGCAAGCCTGTGATGTAATTGCTAGACAGTCCATCATCGGTGGTCAACTGCTGGAAATGTCTTCCATCGTAACGATAAAGCCCGCCCATAGAGGTCCTAAACCATAAATGCCCCGCTGCGTCCTTCGCTGAAGAGCGATGACAAAGACAGAGCAACCCCTGTTCCCTTCCATACGTGACAAATTTCTGTCCGTCAAAGCAGCATAGTCCCTGCTGCGTTCCAATCCACAAATTTCCCGCATCATCTTCAATGATGGACTGGATACCATCGCTTGGCAGCCCATCGGCGGTCGTGTATGTCCGTACAGTCTCCCCGCCGTCATAGCAGGACACGCCACTACTGGTCCATCCTCCCATCCAGATGCGGCCACGGCTATCCTCAAACAACTCACGAACGACCGGATGGGGTGTCTCCATCGCTTCAAAAGTTTCCCCGTCCAACCGGCAGAGATAGCCAGGAGTTCCCCATATCCAGCCCACTCCCCACGTTCCTACCCAGATGGTTCCATCTCTCGTTTCAAGCAGGGACAGAACGGTGTCACAATTGAGGCCGCTTTGCGTCGTGAAGTGCTTTCCCGCGCCCTCCCACACCGCCTGAGCGGACTCATAGCGGTAGAGTCCATTCTCTTGCGTCCCAACCCAGAAGCCGCCTTTAGAATCTTCCATTACACAGAGTACAATGGAATGAAAGGTTTGCACCCGACACGTCTCAGAAGCATCTAAATGGGTACAACAAAGGTTATTTGAACTGCCAAACCAGAGACGCCCTTCTCTGTCTTGGATGAGCGTATTGGTGATCGGTTCTCCCGCTACGACCTGTAGGGTATCGGGGTCGTAACAGGTAAGGCCGCTGTTCAAATGCGCGAACCACAGATGGCCTTCTCTATCCTCGATCATGTCATACACCATATTGTCCAATAGGCCATCATCGGCGGTATAGGTGATGAAATTAGGCTGACGCCCCGCGCTTTGTCCAGGGTCAACAAGCCGGGAAACCCCGCCAGCCCATCTAAATCCAAACCACAGCGTTCCCTGGCGGTCTTCATAGATTGTCCAGACATGATTATTCGCTAATCCATCCTTGGCCGTGTAGGTGGTAAATCGCTCTCCATCGAACATGGAAACACCGCCATCTGTGCCAAACCATAAGCGTTCCTGATGGTCTTCGCAGATGGCATAGACATGATCACCTGCCAACCCATCAGCGGGAGTATAGGCGACAAAGCGCCGACCGTCGAAGCAGCAGACGCTACCAGGTTTAACGCCTTTAGTCCCAAACCACAGATTTCCCTGGCGGTCTTCATGAATGGCACCGATACCATTGTGAGGTAAGCCGTTTTCTGGGGTGTAGTTGGTAAACCGCCCCCCATCAAAGCAAGAGATACCACCGCTTCTTGTGGCGAACCACAATCGCCCCTGGCGGTCTTCACAGATACCATCGATGTAATTATCCACCAATCCCTCATTGGTGGTATAGGTGGTAAATTCCCGCTCGTCATAGCAAGATATGCCTCTCGGCGTTCCCAACCACAGTCGCCCCTGATGGTCTTCGTAGATGCGATTAACGCAATTGTCTGCTAATCCATCATTGGTGGTGAAGGGGATAAACTCCGCGCCATCATAGCGGCAGAGACCGGTTCCAGTGTCAGGCGCTACGACAGTACCTAACCAGAGGTAGCCGTGGCGATCTTGTAATAGGCAGCTTACCCCGCCGGGCAATCCATCGGTGGCGTCATAAGTTCGCCAGATGCCCTGTTTGGGCTGGACGGTTTCGACTTCGCTCAATTTGGGACTGGCATGTTCAGGCATTGGAGGTTGCTCCTCAACTCAACCACTAACGCTGCCGCTGTGAGGGAAATACAGACAAACAAGCCCGATGATCTCTAGCATATCAGGCTTTTTTGTTTGTCGTCAACAAAAATCGTGAGACAAAAGACCACCTCTATCCGTTGTGGACAGAAGCGGCCTGTTTGCTAAGATCAATACTCCTCTGGCAGCAATATCGTCGTCGCTGACCTATCGGCTTCCGTGATGATCCAGTAGCGCGTTCCTTCCAACTCATAAGCCGACAGAATCCTGAACCCTTCCCGCAGGGACAACTCGTTCTCCGCTTTATCCTGCGGGTCTAAATCGCCCCAATCGCCAGAAGCGTGCCGTTGCACTAATTTCATCAATGCTTCTCGTGACGGTGCAGCTTCTAATGCGCCGGGCGTGGCAATCAACTTGCCGAGCCTGAATCTCGTGGTCATTCCTTGCCTTCCTTTCTGAACTGTTGCGAATGTGGACATGAGATCCAATGCGGCATGAATGCCTTAATCGTCTTGCCTAACGTCGTGATGACCGTAATTGAGGGCAGGTCAACGGGCATCATGCGCCCCTGCTCTGTCCTGATGAACTTGATTTGCTTGTGACAGGCTTTACACGTTGCCATGAGAGATCTCCTGTGATAGAGCAAGGACAGGCCGTTGATGACCTGCCCGGTTGGTGTTCATGTGCTAGGCATATCGTCGCCAGTTCTTGGGCTTGTCTCTCCAGACGGCTTGCCTTCGGGTTAGTGTGCCTGTCAGCAACTGGCGCACGCTGTTACGGAAAGCAAACTCAACGGCGATGTCCTCCTGCGAGCTACACGACGCCCCAGCGCGTGTGGCGTTACCCCGTCTGCATACGACCACAGCGAAGTAGAGCGTCTGACCACTCCCACTGGCTGCGGTCTTGACTGTGACCCGCTCGCGTTGAATGCCGAAGTGTTTAGCCAACCGAACGGCGTTGTAATGTGAGGGAACGCCCGGCGCAAGCCATAGCGGGGCGGTCTGTGAAATCTCCTCGCCATTGAGGAAAGCACGGACACGCCGTGCCTCCTCGACTTCAGACTGTATCAGGTCATCAAGTGTGGGCTTAACTGACTCGCAAGTGTTCATCTTGTTTCACCTCACACCCGTCTGGCAATTCGCCTGTCTCTTTGACCCAATCGACGATGCCCTTCTTGTCAATCTTGACGGTGACCACCTTCTCCTTGAACTTGAATGGCACACGGTCATCGTCAAGAATCACGACCGATAGCGGGTTGCGTTGCCTGCGGACACGATGCACACCGTTCTCGACTCTCTCAACCCCTGCGACCTGCATCGAATGCAGCACGTAGGTCTTGAGGTTGTCACGGTTGGCCTCAATCTGTCGCTTGCGGTTGATGAGTCGTTGAATCTCGGAGTCAACGGCAGCGGCTTCGGCGGTCAGGTTCTTGATGACGCAGGCGCAGCCGATGACCTTTTCCTCAAAGGCCATCTGTAAGGCGTCGAGTTGTCCCGGATTCATCTCGTCGTGTTGGGCGTCGAGTATCGCGTTGGTGAGTTCGTATAACTTCATCGTCTTCTCCTTTCGGGAGCAGAGGTCAGGGGCTAAGGGCTAGGCTTTTGTCTGCCTAACCCCTAACCCCCAAACCCTAATCCCTGCCTCTACCGCCAGCCACCGTATTGACCGTTGAGCGCGTCTTTATGCCATTCCAACCATCTATCGTAGGCATCACCTTCATCGTCATGAACCGCAAGGGGTCTGAAATGAATGCGAAGGTTGAGCTTGCGATCGATGTCAGTGTTGAGAATCACAACACGACCATCAAACAGCCGCTTGATGAGGTCAAGCCATGCTTCTGCGGCGTGGTCACGTTCATAGTCTTGCAACCGACGCCTTAGAATCAGGACGTTGCCACGACGGGTCAAGCTGTCAGGTTGAGAGAAGACATGGAGCGTGTCAAACTTGGCTTTGGCCTCTTGGAAAAGGGCTTGTAAGCGTTGTTGTTCACGGTCAAACATGGCCTCAACGTCAGGCGATGGTGTAACGGTGTCAGACCACGCCTCGTATTCGGCGCGTTCTGTTGAGGTGAGAGAATCAAATGGGTTTGCGGTCATTTCTTGCAACATGGTAAACTCTCCGTAATCGTTATTGAGCATCCATTCGATGCTCGGTAATGGGAAGCCCTGTCGAATCTAGCAGCCAAGCAAGATATTCGGCGGGGCTTAACCTTTCCTGTCTCACACACTCGCTTCGTTTCCCCCTCTGTCCATTTCTCTGACTTCACCGGGGTTTAGGACTTGAATCTTTCGGCAAGTCCAAGCACTTGGTGAGGTTTACTTCTCAACGTTACGGTCTATATGATAACATATCGTGTAATCAATGTCAAGAAAAAGATGACTTTTCTGTTGATAGAGATGGATTTTTATGTTATCATTATGCCCGAAATGAGAACAAAGCAGACTGGAGATGTTAGCTGTGCTAAAAGGCGTAGTGATTGATGTTGAGCGGCTCAGGCGCGAAATTGTTGCAGACCGAATGGGCGCAACCATCGCCAGAGAGCTAGGGATAGCCCGCTCTTATCTCTATCGTAAGCTAAGTGGCGGAGTGGCGATGTCGCTGAAAGATTTGAATCGCATATGCAGAATCTACGGGCGTAGTGCTACTGAATTCCTAAAGGAAATAGATTTGGCGGACGCTGACTTGGAAAGAAAAGCCGCCTAAGTCGGGCGGCGGCATAACCCACGACGATTGTGAAAAGACAGCTATTAGCTCTTAGCTTTAAGCGATAAGCCAAACCCATTCGTCTCTGGCTTACAGCTTATCGCTTACGGCTTACAGCTTTCCGTGCGAGAGCAATCGGCGCGGATAAATGATAACCCGATACAGAAGGGGCTGCAAGCACAAGATCAGACACACAACTCCAAAAACAGAGGAAAAAACATGGAAGCCCAAGTTTCATTTGAGCAAGTCATCAGTTTGGCGCAACGATTAACTGTCACTGAAAAACTGCGACTCATCGAGCGCCTCTCGTCCGATCTAAAAGCGACCCTGCCGGAATCGCCACCGATACGTCGTCGGGGGCTGCGTGGTTTTCTCAAGGGCAGTCACATCACGGACGTGGACATTGATGAAGTACGTCAAGAGATGTGGAGTAACTTTGGGCGGGAGGACATTTAATGCCCTCTGCTGTGACAGATACGCATGCGCTGATCTGGTATTTAGAAAACAATCCACGTCTGTCACCGGCAGCAAGTCAATACTTTACAGACTGTGAGCAGGATGGTGGGCAGATTCATATACCGAGCATCTGCATTGTGGAGATGGTCTATCTCGGAGAAAAAGGGCGAATTTCTACAGCAATCCTAAATCGCCTGCTTCTGGAAATCAACAATCCGGTCACGATTCTGAAAGTAGTTGATTTAGATTTACCGATAGCGATGGAGCTGGCAACGATACCGCGCACGACAATTCCAGATATGCCAGACCGAATCATCGCGGCTACAGCGAAGCACTTGATTCTCCCGCTGATTAGCCGCGATAGCAAGATTCAGATGTCTGGGCTGACGACGGTTTGGTAGGTTCTCAGGTTTTCACAAGCAAGAAAGGAAAGGCCGATTGAAAGGCGCAAGGCCGCTAGATAACGCCGAGATTTTGCTGGTGGCTCAACAATTCTCAGGAACGTTTGCCATTCGCAACCGGGCGTTGTTCATGCTCGGTGTCTCTGTCGGTGGCCGTATCAGTGAACTCTTGGTCTTGACCATCGGCGACGTGTGGCAGAACGGCAAGCCTGTCAAAGACCTGTTATTTCAGCGACGGGTGGTCAAAGGCAAGCAACTGTCTCGGATGGTGCCGGTCAATGCGGACGCGAGGGCAGCGGTTGCCGATTTAATCGTGTGGCATCAGGAACAATACAGCGAACTTGACTCATCACGCCCGGTGTTCGTCTCCCGCAAGGGCGGGGGTCGGACAGCGATGACACGAGGGCAGGCGCACAAAGTCTTGGAAGCCGCTTTTTTCAAAGCGGGGCTTAACGGCAAGTTAGCGACGCACAGCCTGCGCAAGAGTTTCGCCCAGCGGGTCTATGATGGGACGAACGACATTTACGCCGTGCAGGAGCTCTTGGGACATCGGAGCATTGAGACGACCAAGAAGTATCTGGGCATGAGCTACCAGAAGTTGCAGGAGGCCGTCGAGGTGATTGAGACCCAACGCAACACAATGGGGAAAACGTATCATTCCCAACACCTCCCCGACGACACCTTGCTGCTTGAAGCCATCAAACGCGGCTTGATAAAGCCTAGTGCTCTTACTGATGAGCAGACGCGCCAACAATTCAACGTCGATGAGAAGGTTATCCCCATCCAGTCCAAGCGCCGGGCCAATACCCAGTATTGAAAAGGACGTTCTATGAAACAGGTCGTCATTAAAAATCCCGTCATCAATTCCCCCTTTGCTGAACCCCAACGCCATTTCAGGTTCGACGAACAGGGCATCACCAACCAAATCGTTGAACAGCGGCGCAAGAGCGAGTATTTCATTCCTATCCCCAAGTCGAAACGGCAGGTCACAGGACAGGGCCTCATCGACTTCGGCGAGGGGTGGACGGGAGACCGCTTGCAGGAGAATCGGTTTATCAACGATGTCCGAGAACGGGTCGCCATCTGGCGGCGCGGCGGCTATGTCGGTATCACGCCAACGACCCGACGGTTGTTGGACTATTGGACAGACCCACAACGGGAAAAGCGGTTCTTCTTCTGCCAGCGGGAAGCGATGGAAACGGCCATCTATATCACAGAGGTGGCGGACAAGTACGGCGATAACTGGATTAAGAATGAACTCCGCCGCGCCAATGCGCTGGCGAATCCCTTGCTGTTCCGCATCGCGTTCAAGATGGCAACGGGGGCAGGCAAAACGGTTGTCATGGCGATGTTGATGGCGTGGCACACGCTCAACAAACTCGCCAACCCACAAGATGCGAAGTTCTCGGACGCCTTCCTCATCGTGACGCCCGGCTTGACGATTCGCGATCGGTTGCGGGTGTTGCTTCCCAACGACCCGCAGAATTACTATGACCAACGGGACATCGTTCCACCTGATGGTCGAGACCGTCTGCACCAAGCGAAGATTGTCATCACGAACTTTCACGCCTTTCTCCAGCGAACGCGAACCCCAGCCAGCAAACTCACGCAGTCGGTGCTGCGGTCAAACGGTCAGAGTGGCAGCGGGCGGGACACCGATTCGGCGACCCGCCGCCCGCCTGAAGCCTTCACTGAAACGCCGTCTCAGATGGTCAGACGGGTTACACGGGAGTTGGGGAACAAGAGGAACCTCATCGTCATCAACGATGAAGCGCATCACTGTTACCGGAGAAAGCCCGACGATGTGAAACTGACCGGCGATGAGCGCGTCGAGGCGGAACAGCGCAACGAGGAAGCCCGTGTCTGGGTCTCTGGGGTGGAAGCTGTCAAGGAGAAGATTGGCGTTAAGGTCGTCTATGACCTCTCCGCGACGCCGTTCTTCCTGCAAGGGTCTGGCTACACCCAAGTGACACCGGACGGCAAGAAAATCACCGAAGGCGTGCTCTTCCCGTGGGTCGTGAGTGACTTTTCGCTGATTGACGCTATCGAAAGCGGCATCGTCAAAGTCCCGCGTGTCCCGATTGCTGACAACTCTGGGGTCGGTGAGCTACCGACATACCGTGACTTGTGGCTGCGCATTCGAGAGGAGCTCCCCAAACGCGGAAGACGCGGCAACAAGGACGTTGAGGACAACGAAGCCCCGAAACTCCCCGCCGAGTTGCAGGGGGCGCTCATCAGCCTCTACGGGAACTATGAGAAGTCGTACCGCCAGTGGGAAGCAGACCCCAAAGGACAGACGCCGCCGGTGATGATTATCGTTTGCAACAACACGACCGTCTCCAAGCTGGTCTACGATTGGGTAGCCGGGTGGGAGAAGCAACTGGAGGACGGTCGCACAGTCGTCGTGCCGGGTAACTTGTCCATCTTCAGCAACGAACAAAATGGCCGATGGCAGGCGCGTCCCAACACGATTCTTATCGACAGCCAGCAGCTTGAGTCGGGCGAAACGATGAGCAGCGCCTTTAAGCAGATCGCCGCGACTGAAATCGAGCAGTTCAAGTCGGACTATCAGACGCGATTCCCCGGTCGCAGCGTCGAGAAGATTACGGACGAAGACCTGTTGCGTGAGGTGATGAACACCGTCGGCAAGCCGGGAAAACTCGGTGAGCGGGTCAAGTGTGTGGTGTCTGTGTCCATGCTTTCTGAAGGGTGGGATTGCTTGGATCGGGAAACAGAAATTTTAACGCCTTCAGGCTGGGCCGGACAGGGGCAAATTTCTGTCGGTGACTTGGTTTACTCCCTGAATCGGGACACTGGCAAACTGGAGATTGTCCCGGTTCTTGAGTACGGTAAACGCACGGTTCGACCCGACGAATCTATGGTTCGCATCAAAAGTCAGCATCTCGACATTCGCGTGACTGAAGGGCATCAGTTCCACATTAAGTATCGTGATCCCAGAGCGGGCGGTGCCTTGAGTCGAAATATGATTACCCGGACGGGCGCTGAACTTTTCCAGCGAAAGAGCGCCTACGCCTTGCCTCTCGCGGCAGAAACAGCCAATCCATTCCCCGGTATTCCACTGACGGATGATGAAATTCGGTTCGTGGCATGGTTCATGACAGATGGTGGATTTTCCAATTATCGGCTCGCTATTTGTCAGTCAAAGGAATTTCGCCATGAGATTCGCGCCCTGTTGAAACGCCTCAAACTCGACTACACAGAACGGGTTGTCCCCCCAGGTAAAGGCAGCTTTAGAAACGCCAAACCCGTTCATGTTTTTAGTATCCCAAAAGGAACTCGCACAGATTCGCTTGCCCGAAACGGTTGGAACCAGTACCGCGATTATCTGGACAAATCTGTTGCCCCCGCGCTTCACGCAATGACTCGAAGACAGTTCCTTGTTTTTTGGGAAGAACTCCTCAAGGGAGATGGAGAGCGACAGGGGAATAAGTCTGGATGGCTGTGGTGTTCCGAGAAGGAACAAGTTGACGCCTACACTCACATGGCAGTGGTACGCGGTCTCGCTGCCAGCTTTCACGAGCGAATTACGAAATCTGGCAAAACCGTCTATCGGGTGAGTATCCGGGATGCTCAGTGGCTGACGAGTCATCCCGGTGATGAGCGCGCCTCCACAATCTCTCTTGAAAAACCAAAGCCTGATGAAGCGGTTTGGTGTGTTCGTAATCAAAACTCGACGCTGGTCACACGACGAAACGGAAAGATTGTTATACTCGGCAATTGTAATACCGTCACCCATATTCTCGGCGTCCGCGCCTTTGGCACGCAACTGCTCTGTGAGCAGGTGGTCGGACGCGGCTTGCGTCGTGCCAGCTATGAGACAGAGACGCTACATATCGACCTCAACGGTAAGTCGATTGAGGTGGAAGCGTTCCCGCCCGAATACGCGGAGGTCTACGGGATTCCCTTCTCGTTTATCCCTTCGACGGGCTCGGCGCGAATCCAGTCCCGCAGAACCTATACGCATGTCCGAGCCTTGGAAGAGCGTATCCAGTGCGAGATTCAGTTTCCGCGAGTCAACGGCTATCGCTACCACATCGCAGGGGACAGGATTGACGCCATATTCGACAATGACAGCCGCCTCCCGCTTTCGACCGCCGAAACGCCGACGAAGACGGAGACCGCTTCGATCATCGGTGAAGCGGACGCGCATTACCTCACTTACCAAGACGAGCGGCTTCAGAAGGTGGAGTTCCATCTGACGAAGGTCACGCTGGAAACCTACTTCCGTGATGAGGAAGGCCATCTCAAGCCGTGGCTGTTTCCGCAACTGCTCGACATCGTTCGACGCTGGATGCGGGAGTGCGTCACCTATAAGGACAACACCTACCCGCAGATGTTCTTGGTTGAGCAGTACGCGCATCAAGCAGCGGATCGCATCTATCAGGCGGTCGTCAAAGCAGAACACGCCAAGAGCAAGTCAGCGGGTGAACCGGCGTTGTTGCCCATCTTGCGCCCCTATGAAAACGTCGGCTCGACGCGCTATGTGGCTTTCGATACAGCACGCCCCGTCTACGCAACCGACCCCAAAAAGTGCCATATCTCGCACGTCGTGGCGGATACGGAGTCGTGGGAGCAGAAGACGGCACAATCGCTGGAGGAGATGGACGCAGTTCGCCGCTACGTCAAGAACCACAACCTCGGCTTTACCATTCCCTACATCAGCTATGGCCGAACCAAGCAGTATATCCCCGATTTCATCGCTGAGGTGGACTTAGGCAAGGGCGACCCGCTCCACCTGATTCTGGAAGTGAGTGGCGAGGCGCGGGAAGATAAACCGCTGAAGGTGAACACAGCGAGAAACCTCTGGGCACCGGCGGTCAATAACGCTGGCAAGTTCGGTCGGTGGGATTTCCTTGAAATCTCCGACCCGTGGGACGTACAACACACCGTCAGCGCGTTTCTGGACACACTTCAAAAGGAGGACGTTTATGGGTATGCCCACTAACACCCCAATGAGTTTCGACACCCTTCGTGCCTCATTGGATCACCTGACTGTCAAAGAGCTCCAGCTTCTCCAGAGGGAAGTCGAGAAGCGGTTGGAAGACCTAACCGCCGAAATCGACTGGCTGGATACCGAGTACATGGAAGAAGCGCGAAAAGATGCCGACGATTCAATCACGCTTGAATCGGTGCGAGCGGCGCTGGCAAAGATTCCCGGTTCGATGAGCGACCTGATTATCGCCGAACGTGAGGACCGCTTCTAATGGCAGTGTATTATCACGACACGTCGGCCTTGATTAAGCACTACCACACGGAAATCGGCACGGCTGTTGTGGACCAACTCTTGGGAGAGCCAAACAGCCATCACTTTCTTTCTCGACTGGCAGGCGTTGAACTTGAATCGGCCTTGGCGAAGAATGTCAGAATGAACCTTATCACGACTGCCGTTTTTCACACTTCACGCCGAAAGTTTCGCACCGACATTACCCACGGCCAGTTCAAGGTGCTTCGCGTGCTGGTTCGACACTATCAACAGGCTGAACACCTGATCCGGCAATACGGACTCACCCAGAGCTTGCGCACGCTGGACGCGATTCAACTGGCGGTTGCCCTCGACCTGCATCAGCGTCACGGCCTCGACCATTTCGTGTGCGCCGATGGCAATCTATGCGCAATCGCCCAAGCCGAAGGGTTGGCTGTGATTAACCCAACGCAGACCCCATAAGGAAAGCAGAGATGCCCCGAAAGAACGCAGACCCGACGCCCATTGAAGCCTACGCCCACAAGGACAAACGCACCAACAACCCCACCCAAGAGTTGAGCGACTTCATAGCAGAGGACGAGAACGCTCCCAAGCAGATGCTCTACCCCCGCGACCCTTCCCTCGATCCACAACTGGTCTGGAAGGGCAAAGACGCGCAAGACCAAGGCGATCTGGAAGTGGACGCCGTTCCCATCTACACACAGGAGAAGATTAAGCCGAAGGCCATCATTGAGGACTTCAGAATACAGGCCAGAAAAGAACAGTCGCACGACCAACTGGACTGGTTCGGGGATTTCAACGGCATCGACTTTGAGAAGCAGCTTGAGTTCTACGAGCACGAACAGAACTGGGCGAACCGCATGATCCTCGGCGATTCGCTGCTGGTGATGAACTCGTTGGCGGAGAAAGAGGGGCTCAAAGGACTGGTACAGATGATTTACATCGACCCGCCCTACGGCATCAAGTTCGGGAGCAACTGGCAGGTCTCCACCCGCAAGCGTGACGTGAAGGACGGCAAGGCCGAAGACCTGACGCGCCAGCCCGAACAGGTGAAGGCGTTTCGGGACACATGGGAACTCGGCATCCACTCCTACCTGATCTACCTGCGCGACCGCCTGACAGTGGCGCGTGAGCTCCTGACCGAGACTGGGAGCGTCTTCGTGCAAATCAATTCCGAGAATAGTCATCTTGTTGCCTGTTTGATGGACGAGGTTTTTGGCAGCGAAAATTTCGTGGCAAATATCATTTTCCGTAAAAAGAGTTTGCCACTGGGAGCTAAACACCTTGAGACGATGCACGACCATCTTTTGTTCTACGCAAAGGAGAAAGGTTCTGTCAAGTTCCGTCACGCCTATGAAAAAGGCGGTGCTGAGATGGTGGGCAATCATGGCCCCTACGCATTGTATCCTGATGGAAAACATGAGAGAATTGATGAGGCTGAGTTTGGGAGCGCATCTCATCCTAAAGGCACCCAATATTATTCCCTTTTTGCACTTCTTGCTCCATCTTTTTCGAGTAATACTGTCTACAAGTATGAATTTCAAGGACGTATATTTGATTCGCCAAACAAGGGGTCCTGGGTTGTCTCCCCAGAGAAACTTGACAGGCTAAAATTCGCAAATCGTCTTCAGCCTGAAGGAAAGAACTTGCGGTATCGCTTAATCTACAGCGACTTTCCTTACAGAAAAGCAACTAATCTGTGGGTTAATACTCAAGCCGCATTCAAAAAGACGTACGTGGTACAAACTGCATCAACTATTATAGAACGTTGTATGCTGATGACCACTGACCCCGGCGACCTCGTGCTGGACCCCACCTGCGGCAGCGGCACAACCGCTTACGTCGCTGAACAGTGGGGCAGGCGGTGGATCACGGTTGACACCTCCCGTGTGGCGCTGGCGCTGGCCCGTATGCGTCTCATGACCGCCCGATACCCGTACTATATCCTCGCCGATTCGCCTGACGGCGTGCTGAAGGAGGCGGAGTTGACCGGAGACACCCAACGCGCCATCGACGCTAAAACATCGGGCGACCTCAAAAAGGGCTTCGTCTACGCGCGCGTCCCACACATCACGCTCAAATCCATCGCCAACAACCCTGAGATTGACGAGATTCACGAGAAGTGGCAGGAACAGCTAGAACCGCTCCGTGCGCAAATCAACACGCTGGCAGGGGAGAAGTGGGAAGAATGGGAAATCCCACACCCTGAAGCTGTCGAGAAATCCGCAATCCAGATTGCTTCGCGGACTCGCAACAGAGATCTGCAATCCGCAATTGAGAAGTGGTGGGAGCTACGGCGAGAACGCCAGCAAGAGATCGACGCCGCCATCGCCCGACACGCCGACACCGAAATCCTCTACGACAAGCCCTACGAGGACAGGAAACGCATTCGTGTGACTGGCGCATTTACCGTCGAAAGCCTCTCGCCCCATCGCGTGCTGTCCAAAGAAGTTGAACCGCCCAAGAGTGAGACAGACAACGACAAACTCCCCTTTGAGACGATGATTCTCGAAAACCTCAAGAAAGCAGGCGTGCAGAACACGAAGAAAAACGAGCGGCTCAAGTTCGATTGGCTGGAAGCCTACGCAGGCACGTACCTCCACGCCGAAGGGGAATACACCGAGAACGAGCAGACGAAGCGGGTTGCGGTGAGCATCGGGCCAGAGTATGGGACAGTTGGACCCGCGTTCATCAAAGAGGCAGCGAAAGAGGCCGTCCGCGGATTGGGGTTCGACCTGCTGGTGATCTGCGGCTTCGATTTTGACGCCCACGCTTCAGAGGAAGCCAAGCGGTATGGCCGATTGACCGTGCTGCTCCCGCGAATCCACACCGACCTCATGATGGGCGGCGACCTGCTCAAAAAGACGGAGGCGGCGAATCTGTTCACCGTCTTCGGCGAGCCAGACATCGAAATCCGGACGAATAAAGAGGGCAAGCTGGTTGTCGAGATTAAAGGCGTTGACGTGTACGACCCGACGACAGGCATGGTTCGATCGGACACCACCGACGAGCTCGCCTGCTGGTTCATCGACACCAACTACAACGAGGAGTCGTTCTTTGTGCGCCATGCCTACTTCACGGGCGGAGGCAACCCCTACGACAAACTCAAACGGGCGTTACGCGCTGACATCGACGAGGCAGCATGGGCGACGCTCTATCGAACGCGCAGCCGTCCCTTCGACTCGCCAGAGACCGGCAAGATTGCCGTGAAGGTGATCAACCACTATGGCGATGAAGTGCTGAAAGTCTACGACCAAAGCGGCTGGGAAAACTGATAGCATTTTTTCCTTGCATTCACCCCCTCTGACTACATACGATTGCCATCAGGGGTCATTAACTATGCCAGAGCGGACATTTTTTTCTCGCATTCACGCGCCCTGACTACATACTATGATTCCGAAGGCGGAAGAGGCGCTTCCAGAACGGGGTGCGCATATCTTCAATCATACGTTTAGAGGTGTCCAGTTGCTCGGCAAGGGTGGCGATATTCTTCTGGGCAAGGCCGTGAAGCTGCTGTGCGTGGTCAAGCGAGCGTGTTAGTGTCTCAATCTGGCGGTCTTTCTCGACAAGCTGCTCCCGCAGGTAATGGATCTGCTCCGCCCGTTCTTCCGACACCGCCGTGAGTTGTTGAACTTTGGAGTGGGCGTCGAGGTCTTGTTTATACGCCCCGCTGTCCGTCATATCCTGCTTTGCTTCAGGTTGGCGCAGGGACTCGATATACGCGGTAATAACACCAGACATCGTGTTGTTTATACCTTGCGTATATACCCTGAACCATTCGTGCAGGTCGCTGTTTATACGAACGATAAGTTGAGAATCCTTAGATTTATCGGTCACGGACTATCCTTTGTTTAGACGGAATTTATACGGTTGTCTATGCACGAGTTATACGCTTGTGTATACGCCAGCTATAGGCGAGCAATACATGTATAAACCGAAACGTCAAGATGTATAGACCGGTTTCAGAACGGTAGCAAGAGGCGAAAGATGAGCGAACAACAGCCAAACAATGCGAATCCTGTCCAAAAGACGTTCGAGCGTCATTGGGCAAGCGAAAGGAAACGATACGGCGGCAGTTATCTGGTCGCGCTTTACAACCTGCGTCTACCAGAAGGGCAGTTGTCCCTTGAAGACAAGAAACGGTTGTCATACGTTGTATGGCTCTTTTTTGAGTTTCCTCAAACGAACCTCTATGAACCGCCCCATCATGGGAACAACCGGCCACCTGGATTCACATTTTTTAAGGACAGATTCTCAATAGAGCAAGACATGATAGGATACGCCGAACCCGATGAAAAGGGGCTACACCGTCCGGGGGCAGAAGTCTGGTGGCGCAGTGACGATTTCCTTGCTTTCCAACATAACTATCGGCAGCTATGTGGGTTGGTTAGCAGTTGCATCGAAGGGAAATCGTATTGGAATTTTCGACGTGATGAGGTTGAATGGCTTCATGAAAAAATGAGTCGGCTCGTCCATTTTAGCGTGCAACTCCTCTTCAAGCGTCCTGTGTTTCTGGTGGTCAGTGAGAAGCGGGGCACGATGCGCCCTGCAAGGCCAGAGGAGATTCGACCTCACATTCGGCCACCTTTTATGCCACTTTCTTCAGCCAGTGGCGATCCGCCTCCGCCCGGCTGCGTGTCATGTTATCTTGACTTCCCTAGCGGCGCGTGGTTATATGAGCAATCCGAAGACGGTACAGTTCCATTCGACCAGTTCAGCCCTGTTGTTGTTCCCTCTATTGAGCGTAACATGTCGCCATCAGACCTCATCCTGCATCAGGCATACCTCGAACTCTTTGGCGTCATCAATGCGCCTCGAAGTTTTGGACGTTGTGAGGCAGAAGCGACCCGAAGACGCCCTGCGTGTCAAAACATCTTCCTACGCAAGAAGACACGCGGGCCAAAACAGATATGGTGTTCGCCCACATGCCGTAGACGTATTGCTGAAGCGCGGAAGGCTTCACGCCGGAAGCACGAAAGGGACTAGAATACAAGTCCTGTGCGATTTTTACAATCTCCACTTGAAAAAACGAGACAACGAACGAAAGAATCGAGAATGGGAATCGAACGCAAAAAGCCCAAAAACGGCGTAAATAAAGTCATTGCATCGGTTGGAGAGGCGTGCTATCATAATGTGCAATGCTAACACTTTGCAGGATCGTCTTCGGCCACGCATGGAAAGCACAGATGTCCATGTTCTTTCGCTGAATGCGGGGGATTTGAAATGAGTGAACCACGTAGGAAGTTGAAATTAGGTGTTTACCCTAAACACATTTTGATGCGGGTCAGCCCAGAGCTTTTCCACAGGCTGCACCTTCGGGCTGCCCGTCATGGTCGCTCGTTGAACTTTGAACTCAACGAGATAGTCCGTCTGGCACTGGACAGCAAAAAAGCCGCAAACCCTGCCGACTAGGTTCTGTTGACATTTCAACTCAATGAAAAGAAAAGGCATCTATAAAGAAGCCAGGAAGGACAGGGAACCAGGAAGAAAACGAGAAATTTCTCCC
>Ga0214472_10001394_pt1 | contig 27329 bp, 26 predicted proteins | sample RVTome_6_FD_207662 | JGI IMG/M metagenome (GOLD analysis project Ga0214472, IMG submission 207662) | Soil microbial communities from uranium-contaminated site in the Upper Colorado River Basin, Wyoming, United States - RVT140D175 | ecosystem: Environmental > Terrestrial > Soil > Contaminated >...
GGCCTGGATCGTTCACATTATCTGGTTAATCGCGCCAGAAGCATGGCTAAAAAAGAAGGTTTGCGAGTTAGTTTTAAAGAAGGTGATGCACGCAAGTTGCCGTTCCCGTCAGATCATTTTGATGTTGTAACCATACTCGGTAACAGCTTTGGATATTTTGAAACCAGACAGGATGATATTCAGGTTTTGGAAGAGATCCGTCGTATCATGAAGTCTGGTGGAAAACTGTTAATCGATATTACTGATGGCGATCATATGCGTAACTCGTTTGAGCCAAGAAGCTGGGAATGGATTGATAAAAATTATTTTGTCTGTCGTGAACGCTCACTGTCTTCAGATAATGAACGACTTATTTCGCGAGAGGTTATTACGCACGTCAAGAAAGGCGTCATCGCCGATCAGTTTTATGCTGAACGTTTATATAGTCTTGATGAATTGTATTCGCTGTTGGAAATGAACGGTTTTAAAAACATCGAACAAAAGTATTCGATGATCCCGCAATCCGGTCGCAATCAGGATTTGGGCATGATGGCTAAACGCAATATCGTTATCGGTTTGATTAATAAACCCAAAATAAAATTAAGCTCCAGCCAGGTTTTGGAAAATCTGAATATCGCTGTGTTATTAGGTGATCCTGATAAACAGGACAAGATCAAACCCGGAGCCGTTTTTGATGAAGATGATCATCATACTATTAACAAACTGAAACAGGCGTTGGGTAGTCTCGAAGGATATTCGTTTACCTATTTTGATCAGCATGACAGGTTTGTAAAGAATCTTGATCTTTGGAAACGAGAGTATGATCTTGTTTTTAACCTTTGCGATGAAGGTTTTAATAATGATGCTCTGCATGAACTACACGTGCCAGCTTTACTGGAGATGATGAATATTTCTTATACTGGCGGGAATCCACAATGTTTGGCCTATTGTTATGACAAATCATTGATACGCGGACTGGCAACAGAAATGGATATTCCGGTTGCCAACGCTTATATCGTCAAACCGGAAGACACGACTTTTATCGATATTACGATTCCATTCCCGGTCATCATTAAACCTAACTTTGGTGATTCCAGTTTTGGTATTACGAAAAACTGTGTTTGTCAGAATGTAATGGAACTGGAGCGGGCGATTATGGAAAGCCGTCAGCAGTTTGGTTATGAATGCCCGATTCTGGTTGAACAATTTTTGACTGGCAAAGATATCAGCGTGGGCATTATTGGAAATAGTAATACCAGAGGTAATGTGGAATTTCTGCCTATTATTGAAGAAGACTATTCAGTATTGCCTGAAGGTTATCCACGCATTTGTGGTTATGAAGCGAAATGGGATCCGGATTCGCCCTATTGGAAGATTACTTCCATACCGGCCAATCTGGATGATGCTACGGAACAGTTTTTACAAGCCAGCTGTCTTAAATTATTTGAACGAGTTGAATGTCGTGACTATGCGCGTTTTGACTGGCGCCTTGATGAAAATGGTACGCCAAGATTACTGGAAGTTAATCCAAACCCGGGTTGGTGTTGGGATGGACATCTGGCCAAGATGGCTAAGTTAGCTGATATCTCTTACGCCGAAATGTTACACAAAATAATTCGGGCCGCGGTTGATCGCAGACAGATAGGTCGTGAAGTGATGACTGAAGCTAGAGTTGTCAATGCGTAAGCATAGTTAACTCATTAACAATAGCACGACATGAACAGTGGCAAGCAGAAGACACTAACGGTCAAAAGCCGTTATTCCTTCATTAAGATCCTGACCGGTTCTGATCTATCAATTCGTCGTTTGCCATTGATGTCGGTTACCAGTGAAAAACCCGGATCGGTTGTCTGGTTAACCGCTTGTGTACATGGTGATGAAGTTGTCGGTATGGCAATTGTTCATGAAGTGTTTAAAAAAATTCGTCGGACATTATTACGCGGAGCGGTACATGCTTTTCCGTTAATGAATCCAATTGGTCTGGAAACAATATCGCGCAAGATTACCATGAGTCGGGAAGATCTAAATCGTTCTTTCCCGGGTAATCCTTCGGGGACACTGGGTGAGCGGCTTGCCAATCGTATTTTTAATACTATTGTTAATACTTCTCCCGATCTGGTACTGGATCTTCATAGCGACTGGAAGCAATCGATTCCCTATACCATTCTCGATAAACGATCTGCCAGAATGGACAAGCAAATTTATGATACAACGCGTGAGTTTGCCCGGCAGACAGGTTTTGTTTCCCTGCTTGAAGATGAAACATTAACTGATTCGTTATCGCATAATTTACTGGAGAATAATATTGCAGCACTAACTCTGGAGTTGGGTGAACCTTATGTCATCAACGAAGAAAATGTCAGTTTAGGTCTTGGAGCTATCTGGAATATTTTATCGAGCCTTGAAATGATCGCGCCATTGGCAGAACGCTTTATTTATCCAACGTCAAAAATGTATAAAGGGAAATTATTTAAATATTCCGATCAGCCCTATAGTTCTAAAAGCGGCATTATAAGATTCCTTGCCAAGCCCGGTGATGAGATTAGTAAGGGACAACCGTTCGCTAAAGTGGTTAATGCTTTTGGTAAACATCAGGAAACGGTTAGAGCCTTGCATGATGGTATTGTCCTCGGGCATTCGGATTCATCCGTTGTTTTTCCGGGCATGCCGATCATGGCGTTTGGAATAATTTAATAGAAACCACTGCTGTCCCGTTAATATTTTTACTATTGTGTAAAACACAGGTATCAAGGGCATTTGAAAGAGCAGGGTAATGGGGAGACATGAACGGACGTCGTTTTTCATGACACGCTGTGAATACCTCCCTGTACGCTCGATTGCCGCGTCCTTGCGGCAAACGGTCATGAAAAACGACACCACGTTCACTCGACACTTGATGAAAAAAGTTAACGGGACAGCAGTGAATAGAAACAGTTTTTTTATTTGTCTAGATCAGTAAGTCTTCTGTTATCGGATGAAAGACATTAGCTGATTCAATTAAATTTTTAGCTGTCAGTGCAGGCACACCATAAACTTCAGTGGTGACGCCATAATTATTTTTAATTTTTTCCAGTAACAAGCCGAAGTCACCATCGCCGGATAGCAGGATAACGGTATCAACTTCTCTCGCTGCTTCCATGACATCAATAGTAATACCCACGTCCCAATCACCTTTGGCAGAACCATCACTACGTTGAATAAAGGGTTTGAGTTTTACTGTAAAGCCAATGTGTTTTAGTGCATCCTGAAATTTTATTTGTTTGTCATCGCCACGATGTGTTGCATAGGCATTGGCACAAACGATTTCACCTTCAGCATTGATTCCTTCCCAAAGTTTTTTGTAATTAAACTGGCGCGAATAAGTATCACGTGTGGTGTAGTAGATATTTTGCACATCTACGAAAATCGCAATTTTTTTCATCGTTGTCGTTATTGATTGTTTTTAATAGTCTCAAGATACTGCCGAATTCTTTGCCAGGCGATTGTTTCGATTAGAAGTTTTGTTATTATTTTTGTTTTTACTTTGCGTATTTGATTGTCCATCTTTGCTACGGGTTTTCTTTTTAGCACCTTTCCACGGACTATTCTTATTGCTGGTGTTATTATTGTTTGAACGATTATTATTCGGACGACTTCTATTACTTGATGGTTTTGGTTTAATCGATTCCGGTACATTGTGTTCCGGTTCGAAGTCTTCGATTTCTTTGCGTTCGATTTTGAACTTGATCAGTTTCTCGATATCTTGCAGTTGTTTTATCTCATCTGCGCTGACCAGAGAAACAGCGTGTCCGCTTGCACCGGCACGACCGGTGCGGCCGATTCGATGTACGTAGTCTTCAGCAACGTTTGGCAGATCAAAATTAACGACGTGCGAAAGTTGATCAATATCAATTCCTCTGGAAGCAATATCAGTTGCAACTAATACTTGTATTTTATTTTGTTTGAAATCGGCCAATGCTTTGGTTCTTTGCGATTGGCTTTTGTTGCCATGAATTGCTGCCGCATTAATATTGTTTTGGGAAAGTTTTTTAACTAATTTATCCGAGCCGTGTTTTGTGCGCGCGAAAACCAGAACCTGATACCAGTTTCCCTCTTTAATTAAATGACTCAGTAAATCTACTTTACGCGCCTTATCTACCGGATGAACTATTTGTGAAATTTTTTCGACAGTTGAGTTGCGTGGTGCTACATCAATTTCAATTGGATTATTAATAATACCTTTGGCAAGCTGACGGATCTCATTTGAGAAAGTGGCAGAGAACATCAGGTTCTGACGTTTCTTTGGTAACAAGGCCATGATCTTTTTAATGTCATGTATAAAACCCATGTCCAACATGCGGTCGGCTTCATCAAGCACGAGTATTTCAATATCATTAAAACGAACTGCGTTTTGTTGATAAAGGTCTAGCAAGCGACCGGGTGTTGCGACAAGTACATCGACACCTTTTCTAAGTTTCATCATTTGTGGATTAATGCCTACACCACCAAAGACAACAGCAGAACGTAGATCCATATATTTGCCATAAGTAAAAACGCTTTCCTGTACTTGCGCCGCTAATTCTCTGGTTGGTGTTAGTACCAAAGCACGAACATGATTGTTTTTTACTTTGGGTTTGTTACTGAGTAGTTGTAATAACGGTAATGTAAAGCCGGCAGTTTTTCCTGTGCCGGTCTGTGCGGCAGCCATGACATCCAAACCTTTTAAGATCGCGGGTATGGCTTGTGCCTGAATGGGGGTTGCACTGGTATAACCAGTGTCACGCAAAGCATGTAATAATTCTTCGGATAGTCCGAGTGTTTCAAATTTCATTTAATAAAGTATTCCTAAAAATTGTTATGTCATCAGCGGCTCGCTATTGCTAGCTAAAGTCGATACACAATGACTTGAGTTTCGGCGCACACGCACAATTGCGGAGCAGTCCGGGGCATAAGGTAGTTTTGCCGTTTTACGCGGCATACAGATAATTGGCTCTCAAAGGAGGGGGCAGTTCGATTTGATGATGTGATATATACACAATGAATCAAACTAACAACTAAAGATGACGCTCTGTTCACATTTAATGTACAGATGTGCGCACATTAACAGATTACGCTGGTAAAGCTACTTTTATTTATATTGCGTAATTTTCAATTCTGGAAATCTGTTTTGGCTATGAGGATAACTTCATACTGGTTTAATTTTACACTCCGGGTTTGCGAACCTGTTGCATTATCTACTAGTGAATTTTAGAGGAGTTAATGTTTTATAGAATAAAGCAGGCAAGACTGATTGAACCAAATCAAGATTAAACTCAAATCCGGTTTAAATGCACTTGGTACCTTTTGTGCTTCAGGAGTAATATGCCATTGTCTTTCTGGCAGATTAATTGTTTTTAATTCGAGATTTTATGCGATATGAGATTAATTAGTATTTCGGATGTTGCTGACACTGTTCAGGATGAAAAGGTTTTTCGTACTTCATGCGCTGGTGATTTTATAGTTTCATTCATTTTCTTTATCGCGCTGTCTGCAATTACTGTTTTTTATGTCTGGTATATCATTAATTTATCAGTTCCATTCTGGGGACATTTGGTTTATCTCTTCTTTGCATTCTGGACAGGCTTGTTTGTCTTATTGTTTGGCCTGCGTTTTAAAGACAGTTTATTACCCTCTAACTGGTTGCTTCGTTTCAGTCCGGATCATGTATTAATTAAATTTCGTTCTTTTCAAAATTATCACTACCCTGAAACCGATCTGGTTGTGATTGATTTATCATGGCATGACATTGACTGGCTGCGCAAAACAAAAGAAACCTCACATAAGGATCATGACAATAGTACTCTGACTGAATTCTTTACTTATCTGGATATTAAATTACGCCTGTCCGGGGAAGAATTAAAATCGATTGAACATGAGTTGAATGAAGAACGAAAACGAAAACCACCACGATCAGATCTTGATAATTTGTATCATGAATTGATGGTAGCGAGACGAGAAAAAAAACCGGACTATGAAATTAAAGATTTAAAATACAGAATACGTCAGGAAAAACAAAATAAGCGAGCTGAAAAAAAGAAGTCAGGTAGCAAAAACCATGATTACCCGGTCAGGTTGGTGCATGACAATATATTACGTGTTCGCTGGAATAGAGTTAAGCCGAACATTAAAAAAACATTGGCCATTTTTTCAGAGCGCACAACGATTGATGACGAAATCAGGATTATTAGCGACTCAACTGATAATAAATTAAGTGGTAAAGCACTGGAGGATATGATTCTGGATCGGATCGCTAAAGCTGACAAGTTTGATGCGATGGCGCTGGTAAAAAAACATTATGGCTACAGTACAACGGAAGCAAAACAGTTTATAGATGAGATGATGGATAAAAAGTAATAAAATATGTCATTCCCGCGTAGACCTGTCTCTTCTACACATCTGGGCACGAAGATGTAAAATGTTTTTCGCTAATGTTATAAAAGGCACAAAACCCGTCATGCCGGCGAACACCTACGTCGTGTAGGTGTACGCCGGCATGACGGGTGAAGATGCGGCGCGATATTACGGCGAATTGACCTGGCTCGGCGATAGACAAAATGTGTAGAAGAGACAGGCCTGCGCGGGAATGACGAAAGGTAGTGGTTAAAACCCAGTTCTATAGATTGCGATGTTTTACTTTTTTATATTTGCTTGTGCACTTGCCAATCTGGCAACAGCTACACGAAATGGAGAACAGGAAACATAATCTAATTCTGCCGTTGCAAAAAACTTAATCGAATCCGGATCACCACCATGTTCACCGCAGATACCGCATTTTAATTTTGGCCTGGTCTTTCTGCCACGTTGTACTGACATCTTTACCAATTGACCGACGCCAGTTTCATCAATCGATTGAAATGGATTGGTTTTATAAATATGTTTTTCCAGATAGTCTGGCATAAAGCTACCAAAATCATCGCGGCTGAAACCGAGTGTCATTTGAGTCAGGTCATTTGTACCAAAACTAAAGAAGTCCGCATACCTGGCAATCGCATCAGCTGTTAAAGCAGCGCGAGGTATTTCGATCATGGTGCCGATAGGAATGTCGAGTTTGCCGCTATAATTTTTTCGTTTTTTAATAACATCAATCGTTTGTTTAACTTTCGTTCGAAGATACTGAAGTTCAGTGTCGATACCAACCAAAGGGATCATTATTTCAGGTTTGGCCTTGATGCCACGTTTACGTGTATTGATCGTTGCTTCCACTATTGCAGTAACTTGCATTTCCATTATTTCAGGATAAGTAATAGTTAAGCGGCAACCGCGATGTCCAAGCATTGGATTGCTTTCGTGTAATTGTTCAACCCGACGTTGTAAATGTTTAAGCGATACACCGAGCTTTTTGGCAAGTTGTTGCTGCATGGGTCTGTCTTGTGGCAGAAATTCATGTAAGGGTGGATCAATTAAACGAATGGTGACCGGAAGGTTATTCATAGATCGAAATAAACCTTCAAAGTCTTTTCTTTGATGCGGCAGTAATTTCTTTAATGCCTGACGTCGATGTATTTCATCTTCAGCTAAAATCATTTCACGCATGGCGAGTATACGTTGTTCACCAAAAAACATATGTTCAGTTCGACATAAGCCTATCCCGGCAGCACCAAATTCACGCGCCAGCTTTGCATCTTTAGGTGTATCGGCATTGGCACGCACTTCAAGTTTTGCAAACTTATCAGTCCAACTCATAATAGTTTTGAATTCACTCGAAAATCCGTGAGCCTGTTTTGGTATATCTCCCAACATGATTTCGCCGGTGTTACCATCAATACTAATAATGTCTTTATGTGTTATTTTTTTGCCATTGATAGTTATTGTTTTACGACGTTCATTGATTTCAATTTCAGATGCACCGGTAATACAACACTTGCCCCAACCACGCGCAACGACTGCGGCATGACTGGTAGTGCCCCCGGTTGATGTCAATATGCCTTCTGCTGCTTCCATGCCATGAATTGCTTCCGGACTGGTTTCTCGATTAACCAGTATTACTTTTTCACCTTTTTCTTTTCTGGCAACAGCTTCATCGGCATCAAATACCGGGTAACCACTTGCTGCGCCGGGCGATGCCGGTAGACCTTTACTCAAGATGTTCTTTTTTTCTTTTTCAATAAACGAAGGTAATAAACATTGTGTTATATCTTCTGCGTTAAGACGTAACAGTGCTGTTTTTTTATCAATGAGTTTTTCCCTGACCATATCAACAGCAATTTTAACAGCGGCGATACCGTTACGTTTTCCGGTGCGTGTCTGCAATATAAATAATTTGCCATTTTCAATTGTGAATTCGATATCCTGAATATCACGATAATGTTTTTCCAGTTTGTCTTTAACCTTGAGTAGCTCTTTATATAAGGTCGGTTGCCATTGTTGCATTTCCAAAACCGGTTTCGGAGTACGAATGCCGGCAACAACATCTTCGCCCTGTGCATTGATCAGAAATTCTCCATAAAATTCATTTTTACCGTTGCCCGGATCACGTGTGAACGCAACTCCAGATGCTGAGCGGTTATTTAAATTACCGAAGATCATACTTTGCAAATTAACAGCGGTGCCTGACAGACCTTGAATTTTGTTAATGCGTCGATAAGTAATCGCACGCGGATTATTCCAACTACGAAAAATAGCCTCGATACTCAGGGTCAGTTGTTTAACCGGGTCTTGCGGGAAAACTCTTTTGCTGTGTTTCTTATATATAGCCTTATATTGTTCAATCAATTCGAGCAAGCCATTTTCATTTAGATCGATGTCGTTTTTAACTTTGTACTTTCGTTTAATTTTTGTGAATGCTTGCTCAAAGTGTTGGTGATCAATTCCCATGACGACATCGCCAAACATATTAATCAATCGTCTATAAGCATCCAGTGCAAAACGTTTACTGCCTGAAATTTCAGCCAGACCTTCTACACTTTTATCATTTAAGCCAAGGTTGAGCACAGTGTCCATCATGCCCGGCATACTGATCGCTGCACCGCTTCTTACTGAAAGCAATAATGGATTCGTTATAGAAGCAAATGTTTTTCCGGTTTCTTTATTAAGTTGTTCAATATTTTTATTAATTTCTTTTAAAAGTGCCGGCGTAAGTGTTTCGCCGTTCTTAAAAAAATCAGCACAGGTTTCTGTTGTTATTGTAAAGCCGGGTGGAATTGATAAACCAGTACGTGCCATCTCTGCCAGTTCCGCGCCTTTTCCGCCGAGTAGATGACGCATTTTGGAATGTCCATCACTACGTGTTTTGCCAAAATAGTAAATCTTGTTATTTTTTGAGCGAGTTTGTTTTGATTTGGTCATACTGTAATTATGCTGCATATGAGATTCTTTCGCGACCGTGCATTTTAATCAGTCATTGCTTGATGAATATGGTGTAAAATCAGCTCAGATAGTTCAATAGGGATTAACGTACTACGTTTATAAACTATGGCGAGTGAAACAAAGACATTAATCTTCTCGGAACGAGACAAAAAGATTCAACGACTGATCATTCTTGAAGGGTCGGCAAACCTGTTGGTATTACTATTAAAGTTGTTCGTTGGTTTGTCGACAGGTTCTCTGGCCGTATTAGCAGATACTATTCATTCCTTAACTGATCTGGCTAACAATATAGTTGCCTGGATTGTTATCCGCCTCTCAGCACTGCCTGCTGATCGTGAACATCCTTACGGTCATCGTAAATTTGAAACATTAGCTGTATTTGGTTTGGCAACCTTGTTGGCTGTATTTGCGTTTGAGATTGCCAAAAATGCAGTTACCAGAGAGAGCACCGAGATCATTAGTGGTGGATGGGAACTGGCAACGATGATATTTGTGTTAGTGGTAAATATTGCAGTTGCAAGCTGGCAACGTTATTGGGCAAAGCGTCTTAAGTCTGGTCTTTTGCTTGCCGATGCGGCACATACTTTTTCAGATGTCCTGGTAACTGTTGTTGTTATTGTCGGTTGGCAGTTATCCGCACATGGTTTGGTTATCCTCGACCGTGTTTGTGCGTTTGGTGTTGCGCTTGTGATTTTTTATCTGTCTTATCGTCTATTTAAAACGGCTTTTCCGGTTCTGGTCGATGAATATGCGATCGAACCTGAAGATATCAGGAAAGCGGTAATAAAAATTTCCGGTGTTAAAAAAGTAGGGCGGATTCGTTCACGCTGGATTGGGCCAGAAATTGCCATTGATATGGTTGTATCTGTTAATGCAGAATTAACAACAGAAGAATCACACAGGATTGCTGATCAGATTGAAACAATGATAGAAGAGCAATTTAAGGTTGGCGATGCATTTATTCATATAGAACCTTATAAATAAGTGTTTGTGTTCTCCCATTTATACGTCTTTCCCGCGACGGCGGGAATCCAGTGAAAAATAATAAATGTTTTTGCGATAGCAATAAACCTTTCAGACAATGTTGCGAACGCTTTTTAAATGGAAGTGAAATTGCTAAAACACCAAAACAATTAATGCGCTCTCGCTATACCGCCTATGCTTTGGGTGATCATGGTGAATACTTATTGGCAACATGGGCAGCAGAATCCCGTAAAGGTCTTACCGCTATATCGTTATCTGAAAAAACGCATGAATGGGTAAAACTTGAAATACTTGATAGCAGTCAAAAAGGAAATGATGGCATAGTCGAATTTAAGGCTTATTACAAAGCTGAAGATGGTTCACTAAACGTGCTACATGAAAAGTCCAGGTTTAAGCGAATTGATAGACGTTGGTATTATGTAGACGGAGAAGTGGAGACAATAAAGAAATAAGATTGAGTAACTTATGCAAGTTATTCCGCTTTCGGAGTAAATTAAAAAGATGTTACTATCGACTCAAAGTAGAAGTTAATCGAACTCACGAACCTACTGAGTATTATTTAAGTTATGGAAGCAGAAAACGGATTTGATTGGATAAGTTTTATAGTGAACTTTATGTTCGCTGCAATACCAACTTTATTTTTGGTAGGTGGGTTAGTTTGGCGTTTCAGTCCTTATACAAAAGGTTCAACAGTACTTCTTATTGCAAGTATTACAGCTTTTATAATAGGTCTAGTCGCAGGTATTTGGCGCTCACATTTTTGGGATGCTGCTTCCACCATAGGATCTCATACCCCATATACTAGAAAGAGAAAATGAATTTATATATATTTTCTTTTTATCGTGTTTTTTCTCTTGTGTGTTTTTTTCTATATTTGGATTCCTTAGTCGAATGGCACTTAGTTAAGCGAAAAATAGCGTCTTGCCGGACTTGTTCCGGCATCCAGTAAAACAAAGTGCGCTTTCAGCGCTCATTAATCTGACTGGATTGCGGCCTCGGTCTCTGTTCCAGACTCGACTCTACCACCTACGTCGTGTAGGTGTTCGCCGCAATGACGGGGTGGGTTGTTCGGCTATTATCATGGCACATATCGTTTAACTAAGTGCCAATCGTTCTAGAGTCCTTTTTATGAATTAACCAATTCTTTACTCCCCAATAATTTGCAGGACGACTTCACGTGTTCTTTCTGCGGTATCAAAATCAATAACAACAATTTGTTGCCATGTTCCCAGCATTAAAGATCGTTGCATAAACGGAATGGTTAATGACTGTCCCTGGATTTGTCCGCGTAAATGGCTATGGCCATTATCTTCGCCTGCATTACGCGTATTGTGTTGCCATTCCGGATCGGCGGGAATTAATTGATTCCAGATGTTTTTAGTATCTTCTCGTAAACCGGGTTCGTCTTCAAAGATCATGACCGAGGCCGTTGTATGTTTAATGAATAACGTGACAATGCCAGCATTAAGATCAGTTTCGTTTAATAAGCTTTGACATTTTTCAGTGATATTTTTTATTTTCGTATCACCTTGCATTTCCAGTGAAAATAATTTTGTGACTACTGACATGTTTTGTCCTCAGTGTTATTCATTTTTCAAGCTTCTAAGGTAGCTCAGATCTTTTTCAGTTAAATGTCCATCACGTGCTTCTTCAAGTATAGCGTCAAATGTTGCCTCTGCCGTTAAATAGCGAACAGCGTTAAGTACTTTTGAACCAAGCTGCCCCTTTTCTTTTAAACTGTCCAGGTAATTAAAGGCATCAGCAAAGCTTTCATCTTTACGATTGTAGTAATCACTGCCACGTTCACGATTGCTATAGGCTTCAAGTTGTTCACATGCCACAAGGATCTCCCCAAGTTCACGAAGCCATTGCGGTTCATCATTTAATTTTTCCGGATAGTAATAATATAAACAGACTGTTTCCATCCATGCTTGCCATTCAATATGCTGTTGCTCAAGTTCAGGTATGACATTTTTAATGATACGATTTAAACGATTTGCATAACCGAGTCGCATCTCGACTTGTTCTTTTGCCCATGCGTTTGTTTCTATACCGAGTTCCTGTAGTTGTGATCGGTATTTATCCCAGAATGCTTCAGTTTCTTTTCCATAGGCCGTTTCCGGATATTCAGCACGCCACTCTGCCGGTCGTGTCGGAATATTATGAGTTTTGGCCCATGTCCATATTTTTCCAAATAAATCATGGTCAAGGCCGGCTCGTCCCAGATCATGAAGTAAACAGGCTGTTTGATAATGGCGAACACGTTGTTCATCATGGCCTAAATAAGATGCAACGGCAGCACACATCTTTGCTGTTCTTAAAGCATGAGCCGTGTCGTAACCTTTAATAATTTCCCCGGGTTTTTCCGGGTTGGGATAATCATAATATTTTAATAATAAGTTTACTGTAGATTCAGGAATCCATAATAGCGATTGAGGAAATGTTAAATTCATAGTGACAGTTTAAAAGAAAGAAAAAATAAAAGAAATGCGAACAAATTTTAGAATGAACAAAGTAGTGCGACTATAATAAATCATTAATTGGAGGCACTTCATGAAAGCATATTATTTTCTTGTTTTATGTCTGTTTTATGCAGACGTTGCATTTTCCGGGACGTTGACAGTAGATATAAAGGAATGGCAGGTACCTTATGAAGATTCGCGACCACGCGATCCCTTTGTTGCTCCGGATGGCAAGGTCTGGTTTTGTGGACAGGCGGGTGCTTATATTGCGGTCTTTGATCCTGTTTCGGGTGAATTCAAAAAATACGATATGGAGGATAATGAGCGACCGCATAATTTAATTATCGATGATCAAGGTATCGTCTGGTATGCCGGTAATACGCGTGGTTATATCGGTCGTCTTGATCCTGCGACAGGCGAAATAAAAAAGTTTCCTATGCCGAATGAAGATGTGCGTGATCCGCATACGCTGGTTTTCGACAGTAAAGGTGATATCTGGTTCACTGCGCAACAAAGTAATTATGTCGGTAAGTTTTTTGTAAAGACCGGTGAAATAAAAGTAGTTGAAGTTCCTGCGTCACGTTCCCGTCCTTACGGAATCTGGATGGATTCGAATGATCATCCCTGGGTTGCTTTATTTGCCACTAATAAACTGGCGACTATTGATCCGGAAACATTTGTTATTAAAGAAATCAATTTGCCTCGCAAAAACACTTTACCGAGACGTTTAGCGGTCACGTCTGATGATACAGTCTGGTATGTCGATTATAAGGAAGGTTATCTCGGCCAATATAATCCACTAACAACAGAAACTCAGGAATGGCGAATGCCCGGTAAAATGGACTCGCGACCTTACGGTATGATCGTTGATGATCAGGATCGATTATGGTTTGTTGAAACAGGACTGGAACCAAATCGTTTAATTGGTTTTGATTCAAACAGTAAAACATTTATTAGTCAGACAAATATTCCCGGTGGCGGAGGTAGTATCCGACACATGGTTTACCATCCTTCAACTAAAGCAATCTGGTTTGGTGCGGATGCGAATACAATAGGACGCGCGATAGTTCCTTAAAAATAGTATGGAAAGTTTAATTCAACTCTATTCAAAAACGGAAGAGTTCATGACAGGCGATGCAAGTGTCATTCAAACGCTTGTATGTCATCTGCATACCTTCTTTATCGCTATTTTGCGCCATATAACCCAGATTATTAGCTTCAATTTGTAATTGTCTGGCTACCGTTTCAAAGATAGTTTTTTCAGGCACTGTTAATTCTATACCGGGTAAGGCCTGATCCAGTTTTTTTGCTGCCAGCAGTAGTTCGCTGGCGGTATCAAATAATTCATTTATCTGATCCATTGTCAGTTTTTCTTCATAAACCGACAGGCTAAGACGATGCATAATGGTTTGAATTTTTTCACTATATATAACATGAAGCTTTATTGTTTCCTGTTGTTCCGGCTCTGAATCAAATTCAGATTCAGATTCAGATGCTGTGGCAATCATTAAGCCATTAAAGAAACATAAAAGAGAGATGAAAATTATTTTAGTCATACGGTCAACATGCCCGAACTGTTATGTGATAAATTGATCCTGGTCAAATAGCGGTAATCTATTAGCTATAGTCTATATGAAAATATTTAATCAAAGAAATTATTTAATAAAGTTACAGGGAATCTGTTATGTCAAACTGGTATCTTAAAGACGTTGCAACGATATTTGACGAATTAGCCTCTTCTCAGAATGGATTGTCGGCCGACGAAGTTAATAAAAGGCTGGTTGAACAAGGCTATAATCGTATTACTGAAAAGAAACGTTCCAGCCCGATAAAACGCTTTCTGCTTCAATTTCATAATTTCCTTATTTATATTCTTATTGCTGCCAGTGCTATTACTGCTGCGTTAAACGAATGGATCGATGCTGGCGTGATACTTGGCGTTGTTATCATTAATGCGGTGATTGGTTTTTTACAGGAATCAAAAGCTGAAGCCGCATTAGCATCATTAAAAAAAATGTTATCTTTACAAGCGACAGTAATAAGAGATGGACGACAATTTTCAATATCGGCTGAACAACTGGTCGCAGGTGATGTGGTTGTAATCAGTTCGGGAGATCGTATCCCTGCCGACGTGCGTTTATTTAATTCACGCAACCTGCATATAGATGAAGCAGCTCTTACGGGTGAATCCTTGCCCGTTGGTAAACATATTGAGGCAATAAAAGATAAAGCTGAAATTGCCGATCAAACTAACATGATCTTTAGCGGTACGTTTGCAACTTCAGGACAAGGTCTCGGCATTGTTACAGACACAGGTGATAACACTGAACTTGGAAAAATCGCTGGCATGTTACAGGGTATTGAGGATGTCACCACGCCACTGACTCGACAACTTGCTTCATTCAGTAAAACATTAACCCTGATCATTATTATCGGATGTCTGGCAGTTTATGCTTTTGGTACTTTAATACAGGGATTGCCGGCAATAGATGTGTTTATGGCTACTGTTGCCATTGCTGTTTCTGCCATACCTGAAGGTTTACCCGCGATAATGACCATCACACTTGCTATCGGTGTGACACGTATGGTTGATAGAAATACCATTATCAGAAAGTTACCCGCAGTAGAAACACTGGGCAGTACGCGCATTATTTGTACAGATAAGACCGGCACGTTAACGCGAAATGAAATGACTGTAACGCGAATTATTAATGCTGAGGGTGATTTTAATATTAACGGGACAGGTTATGAACCAACGGGAACAATTATTTGTAATGAAGAACATGTCGATATTGAAAACTACCCGTCTTTAATTTTCTTATTACGCGCAGGTTTATTATGCAATGAATCACTTTTGCAGCATAAAGCTGGTGAATGGTCTATCGAAGGTGATCCTACTGAAGCGGCATTACTGGTAGCCGCAAGAAAAGCTTCGCTTGTTCAGGAAGATGAAAAAGCAAAGTTTCCGAGAGATGACATCCTTCCTTTTGAATCAGAACAACAGTTCATGGCAACATTAAATCATGATCATTATGGAAATGGTTTTATATTTTTAAAAGGTGCGCCGGAACGAATAATAGAATTATGTGATTCATTAGAAGCTGAACAACAGGACTTTGTGCAGCAAGACTGGATAGAAAGAGTAAAAGATATGGCCTCTGATGGTTCAAGAGTTTTAGCTATTGCTTATAAACCTGTTCCTCAACAACGGGAAGTATTAAGTTTTTCTGATATAGAGCAGGGAGGGTTTACTTTTCTGGGATTGACCGGAATGTTAGATCCGGTTCGGCAAGAAGCGATAGATGCTTTAGTTGTCTGTCGCGAAGCGGGTATAAGCGTCAAGATGATTACCGGCGATCATGCGTTAACGGCAAGAGCAGTAGCAAATAAAATGAATCTCGGTGAAGAAGTTTTTACCGGCGTTGAACTGGATAAGCTCAATGATAAAGAATTTGAACAGGTTGCAAAAAGAGTGAATGTGTTTGCAAGAGTATCACCTGAGCATAAACTTCGTTTAGTTCGAACCCTGCAAAACCAGGGTGAAGTTGTGGCGATGACGGGTGATGGTGTTAATGATGCGCCAGCCTTAAAGCAGGCTGATATTGGTATTGCCATGGGTGTTACCGGCACAGAAGTTTCCAAAGATGCGGCAGATATGGTGGTGACGGATGACAACTTTGCCAGTATTGCCAATGCGGTAGAAGAAGGGCGAACCGTATTTAATAATCTTAAGAAAACCATCATGTTTATTTTGCCGACTAATGGCGGCGAATGCCTGATTATTATCTGGGCAATTATTATAGGCGGTTTGTTACCAGTATTGCCTTTACATATTCTCTGGATAAATATGATAACGACAGTTGCGCTTGCTATTACGCTTGCTTTTGAGCCGGTTGAAGCAGGGACAATGAAAGTGCCGCCACGCGTTCCGAATTCAGCATTAATTGAACCTGGTTTGTTATGGCGCATTATTCTGGTGTCCATCATTATGGCAATAGGGACTTATGGATTGTTTTTGTATGAAATTGCTCAACAGGCGAGTATCAATGAAGCGAGAACAGTCGCCGTAAATACGATTGTCTTTTTTGAAATATTCTATATTTTTAATACAAGATATTTAAAAGCAAATGTTCTGAGCTTTAAGGGATTGTTTGGTAATAAAGCCATTTTAATTGGCGTTGTTGCGGTAATAATCTTTCAACTACTGTTTACTTATGCTTCACTTTGTAACCAGTTATTTAAAACAGCACCGATAACAATATCAAGCTGGTTAAATATTATATTGGTTTCAGCAGGACTATTTTTTATTGTAGAAATTGAAAAACTGATAGTTAATTTATATCAGAATAAATTTAGACCAGTGAAATCAGTTTAAATCTTGTTTCTTAACCGGCTCCGGATGTTGCCCCAATCATGATATCGATTGTTTTTTGCGGTACATTTGTTGATGTAATAACGTCGGAATAGCTTTCAGTATTTTTATAAGCCAGATTGACAATGCCATCTGCTGGTTGATAAGTGTATTTGTTTTTTACTGTATTGATACTTGCATGACTGTTTACCGGTAAGTCGGGTGAGCTTGCTTTGCTAAAAGTTTCAGAATTGAGTATCCAGCCACTAGGTTTATTCAGCATCGGAACATTACTGCCGTGATTGCTAATGGATTTATCTATGTCCGGGTTTGCTGCCAGTAAATAATCATTACCCTCTATTGATTTTGCTGGCTGCTGAAGTGTATTACTTGCAATAGCCGTAGATTCGTTTTCTACATCAGGTAAGTCTGGATCAATACCATTCGATTTATTCTGCATATAGGATTGATATGCTGTTGTAACTACAGATGCAATTGCACCTATAGGGCCGCCGAATAAAGCGCCGCCCGCAATTTCCATTGCCGGCGCAATAGTATCGCCGGTAATCTTTCTGTATATATTATTGACGATTGGAATATGTTGGAGTGGGTTGACGATATCGATAATATCGCCAAAGGTAAAACCGTCCTCACCAAATATACTGGTCGTTGTTTCAGTGGCAGGCGGTTTATTATTACTCGCCTGAATAAGCGCGGCGATACCTGTACTATGCGTAGGATTATTTGAAATCGATGCAGCCAAAATTATGTTCCAATAGTAATATCTTTATGTGGATTCACTGTATAAATGCAATCGATGTACCAGTTGCCGGTTATTTGAAAACAGTGTTGAAACTTAAGTATTTAGTCATTTTTTAAAGCGGCATAAAAGTAAAACGGTAATAATTTGCCGCTTTCTCCATGATGTGGCAGAGTTAGTCCAATGTTGAACGACATCCCTCTCGAATCAGAACAGCAAGAGCAGATTATTTCTGCAACGGAAGCCTATCTCTACCAGGCCAGTACAGAATTGGCGCATTCATTCGAAGCTATTCCCGTCATATTTGATTTAAAGGGCAGGGCTGCGGGCATGTATAAGGTTAATAAATCCCGGCGTATGATTCGTTACAACCCTTATATTTTTGGCAGGTATTTTTCTGAAAACATTTCAACAACGGTGCCGCACGAAGTTGCGCATTATATTGTTGATGTTTTGTATGGCATGAGAAAAACACAGCCGCATGGTAAAGAATGGAAAGCTATTATGAGTCTGTTCAATGCTGATGCCAGCGTAACCTGTAATTTTGATCTGAATGGCTTGCCAACCCGATACTACCAACGGTTTGATTATACTTGTTCGTGCCGCACACACGAGTTAACCCGTATTCGTCATAACCGGGTTTTGAAAGGCGCACGATATTATTGTCGGCGTTGTAAACAGGCATTAATCCTTAAAAATGGCTGAACTCCATCCCCAATTACTTGAAGATTGCGTCGTGCTTGGCCGTTTTCCCTTGTCCCATCTGTTATTAATGCGTGATGCAAATTATCCCTGGTTTATTCTGGTACCGGATCGGGAAGGGATTAGCGAAATATACCAATTGTCGGAGCAGGATCAGTCGCAATTATTGCGGGAATCCTCTTTTCTGGCAGAATTTCTTATGAAAACCTTTAATGGTGATAAAATGAACATCGCGGCATTGGGAAATATCGTTCCCCAGTGTCATTTACACCATGTTGTACGTTATCATTCGGATGTAGCGTGGCCGTCGCCGATTTGGGGCAAACTGCCGGCAAAGGCTTATACCGAAGAAGCTTTAAATGATGTGTTTTTAAAATTAAATGAACTGGAGCTAATGGACTTTGATTATGAAAAAAAATATTAATACCAAGATGTCTTCCTGCGCGTTAGCTGTTATTTTTGCGCTAGGTTTATCTTTCTCAGTCAATGCTGAGGATATGAAACTGGAAGAAGCAAAAGCAGAAATTACCAGACTGGAACAGGAAAATGCATCTTTGAAGCAAGAGCTTGAAATATATGAAAAGAAAATTGCTGAACACAGAGAAAGTCTGGATGAGCAAGATAAGAAGATTATGGAGATGAACAAGGAAGAGTGAGCTTATACCCAAGATACCTGAAGATACAGGTTTATAGCACATCTGTTTTCATCCAGAGCTTCGTTGCTCCTCCTTACAGGGAGCGGCCATGCGCGTCGTCGCGCCTCGCTCTGAATAAAAACAAACGCACTCTAAATCCTGCATCTTCAGGTATCTTGGGTATATAACTGATACTCAAAGTTGATATGCCTCTACTTTTGTTGCGCAGGTTATTTCCTGCGGTTGTTTTATTACTGGTTGCCATATTCATTCGTGAACCAGCCATCGGTTTAAGGCCGGAGTATCAACAATTATTAAACTGGATGCCGTATGTCACGCTTGGCATCGCCATGTTGTTATGTGTTAATTACAACCGTGCTCGTGTCTTTACGGTTTCTCTTGCTTTAATCATTACTTATTATTTCATTCAGACGGAGTTACAAACTTCACTGAATGAATTTCGCGCTCTTTTTATCTATACCTGCATCAGTGTTTTAATACCGCTGATGCTATTTCTTTTTTTCTTTCTTCCCGAACGGGGCTTGCGAAATCGTTATGGCATTTTGATTGTTGCCGTTGTTCCGGTCTTGCTTATAGTTTGTTTAGTTGTTTTTAAGATGGCACCGGAAGCAACTATCGATGTAAATATAAATAAATATTTTCAACCTCGCGCATTTGAAAATTATTTATTGTCGCTCAATGTGATTATTATTTATTGTGTCGTATTTGTTGTCGGACTTTACCGTTTATGTAAAACGAACGATGAATATTTTGTCGCACTATTATCCGCACTTATTTTTAGTTTTATTACATTGGCTTATTTTGGTTGGCAAAAAATTTCTGTAATTATGTTAAGTTTTGTCGGCGTCAGTATGATTGTGAGTTTATTACGCGGCGCACATGACATGGCTTATCGAGATGATTTAACCGGTTTACCTGGCCGGCGCGCATTGAATGAACGTCTGAAAGGACTGGGCAAACGTTATGTGTTGGCAATGGCTGATGTCGATCATTTTAAAAACTTTAATGATACGCATGGTCATGATATTGGTGATGACGTTTTGAAAATGGTTGCGCAAAATATAGCCAAAGTAAAAGGTGGTGGTACAGCTTATCGTTATGGCGGTGAAGAGTTTTGCATAGTCTTTGCGGGAAAAGATATTGAATACAGTAAGCCATACCTGGAAGCGGTTCGTAAAGATATAGAAGCCTATCGAATGGAATTACGTGATACCAGACATCGGCCAAAATCCACAGATAATGCAAAAGAACGACGCGGTCGCCGTAGTAAAGCAAGAGCCGGGAAAACAGTGTCAGTCACCATCAGTATTGGTGTCGCTGCGCCAAATGAAAAACACCTTAAAGTAGACGAAGTACTTAAAGCAGCAGATACTGCACTTTATAAAGCAAAGCAGAACGGACGTAATTGTGTTGCTACAATATAATTAAAAATCGTATCGAATATATGAAAATCTTATTAAACATTATTGTTATTATTTTACTCAGTGCTTGTGGTGATGATGCGCCTGAGTTATCCAGACTATCCAGTAATGATGTCATTCTTGCCTTTGGTGACAGTCTGACGCATGGCAATGGCGCGAAAGAAAATGAAAGCTATCCAGCCGTATTACAGCAATTATCTGGTCGTAAAGTAATCAACGCCGGTATTTCCGGTGAAGAATCTGAACCAGGTTTAAAAAGGTTGCCCGCTGCGCTAGAGGAATATAAGCCGCAACTTTTAATTCTATGTCATGGCGGCAATGATCTTTTGCGCAAAAAGGATATTGGCAAAATGGAATCGAATATTCGGCAGATGATACAACTGGCAAAAGATAAAAATATTCCTGTTGTTTTGCTCGGTGTTCCCAGACCCGGATTATTTTTGTCTCCGTATGAAGTGTATAAAAAGATTGCTGACTCAACCGATATTATTTTTATTGAAGATTTAATTCCTGAAGTCCTGGGAGACAATGCATTAAAATCTGACTCGGTTCATCCAAACAAGGACGGTTATCGAGTAATGGCCGAAACTATCTATTCAGTGTTACAAGACTCCGGTGCGCTATAAACAACAAAACCACTTTTATGACTGAAGAATTTTTATTTATTGATGATGACGAATCATTATCACAATTATGCGAACAACTTGCTAACTCAGTTTGGTTAGCCGTTGATACCGAGTTTGAACGAGTCAGCACTTATTATCCGGAGTTGTGTCTGGTACAACTATCCGATGGAAAGGTGCATGCTGTTATTGATCCATTAACGATAAAAAACATGCAACCTTTATACGACTTGCTTTATCAGGAATCAATCACCAAGGTCTTGCATTCCGCGCATCAGGATCTTGAATTATTTTTTCATATAAAAGGGTCTGTACCTGAACCTTTGTTTGATACGCAAATAGCCGCGCCGCTGTTTGGATATGCCCAAGGCATAGGTTATGGCAATCTGGTCAAGGAAGTATTGGAAATAGAACTGGATAAAGGACACGCGCGCGCAGACTGGAAGAAGAGACCACTAACGAAAGAACTACTGAGATACGCTGTCGATGATGCTATCTATCTTGGCAGGGTATATGAAGTCTTTTCGGAAAAAATGAAAGGCGTGAAAAACCTGCATGACTTTAATGCACAAATAGAAAAGTTATCAAAGTCGGAAACCTACCAACCCGATCCGGAAACAATGTGGAAAAAAATATTTGCTGCGAAAAGATTAAAAGGCAAACAACTGGAAGTTGTAAAACAACTGGCTGCGTGGCGGGAAAGAACAGCCCGCGAACGAAACAGACCAAGAAAATGGATATTGGCTGACCATGCCATGGTTGAAATGGCAAAACTGTCACCGGAAAACAAATCAGACTTCTTGCAAATAGATAAAGTCAGTGAAAAAATGGTCAATCGACATGGAGACGCTTTGCTCAAAATAATACAAGATGTGCAATAGCGGGTCTTAACGAAATGATAATATTATAAAAATCAGGCAACAACTCTTAACTTAAAGTTGGATACATAAGGAGATATGTATGAACGAGCACAGACGTGAACCAAGAACCGAAGAACAGACTGATGTTTCTATCCGAATAAGAACAGCGCCTGATGCCGAAGCTTTAGAAGGCAAGGTTTTCCCCTCTCGATCAGAAGATATTTCCATGAGCGGCATGAAGTTAAATGTTGATACTCCCATCCCTATAGGCGCAATACTGGATCTGGAAGTCATGCTGCGTAATTCACCAATAAAATATGAAATGATCGCCAATGTCGTTTGGGCAGATACATTTGATGAAAACGATATAGAGCAAAAATCTGGCAGCGAAGTCGGAGTCATACTCAGTATACAATCCAACTCTCAATTAGCATTGTGGAATGCAGCTGTATCGGATCTTTAAACTATCTGCTGTCGACCCAAAGCAGACATTATTTAGAGTATCTTTAAAGTAAACTTTCGGAGTAAAAATGAGTTTAAGTCTACCGAATGGAAGCAATATCAAGATTGATAATTTGGATGGACACCAATTGATAGTTATTCCACATGGCAATGGCGGGTTTATGAGATTCATTATCGCTGCATTTCTTTTATTTTGGCTCGGTGGTTGGTTTATGGGTTTCACTAGTGCTATAGAAGAAATCGTTTCTGGTAAAAGTGATACCTTTTTAATATTTTGGTTAGGCGGTTGGACAATTGGAGGTCTATTTGCTGTGTATATGATTTATCGTGTACTTAAGAAGTCTATTCCAGAAAAAATATTGTTAAATAAACCTGAACTATTAATAGATACAGGTATACCTCCTTTAAAAATAGATTTTGGATTTAATAACCAAAAGGATTATTGGAAGTCTATGTTCCCTAAACGAAAACGCATTGAGTTTAATTCCTCAGAGATAAAATCAATAGCTTTAAGAGAAATAGAAAGTGGTAATCGCCTTACCTTAGACAAAGGTTCCGAACGTATAGAATTAGCATGCTCTGCAACAGAAATAGAACGAGAATGGTTATTCGATTACCTACAGAAAAATTATTTGTAAAATTTTCATTTATGTCTGCTTATGGCAGCCGAATGATGAAATTTAAATCATGATTAATAATGGATACATGAAAAATTGAATAAGCTCCTTCCTGTCCATGAATTATTAAAAGAAACTTTTTTAAAACCATGGTTTATACGAAAAAGCATACTGCATGCACTGATAATACCGGTGCTTTTAGGTGCTATCCTAGGCGTAATTTCAGAATTTATAGATGAGGAAGGTATTTATTATTATTTTTATGTTGTATTGGCATCTGTAATTTATATTTTGATTGCGATTAATTGCCACCGACTTATTTTATTGGGTGAAAACTCAGTGCCTTTATATGGCATTAATCGTTGGACGGTAAGAGAAACGTATTTTCTTTTCTGTTTTTTTTTATTCTATTTTTTTATTCCGTTTATATATTCACTATTTTCATTATACTTATATGAAGTAATGCCAATTAATATAGATGAATATTTTTGGAGTAGTACTATACTTATATGGACATTTCTTATTTTATTTCTTTGGGTTACTGTCCGTACTATTCTGATTTTTCCACGTATTGCAATCGATCATCGAGCAAATTTTAATATTATTAAATGGTCATGGATGATGACAAAAAATAATACTTGTCGATTATTCGTTTTGGTTTTGTTGACGCCATCAATCATATATTTGCCAATTCATTTGATAGAAGAATTGATAAAAGTAAATTTTACTCATGGTTCTGTAATTCAAATTATTTTTCTGTTCATTGAAATGCTTCTTTCATATACGCTAGAAATATTTATTATTGCTGCGCTTTCTGTTTCGTATAAGTGGTTGTCTGAGAATAATAACTAGTGCAAGTGGAAGCTATTAATAATACTTATTTAAATGTTCGCTTCTGGCCGGGATAATGTGGAGGGATGGAGGGGGTCAAACCTGTTGTTTAATAATAAAACGTGCCTGACACCTCTTAATAATATGAAAAGATTTTACAAAAAAAGGTTCTTGATATTCTATCTTCCTATTCTGGTGTTTTTATCGCCTGTAAACAATATCGCTGATACCCCGTCCGATGAAGAATTGCTGAAGCTCGAACAACAGATCAAACATCAGGAGGCTGAACAGGAAAAGGCAAAGCAGCGCGCTGCTGAAGAGGCACGGCGCAAGGCAGAAGAACAAAAGCTGAGAGAAGAACACCGAAAACTGGAAGAAGAAAAACAGGTCATACTTGAAAAACAAAAACAGGAAGAACAACAACATGCGGCAGAAGAAGAAAAGATAAAAGAAGAAAAACTCAATTTATTAATGACCAATGCCAGAAATGCGGAACACAATAAAAATTTCGATTTGGCAATTAACATTTACAATGATGTATTAAAAGAATTTCCAGACAATACCACAGCAATATCCGGTATAGAACGCATTAAATCCGTACTAAAGACCTGTGAATCGATAATTGGTGTATGGTCATGGAATAATGGAGCGAAGACCCTTTTTTACGAAAACGGGACGGTTAAATCCATAGCGTTTATTATTAAATCTGAAGGTGACTGGAAATGCATTGACCCGGAAAAAAGGATATTTACATTCAACACATGGAGTAGTGAAAGAAAGATAATCATGTCTGAAGATCATATGAAAATTGAAAGCATTGATGCGACATTAGGCACGAAAATAACGGCTGACAAACTGTCAGATGATCCTTATTAAATTAGCAAGGAGAAGGAGGGGATCGCGTCTTGTTATTTGCTAAACAATAAAACAAATTAAACACGTTGTGGAAAACACTCAACGACTATTAGACGTAAACCCGAACTCGATTGGTTCTATCGTCAATCGCACCTTTTCTCAGGATGGAAGCCCGACTTTTATAACAGTGGCGAAGGTTGTCAAAGCTCTTGGCTTGCAAATTACAGTTCAGACATCTCATTAACAAAGTGTATAGCTGTGATTTAAAATAGATATTTTATTAAGGTTATCTTATTTCCGGTTTCCCTGAAGCCCGCCGGTATGAAGGGCAATAATTTTTAATCCTTTTTTGAAGTAGTCTTTTTTGATCATATCGATTAATCCAAATAACATTTTACCGTTGTAGATTGGTTCCAGAGGGATGTTGTTGAGTGTTTGAAACTCTTCAATGAATGAAAGTAATTCATCATTTGTTTTTGCAAAACCACCGAAGTGATAATCAAAGTTAATTGACCAGTTGGTTAGCAAATTATTTTTGATTAATTTTTTCACATCTTTTTCAAGAAAGCCCCTGCCTTTAAGTGAGGAGAAGCCAAGTACCCGTTTTTTTTCAGGGAGTGTTTTTGCCAGGCCGGCCAACGTTGTGCCAGTGCCGCAAGCTAATGCCAGCGTATCGAACTCGATATCAATCTCTTTTACTATTTCAGCAATACCATTTGAGGCATATTCATTTGCGCCGCCTTCGGGAATCCAGAATCCATTATATTGTTTTTCCAGTTTATCGTTATGCGCACGATTTTTTCTCAATTCGCGAAATGCACTGCGGCTAACAAATTCCAGCGTCATGCCCCATTGCCTTAAATCAGATAAGGTTTTATTTTCCTGTGCGGGTTGTTCTCCGCGTATCAATCCTGTTGTTTTGATGTTCAGTTTATGTCCGATACATGCAAGCGCATGTAAATGATTTGAATAGGCGCCGCCCATACTGATCAGATGTTCGTGTCCGTGATTTAATGCATATAGTAGTGTGTATTTAAGTTTGCGCCATTTATTACCGGAAATAATCGGGTGTAATAAATCATCACGTTTTATATGAAGCTGAATACCGTGTTCATCCAGAACAGGATGCTGAATGGGTTCAATAATCGCAGCTTTGGTATTGATACCAAGCTCGGATTCAATTTGTGTAATATCGACCATGTTTCAATTCAATGTTTTGTAAAATAATAAGGAATACCCAAGATACTTGGAAATGCAGAATTTAGAGTGCGTTTGTTCTTATTCAGAGCAAGGCGCGACGACGCGCATGGCCGCTCCCTGTAAGGAGGACGCCTGCATGGAAGCAGGCGGTAGAGTCGAGTCGGGAACGGAGACCGAGCAACGAAGCTCTGGATGAGAACAGATGTGCTATAAACCTGCATTTTTAAGTATCTTGGGTATATTATACCGGTTCTTTTATTTTCCTTTTGGAGTATTAACGTGAGTACATTTGATGGCGTATCTGTCGTAAAAGAAGCAAATATCTATTTTGATGGCAAGGTCAGTAGCCGAACCATTATTTTTCCAGACGGATCAAAAAAGACCCTGGGTTTATTATTGCCCGGTGAATATCATTTTAATACTGATGCACCTGAACATATGCTGATAACACAAGGCGCTGCTGAGTATCGTTGGAATGAGAACGATGATTGGAAGAAAGTAGAAACGGGCGGTGAATTTAATGTGCCCGGTAAATCTTCATTTGATATTCGCGCTCTGGAGATTACTGATTATTGTTGTTCATTTATTGAAGGTTAATCTGTAAAACATTTAAGTAATGAACTTTGATGTCATTATTATCGGCGCTGGCGCCTCAGGTTTGCTCTGCGCCATTACCGCTGCTCAACGTGATCGCCGTGTTCTGGTTTTAGATAGCAGTAATAAAGTAGGTAAGAAAATTCTGATGTCGGGTGGAGGACGATGCAACTTCACTAATCTGAATATTGAATCGGACTGTTTTCTTTCAAATAATCCGCATTTTTGTAAATCTGCCTTAAGTCGTTACACACAATGGGACTTTATATCGCTGGTTGAAAAACATGGTATTGCTTATGAAGAGCGGGATCATGGTCAGTTATTCTGCAAAAGCTCGGCCAAAGAAATTCTGGCGATGTTATTAAAAGAATGCGATCAAGCCGGCGTGCAGATTCGTAAACATTGTGAGATTACTTCTGTTACGGCAGTTGATAAAGAAAATACCAGTTTTAAACTGGAATCTAATTCAGGCGAGTTTGAAGCAGAGAGTCTGGTTATTGCCTCAGGTGGATTATCTATTCCAAAAATGGGCGCAACAAACTTTGCTTATAAGATTGCTAAACAATTTAATCTTCCCGTGGTTACTACACGAGCCGGGCTGGTTCCGTTTACTTTTAGCGATCAATACAAAGTTATATTCGAACGATT
>Ga0214472_10001395_pt1 | contig 27328 bp, 25 predicted proteins | sample RVTome_6_FD_207662 | JGI IMG/M metagenome (GOLD analysis project Ga0214472, IMG submission 207662) | Soil microbial communities from uranium-contaminated site in the Upper Colorado River Basin, Wyoming, United States - RVT140D175 | ecosystem: Environmental > Terrestrial > Soil > Contaminated >...
GACATATCGTATTTCCATTGATGCTGATTCAATTTCTTACACTTCCAATTCTTTTAGCTTCTCAAGTCAATTTGTATATTGTAAGCGTCTTGCCTGCAATTACAATAGCTGCATACTTGGCAATGGGTCCTGGCGCGTATCTTCTAGTCATACATAAGCTGTGGAAAAATAACTGGAAATACAAAGCAAAAGCTCTGCCGTACCTTCTAGTATACTCTATAGGCATGTCTGTAAACAATACAGTTGCAGTTTTTGATGCAGTAATTGGAAAGAAAAATGAATTTTTGAGGACTCCTAAATACGGAATAATAAAAAATTCTGATGACTGGAGAGACAAGGCCTACAACTTACCCTTTACAAAAACTACCCTGCTTGAGATTTTCTTTGGAATATACGGTATTTTTGGAATTCTTATAGCAATTTTCTCAAATAATCCTGTTTTTGTACCAATACTTGGACTGCATGCAGTAGGGTTCTTCTATATTGCCTACATGAGCATATCTCATTCAAGATTTAAAAGACGCATATCTCAAACTAATCATACACAAACAAAGGAGGAAAAAATGGCAAATATCTTTTACAAACTCTCATTGGCAGGAATAGTTGGATTGATTGTCTTTGCTGGATACATGGCAATGACTGGATACGAAAACGATGTTTATCCAGTTGATCTCTCCCGTGGTCTTTTAGATAGAATCATGGTTTCCTCTGACACTGATTCAATACTAGCTGATCTTCAAGCAATCAAGGAACATTTGCCTAAAGAGGGAAATCCAGTTTGGGTGTTTCCAACTGACACTACAGACTTTGGAAGAATGCAGCAAGACTTGGATTCTATGATTACTAGTGTGGAAAAAATAGCTACAGTACCTAGAGACAGCTCCTCATTTCATACAGGAATGGATGCTGTTAGTGATAGGGCATTTGTTCTTCAGGAGAATCTAATGGATGCAACTCCATACATGTATGTGAGTTTTATCAATATTGTCTTGAGTGCAGTTTGGATTGCAGCAATTTTAGCCATCTTTGCAGTACTAAACAAAAAGAAACATCAGCTACAAACTACTGATGCAACTGACGGCATCTAGGAAATATTAATTTCCTTTCTAATCTCATCAACAGCTCTTATCCCAAAGATGTCTCTTACCTGCTGAATTCGTAGTGCCTCTTTTAGCAAGTCCTTGCCAAGCTGGTTTGCTAATAATTGCAAAACATCGGTAAACCTAATTTCCCACCTGTCGGCGCAATCTAGGATTTTACTTACCGCCCACTGTCTTACCTCATGTGGAAGATGCATCTTTTCTTCTGACTCTATTGACAATCTATCAAACAGATTTACCATTTCAGATGTCTGGGTAGCCATTTTTTCAAGATCTTGTAGGGTGCCATATTTTGATTCGGCCTGCATTCTAATATTTGACTGGTACTCTGATAGTTTCAAAAGGCCTATCATTTCATTTGAGGCTTTTTCTGACGTCCTATTTGAGGCACTTTTGAGACCTTGCAGTTCTTGAATAATTTGATTGGTTTTTGTATGAAACTCTGAGGCAGAAGCATCAGAGCGGTTTAGAATTGAGGCTAGCCCTGAGATTTTTTCATCAGTTTTTGAGGCTATACTTCCTAATTCATTTTTGATATTTATCATGTCTGCGCCAATATTTCCTGCTCTGCTTGTAATTGACTGGATATTTCTTTTCATCTCATTTAGTTGATCAGTAATGCCGCTTGTAGAGTTTGTTTTTGAAACAACAGACTCTAGTTCTTGTTTTAAGTTGCTGATAATTCCTCCAAGTGATTCAATCTTTTCTGCTTTGCCTGAGATTGATTCAATTTTTTTTCTAATTTCACCAATATCTGAACCAACAAGAGAAGAAGTTTCTGCCTTTGCAGATACTTTTTTTAGGTCCTCTCTTACATCATCAATTCTCTCAGAAATTGTCATTATCATTTTTGAGTTATTTCTTATTGACTCAAAGCTGTCTGATACTTTTTGCATAATGTTTTTTGTTTCTGGCGAAGCTTTTTGCGACTCTGTTATCTTGTTTATCTGATCTTGTAGTCTAGATGTTTGATTGTTAATTTTTAAAACTAGATCTGACTGTCCTCTCACCTGGCTTAGACCTGAGAACAGCTTTTGAGTATCTTCTTCAATAATGTTAATTTGTCTTGACTGTTTTTGAATATGCTCTAATGCAGAGCTTAGAGAATCAATCATACTTTTCATGGAAACTAGAACCTTCTGGTTTTCTGAGAAGATCTTTGTCATTGCCTTGATTTCTTTTGATAATGTTTTTGTAGAGTCTGAAACCCCTGCAACTCTTTTTAGTAGGGCGGCTGGTGTTGGTTCTTTTGCGGAACTTTTGGTTTTCCTAGTCGACTTGGCTTTGTCTGCTTTTGCTGCCATGATACATTAGAATATATCATGATGATAAAAAAGTTAGGTTAGAAAAAATAATGGTAGCTACTTGTTAACCATTTCTGGTTCATGGAGTAGCTCATGGAAGGTTTTTTCAACCAGCCCATTCATGCTTTCGATGAATCTTTCTGGGCAGTATTCGCATGTTATCATGAAATTACGGTACGGTACCGTACTATTAATAGTCAGGTTATGGTATAGTTACCATTTATGGTATACATGGCAATACTGCCTCTATACTCATACATGCGTTTCTAGTGGAACTCTAGTCCTAGAATCAAGGAGCAGTCAGATACCCCAGGTCATTTTTCCACATTAGTTTCAGATGACCTACTCATCACTCTGCGGTAGATTTTGGGGGTTTTCTATTATTAATCCTTGATTGGGAATTGGATTCAGTAGGAAATTATGTTACAGTTTTTTTTGGTCAAAAAAAATCAAAATGACCAGAGCAGCAGATATAAGCATAAAGTTTCAAAACATTCCACAGGAAGATAGAATATGATTGAAAATTCACAAATAGAAAGTGGTATCGTTGAAATACGAAAAAGAAATGGCATTCATGCCATGGGGGATGTGATCTGAGTAATGAAAACAATTCAAACCATCTCAATGATATCGATGATATAATTGATAATATTGATAAACTGGTACACAGAGAAGATGCAGTTGTAGATTTAATAAAACAGATTTCATCACACCTAGATCGTCGCAAAAACCACATGCGTAGTGTTATAATGCTATGTGAGTCGTGTATTCACACTCTTGCATTAGTTGCAAGGGGAAGGTGTTTAAGATGATTAACATAAAAAATGCTAGTTTTGGTGCTAGCTTAGGTGTGAGTTTTTGACAGCTTTTGAAAATCCAGTAGAGATGGACGCCAGCAAAGAGCAGGAGATATTGGAAAGAAGAGAAAAGGTAAATGAATTACTTTCACAGGGACGGACTGAGAAAAAAATTGCAGAGGAGCTAAATGTTTCCTATGCTACTATACTCCTAGATGTAAAGTTTCTAAAGGAGCAGGCTTTGCAATGGGTTGATGATTTGGCAAAAACTGAATTCATTTTTGAGGTCAAAAAATCTATTGGGGAACTAGATAACCTCAAGACCAGATTGTATGGATATCTGGATGACGATAAACTAGATGCAGAAACAAAGGTGAAAATTTCAAGGGAAATTAGAAATATTTTGGGTGTGAAAATATCTGCACTAGCAAAGGGTCCAACACTTCAAGGAATAAGAAGGGTGATAAAACAGTATGGTAATGGTCCACAGACGCAGCCTTACAATTATAATAATAAAGTATAAGACGGATTATACTAATCCTCTTGATTTTGCCCAATCTGTCATCATCTAGATACGCAAAATATCCTGCCAGGTACGCAAAATATCCTGCCAGGTACGCAAAATATCCTGCCAGGTACGCAAAATATCCTGCCAGGTACGCAAAATATCCTGCCAGGTACGCAAAATATCCTGCCAGGTACGCAAAATATCCTGCCAGGTAACGACAAACTAAGAAATTTCTAATTTCATAAACTAGCTTGAACCAGTTTTTTCGTTGACATCTTCATAAAATTTCAGAGTATTTCTCCATTTCAAAGAAACTCCAACATCTGAATATTTTTCAAGATTTTCATAAATCGCATCGGGTATTTGGTCATATTTTTTCCCTGAAATTATTTCAGAATTATCCTTAACAAATTGATCAGCTATATCTACCCAATTCATTGCCCAAGCATTTTGTTCCACTGATTTGTTTAAAGGGATGGTAAATTTTTGAAAAAAGCTACTAGTTCCAATTGGATCCCTCTTGTACATTCTTTCAATCAGTAGGTGTGCGGAAGGACTGGCTGAGATTCCAATCCACTGTGGAAGTGTATAGTATTCTGCCGCTTCATCAATAGCAGGGCCTATTATTAGTTGCTCACCTCTATAGAATTCTCCCACTGACATACAGCCTCTAATTGGCATATCAATCAACATGCTTTCTATAATATGGCTGGAAAGGAGCTCTGATGTCTTCCGCAACGTGTCTTCAATATTATCAGAATCAACGGTAATCACAATTGTATCTGAAAAACTTGCAAATGAAACCTGGCTTAAATTACTTAATCCAGTAACAACACTATCTCGGATATTTTTAATGAATTGTGTCCATTTCTTTAGAATATCCTCCGACTCGTTTCTTTTCCAAATTCCTTTTGTTCCAAGAGCATCAATTAATACAATTAGACCATAACTCTTATGATATTTTTTAACTATCTTCTTTTTTCGTGCTCTTTTTTGTGCAGCTTTTATTTTGTCTTTCCATCTCTTAAATTCTGAAATTTCCATCAATAGTTTTGTATTCAGCTTTTTTGGATTTTTTTTAAGTAATGCAATACCATTGTCTGTAATTTGAAAGTGAGCTTTTTCCGGGTCAAAAATTAAACCGGCTTTTTTTAGATATAATCGTGACCAAAGAATTCTATTGAGGAAAGTGGGTTCACGGCCGCTTGGTTTTTCCCTTCGTCTCTCTTTCATTGAAAGATTAAATTTTTTTGCAAGATGTTTTTCTAAATCAATTATAGAACATACGTTACCCTTTTTTCCATATTCTAACAAAGGCAGCATGATCTCTTCAAAGTCGGGAATGTTATCTTTTGTTTTCAAGTTTTTCCACTAAGTCATCAATCAACTTTCCCAATTTCCACGCGGAATCTCCTTCAATCTGTACTCCTACTTCATAATTGTGTGACATTCCATGCCATGAAAAATTTGCAGAACCGATAACTGCCTTTTTTCTGTCAACAACAATTACTTTTGCATGAAGATCTCCGCCCAAGGGATCTGTAAAGTTTATGACTTTTAGCTTTCTATACTGTCTCTCCATTTTTTTTATTTTCTTTTTTATTTTTTCGTCCTGTTCATCTAGGCGATTCAGGATTATTGTCATCTTGACTTCTTTTTGTAGAGCTTCTTCAAGATAGTCCAGAAATTTTGATGCGTGCAAAGAGATGACATATGCCATGATTTGAATTTCTTTTTCTGAACTTTTTATCATCTCTTCAATTACTGGTCCAGTCCCTCTGACTCCTCCCTTAAGAAATTCAGATCCTGTTGCTAAAATCTGTACTTTATTCATGGCATGTTTTCCAATAGGATGTTTCTGTCTAGCCACATATTCCTGTGCTCACATGATGTTTCAGAATTCATAGTACATCCATAGCAAGATGCACCTATGTAGCTGTGATCTTTCATTTCATTTTCTCTGCACAGTGGATCACCTGAACAGGTTTCAAGCTGTTCGAATACTTTTTCAAGAATGATTTCAAAATTTGGAGCCATTGCAATCAGTCCGCCCATGGTTCCCTCACTACCAGGTTGAGTGGCATACAAAAGAATTCCCCCTTTCATTCCCTGAGAAGTTCTTTCAAAGTATATCCTTTCTCTTATTGCAGCAGATGAATAACCTGCTTCTTCACCTATTGCCCTAATTATGAGATGAGCAAATGTGTGGAGCCAAACAAATCCGGGATGTAGTTCATCCTTGGAGTTTTCATGATCACGGAATACATAATCTGGATAGTCATCAGCATTTGCTAAAGCATCTTTCCATTTTTTTGCATGTTTGCCAGAAATGTTTTGAAGAATGATGTCATCTTCCATTTTTATAAACAATCCCTCTCCAAGGAACTGTACCCCAGGATACCAAGTCCTGTTTGCATTGTCTTCAAATGATACGTCAACAAATCTAGAGGGTAAAGGATCATTTTCAGTATCTGAAAGTTCACGTCTGTATCCTTTCTGAACTGTTATTGTACGAAGTTTTTGTACCGGTGTTATTCTCATTTTTGTTCCATTAGGAGTTTTGATGTTTAGAATAAAGTTTGGATTGACTTCAAAAATTATGTTTGAATGTGGTCTTGCTGATCGAAGTGGAGGAGCCCCATTTTTTGAAGCTTCATTTAACTCCTTGAATTCATCCATGATAAGACCATGATATGATGAAGGTACAGGATTCAAAACATCTTTAAGAATTTTTATCAAATCTTCCCATTCTATGTCCAAAAGGAGATCATCAATCAAGTTTTGATGAATTAATCCTGCGTTTAATAATGATTGAAGGGTATTTTCAAAACTATTGATTGAAGTTGGAAAATTTGTTACGATTTGAGATTTGATTGCGGGGTGATTAAGTAGCTCATGTCTTTTTGTCATTATTTGTTTGATAGAAAGTAAAGTTCGGATTTCTGGAATTCTAAGATTTGCAGCTTGTCTTTGGATGATTTTGGAGCGTCTATTGCAATTATGTGGACGGTTTGGAGTTGATGACAGACCTTCCCTCTCAGGAAATCTGGCACTGCATGTCCAAGTTCTGTAGTATGCGTTTCCAAAGTTTTCATGACGACCACATCTCGGACATTCAATGTCTATTGATGAAAGAGTACCGCCTCTACGATGCCATAGAAATGAACCTGGGCGTCTTAACGGAGATGGAATGTTTGCTACATTGGTAGCCGCACAGTCTGTCCCTCTATGCAGTATTGAATCCCAAGGGACATCATCCAGGTGTCCATTAGGGCATGCTCTAACAAATCTAATTGCTTCCTGTTGTGCTGTCCTATTTGTATCGGTGCATATTGGGCATCTTGTTCCAGTATAAAGCAGGTATGATTGATTCAGATGGTTTGCTTGATTCAGACATAGTTTCCATGATGGAAAAGATTTTGTTCGGTAGATGTATTCTGTACTTGGTTTTTGAACTTCGGCATTGGATGGAAGTCTAAAAATATTTGCACCATCCAGCAATCCCTTTGACATTCTATCGTCATCTATTCTGTAATCATCAACGTTGAATTGTGAACCTTGGACAAAAAGTCCTATGTCCGCATCTGGAATGATTCGAGGCCCCCTTTGTCCTTCTAATATTGCACCTGGTCCATATGTGAGAACAAACTGTGAGGCGCGTATGTTCTGATTCATGTCTCGAATCCTGTCTCCTCTTCAATCTCTCTTAACGATGTCGGTGCATTTCGATATACGACTGCCCTTCCGGCATGAAAGTGTGGGGGATCACCCAATACTACATCGTTTCTAGTATCAAAATATTCAGTATATCTTAAATCTGTTTGGTGCCGTTCAGCAAATGAACGCCATCTGTCAATTTCAGAATTGGTCAGGGTTTCAACGTTTCCTGGAGATGGCTTTCTTCCGTTGGGTTGTTGTTGAGCCCTGTTCTCTAATACACGTAACAAGTTTCTTACTTCCAAATTATTTGATTGAGTTTCCATCAAGGGTGCAGAACTTTCAAGGGACCAGTTGGTTGCTGGGTTTTTAGTATTTCTTAGCATTGCAACAACAACAGGTCCAAGAGCTCTTTCCTGCACACCTGGTGCAAATGGGAAAACCGTAGGAGACTCGACGAATCTATGCATTTGTCTATGATGTCTTGAAAAAAATTCATAATGACTGAGGTCTCTTGGTCTGGAAGCTCTGAAAAATGTAACGACCAGCGCTCCGCTTTTTCTACCTACACGTCCAGTTGATTGAATGTATGATGAAGTTGTCTTTGGCTGACCATTTACTATCATCAGTCCTATTCTAGAAATATCGACTCCGGTTCCAAACATGGATGTAGTGAACAATCCATCAGGTGCATCAGGATAAGATCTATTTAGTATGTTGAGAATAGATGGCAAATTTGTTGAAGGGGTTCTGCTAGAAAGCTCAAGTCCTTGATCTTCGGGAAGATTTCTGGGGTTTGTAGAAATATGTCTGACCCACTCAGGAATGTCTTGACGGTATAATGCCCGAGCTCCAGCCAATTCTCTTACTGCATTGAAATAACCTGTGATTGTCCAGAAAGGATCGATTTTTTGGTGATCACGATGATCCTGTCCAGTCTGGGCTAGTCTAGCCCAAATTCTTACAAGAGGTGTTAATGCACCTTTGCCAGGAGCGCAGATTCCAACATACAGCCTCCCACCGTCCTTATCAAAAAGGGAATGCTGTTCATGTTCCTTGATGAAAAATCTGTCATCTGCAGAAAGTCCAGAAGGAGGAAAAGTCATAACATCCCTTGTAAAAACGGCACGAACATGATCCTCGGCTCTCTTGATGGTAGCAGTTGATGCAATGTATTTTGGATGGGTTTGGTTCTGTTGTGAAAGGTAGTCTATTACGGTTTCATATATTCCCACCAAACTACCAAGAGGGCCTTCAATGAGATGCAATTCATCTTGAATTATCAAGTCTGGAGGGGACATGTTATGAATATTGTCAAGATAATGCAGTGACGGTGCACGCCCTAGCGGACCTTTGATTCCGGTATCCTTTACACGACCAAAACCCCAAATGGAATGATAATACTCGACATTGCCAAAAAGGCATCCAGTGTTTGGTTCGAAAGGAAGCCTTGCAAATTTATCCACGGTTCCTATGACCATGCTTGGAAGATTCCTGTATACTTGTTCATCCACTGTATATGCCGGAATTGGAATTCGATCCGCCATGAATCTTTGATTCTCAAATGACTCATGTACATCCATCAGATAATTTGCATCAGGCAATGTTATTCCTCCAATGCTGTTGGAATTTGAATTTGGATCCGGTTGCCTTCCGTGAACCTTTCCAAACGGCATTCCTCCAAACCATTTGATCTTCAAGGGACATTTTGGATTTGTACAAAAAATATCAAAATCGTAATCTTCAATGCTTCGATTTGTCTTTATCCATCTTCTTAGAAAGTAACCCGGTCTTGATGGCTTGGATGATTTGATTGTTATTCTAATCCCATTTGCTGAAAAAATATTCTGAATTTGGGTCCACAACTGATCAATGTCCCATGATTTCAAAAACTGCCTTGCATTAAACTGTAACGACATGGTGAAATGACCCTGTGATGAATTTTCAATAATTTCAAAATCTTCTATTTCTATGATTTGAAAATCATGACCTCTGATCTCATTTATTGAGCTTTCAAAATCTTTTGATTCACATGAAAAAACAAAATGCAGTTGGTGTCTACCTGGATGTATTCCTATGTCTGGTATTGCAAGGGTTGTTTTACATGCAGGGCAGTTAAGAACTTGTGCTGGCTCACCATGCTCAGATAAGAGTGGTCTTCTTTCTCGCAGAACATCAATAGCACCAAAAAGTGGTGCTCTGCCTGTCCTAAACATACCTTGAAGTCTATTTGGGGTAACAGAAGCTCCCACCCAAAGCCCCGCACTGAATGGAGTTGAGCCCCAAATCACATCACTTGTAATTGGGCATGATTTTGGTCGCCATCCAACATTTCCACCATTAGCAAAGTTGTGTACACGCAAAAACTCACATGCAGTAATGATAGAAAGACTTCGGCGAAATTGCTGAATTGTCAAGAGTCTTAGGGTGTATCTGCTAATGACTGAAACTCCTGCTCCAGTACTTTCAGAAAGTTCACCTTTCAAAGATTTGATTCTTCGGTATGCCAGGATAATTGCTACAATTACAAGATATGCTTCTGTCTTTCCTCCTCCAGTAGGAACCCATAGCAAATCACAGTTATTTCGAAATTTTGAAGATGGGTTAAGGATTGATTCCACACTAGCTAGTATGAATGCCAGCTGAAATGGCCTATAGATGAAAGATGAGCCACTTTGCCATACAGATTGTGTATCAATAGATTTGTTGGCAAAACAAAATGCTAACATGGCATCGTCATCAGTACACAGTTTTTCTATACCATCAATCATTCTTTCATAGGCAGTATCGCAATTTGCAATAATCTTTTCAGAAATTTCTTTATGTTTTGGTTCCACGTTTTGTAATTTTAGTCCATCAATCCAATCTCGGTATCCATCTGCAAGAGGCTTTAGTTTTTCTTTTAGTGTGCTTGAATCATAACATTCTGCAAGTATGGATGCTTCAAATTCTGGCTTTTTATTTTTGTCTCCATTCCATTCAAGTGATGGAGCAGAAACAGAATACATTGGGACGTACTCCGTCCTTATATCGGGTATGGAGAAAATTTTTCTGTCCTCTTCCTTTAACGCCGATCCATCAATCCAAAAAAATCCTGGGTTTTGAAGTGTTGTTTCAAAGTCAAGTTGAGGTTTAGAAGAAGGCAGAATTTCAGGATCAATTTCTGTCCAAAGTGCAGAGGTAAGATGTCCTCTGGCATAAATAGGTCTATTTTTGTACAGTAATTCCATACCCTCTGATGATTTGGAATCCAATCCTTGCTGGACCAATCTTGTTTCAGGATTACAAACAATTCTGATCTGAGGCTGGAAAATATGGTGTATAACATTTGGTCCGTCATCAGAAAATTGAATTCTGTTAACAAATAGTATTGTGATGTGTTTTACTTTCCCCCTTTGTCGGACATAAACATGAATGGAGATTTCAGGATTGGTGTTAGAAATTTTTCCTGTAGCATCAATGTGAAAAACTTGTTCATCTTTATCAAGTTCTATCTTCATTGTTCCGCTTCTAGGTTGCCTCCTCCAAACATTGGCCCTATCTTGAACCTCGAAATATCGTGCCCATGTCAGACAGGTATTAATTTTTGGAATTCCTGTTGTTTCTACAAGGAATGAAATTCCCATCGATGAAGGTAAATTTTTTGGGTCCAATGCGGGGGAAAGCAGATGTGATATGTTGACAGTCTGATCCCGATTGTCATCTTCTCTATTCCCTCCATCTTCTTCTGGAATCTCAGCTTCATTATCAACTGCATATTGACCAACATTGTGAGAACCGACTGGCGAAAGAATTCCTGTTATGTATTCGCTTAATGGGTTTTGGTTTATTTCCTCTTCAATTCCATCCCTTGGTCCCAAAACATTCTTAACAAGATCAGTAACAAAAACTTCCCTCATTACATGCTATGAAATCAATGATTCTTTATTATGTTATGTTATGTTATCATCACCAATAACATGAGCACTGTAACTCGCCCTCTGCATTATCTTAAGGAAGGAGTTTTTCGAAAATGGCTTAGTGACTTGTATGTTGCATTGGTAAGTTCTACGGAAAATGCGGAAATGATCGCCAATTGTGGTCCTGATGATTATAATTTTTCGAAAATTGGAGGAAATGAAATAGCTAGGGAATGTATGCGAAATGCATGTCTATGGCTTCAATGGATACGACCATTTGTTAAAAATGAAAGAATGTATGAAGATCAATTTCTAAACCCGGCCAAAATCGCAGCAGAATATATTTTGAAAATTAGGGAAACAAAACCTACTACCTCCGTTAAAGGATGGGTATTTTCAAAATCAGAACCATATGATGATACAAGATTTGGTATAGAAAGAACAACTTTATCGATGGTAGTTCCAGTCCTGAAGACAATAATGAGTTTGAGGGCAAGAACTGAAGAATCAGAGAAGATTGTTCATGGTGTTTACGAATTCGGTGAAGTACAACCTGTTCCCCTTGTAAACAGAATTCATCAGTTTCATCCAAAAATCATGAAAACTAATGAAACAGTCTCTCTTAGAGATTATAATTTTCTAAAAGTCGCTTTTGAAGATTTTGAAAAATTTTCTGATTCAATTGAAATGTCAAACTTTTGTGAAATAGATTCGGTGCAATCTGGCCTGCGTCATCACCTTGGTTCTGCATTTGTTGTACCGTGCAGAATTGTTAAATCCCGTCAACCCAGAATTACAATTCAGGGCATTAATTCCAATACTACTAAGACGGTCGTGATGTCCGACCAGCTTCTTAGGAACTACGACTATGGATTTCTTGATTCTTTGAAAGATAAGACAGGACGAATATTTGCCGTTCAATGGTATGATCCAGGAGCAGAAAGCGGGCTCTCAAAGAATACTGAAGTAATGGCTATTGAATTGGATGGTGTTTCTTCCAATCTAAGAATGGATGAACTTGTTGGTTATGTAAGAATGCGTAGCGAAGTATCCTTGAAAAGTCTTAGCGTCATGTTTCCCGGAATAGACGTTTCAACCATTCCTATCCTTGAAGTTAAAGACGGACTGGTAAACTTCAGGATTTACGAAAATACAGGAGATTCCGTTATTGATGAATTTCTCAAATCAGTACAGAAACTAAGACGTCTAAGAGCACCTTCAAGAAATGAAGAATGTATTCAACTCAATTATTTTGACGTAGTTGACAGCGACAAAATTTCCACTTTGGGTCTTGCAAATCTTGTAAAAAAAGACAGGACAATGTTGATGATTCTGGAGGCTGTATTAATGAATGAGGATAAAAAAGGAGAAGATTCAACATCCTTGGAAATTGCTTTGGTTACAAGCATTGACGAAGACGAGATTGCAAGAAAGGTAAGCTGGTTATCCCATCTGGAACTGATTGAACAGATGAACAAAAAATTCAAGGTTACTGCAAAGGGAAAAAAGGTTGCATCAGTCTCACTAAAAAACGATATAAGGGAAAAAATTCAATCTGAAAATAACATAATTTCAATTCCAGAATTTAAAACAGATATTCCATCTTCATTGCTTTGTGAATATCTTGATAGGCCCGAGTCTGGTTTTATCCCAGTTGTTATCAATGGACAAAAAAACAAACTTTTCTGGGCGAAAACAGATTCTGGTGAAGTAAACAAGATTTTTCAAGACAAATTTGATTTTATGATGTCTGAATTATTAATGGTGATGAGAACTACAAACCATCCTTTTACAACCATGAAAGCTGTAGAAGAACTTTCAAAAATAAAAAGTCAGACGGATTTCTTTTGCTCCGAAATCATTGTACGTGAACTCGCTAGAAAGGGAATTTTGATCCCGTCTGGAGAGAGTTGGGAATATCCATTAGAAAAAAGAATATTTTATTTTCTTAAGGATAACCCAGATGGTGTTTATAGTGTAAGTCATATCATCTCCTCATTATCAGTTGCTTTGATGGATAAAGACAACGTCATGACAATTCTAAAAGACCTTGAATCTCAAGGAGAAGTATCTAAAATTTTATCTGATGAGTGGTCACTTAAAGTAAATGAAGTAGGAAAATCTGAAAAAAGGATCTACGACATACTTTGTAGGAAAACATTTTTGATATTAAAATCAAAGAGGGGTGGCTTGGATGAAAGAATTCTTCTTGGCATGATTAATAGAATGGCATACGATCTTTGTAAAAATAACAAGTTTCTAGATAGGAACAAAGTTGCGAGGGAAACGTTAAGTATCCTTGTTAAAAAGAATATTGTATCACTTAAGGAAGGACTTTACAAGATTAATAATTAGGTTGAAAAAATGAAAAAATTATCATTCATAGATATTTTTGGCGTTCCAGGTGGAATGAGTCTTGGATTCAAGCTTGCTGGAATGAAACCCGTTGGCGCACTGGACATTTTTGAATCTGGCATTGAAACCTATAGGAATAATTTTCCCGAGGTTAGGGAAGAGAATGTGGTTTGTGCAGATGCCAGTACAAACAACATTGTGGAAAAATTTCGCGGCATAACATCCCTCAGGAGGGGGGATGTCGATGTGATAATAGGCGGACCTCCATGTCAGGGATTCAGTGCGATAGGACGAATCAAGATTGCATCACTTGTAAAAAACGGCCAGAGAAACGGAAGAAGCTCCCATGCAAGATTCATCGATGACAAGAGAAACCATCTCTACAAGTCATTCATTCGTTTTGTCGACTGGTTCAAGCCAAAGGCAGTTGTAATGGAAAATGTCCCTGGTATGATTAGCTACAAAAACGGGATGGTGGTAGAACAAATCAAGGATGATTTCAGAAGAATAGGTTATCCAAACGTAGCTTCAGATGTTAAAAATGCAGTTGACTATGGTGTTCCGCAAACACGAAAAAGAATATTCTTCATAGCTACAAGAAAAAATGTCCCAATATCATGGCCTGAGAACACTTATTTTCCAAAAAGCAAACTTGACAGAAAATCTCTTTCACCAAATTCAAAAGACTATGTTACAGTATGGGACGCCATTGGGGATCTACCGCCTTTAAGACTGCCTAAAAAAAACTCCAAGATGGTTGACTCTGTAAGAAAATACAGGTCAAAGCCGTCGTGTGAATATCAGAAGTGGATGCGTGGAAAAACGAAACGGGTGCACAACAACATCACAAGGTGGCACAGAGAAAAAGATATTCAAGTTTTTGGAAACATGCTGCCTGGAGGCAGGTGGTTGGAGCTGTCAAAAGCTGACAGGAGGAAGATTGGATACAGTGATGACTCTTTTGAAGACAAATGGAAGAGGCTCCCGATTAACGGACAGTCATGGACCGTAACCTCGCATCTGCACAAGGACGGATACATGTACATTCATCCAAGACAGAACAGGACGATTTCCGTAAGGGAGGCCGCACGTTTACAGAGCTTTCCTGACTCGTTTGTCTTTTATGGATCGCGTTCGGCACAGTTCAAGCAGATTGGAAATGCAGTTCCACCACTACTGGCTATGGCAATTGCAAAACACGTAAAGAAAATGCTTGCAAACTAGAGTCATGGCAGACGTGTTTTCACCTGAAAAAAGAAGCTGGGTAATGTCACAAATCAGGGGAAAGGACACAAAGATTGAAAAAAAGATGAAAGGAATTCTTGCAGACAACAAGATAAGGTTCAAACAGCATCCAAAGATGCTTGGAAATCCTGATTTTCTGGTAGGAAACAATACCGTTGTATTTTGTGACGGAGACTTTTGGCACGGGTACAACTATGAGAAAAAGAAAAAGCCGACAAAAAAATTCTGGAAGAATAAGATTGAAGGAAACATGAGGCGCGACAGACAAATTTCAAGGAAACTGAGAAGGGATGGATGCTCTGTTCTTAGGTTCTGGGAGCACGACATTGAAAAAAGACCTGAGGTATGCATGAACCGCATAGTCAGATTCATGAAATAATTTCTGAAATCTTTTTCTTGTCGTTGACATCAAGTGCAAGAACAAACACAACCCCGTCGGGGTTTTTTGCATTTGGGCTTTTTGGAAAGAACCTTAGAACCGTTTTTCCGTTCTCCTTTTTAGATTCGTAAGGATAACCACCAATCTTGTCTCTCATGTTAACATTCTGTTAAAGTTCCTTATAGGTTGTAACAGGTTGGTGGGGAGATGTGTTTGCCACGTTCCCTTCAGGACGATTCCAATTGTCTGAATTTTTCCAGCTTGTCAAATAATAATTCGATGAAATCCCCCGGTGATTTGATAAACTCTGAGACATCGCCTGATTCCTCGGAGCCAATAATTACGATCCTGTCTATCTCCGTTCCGGTTCGTTCCTTCCACATTAGAGAGTAAGCAGTAGCTTGCACGAAATATTTCTGGACCTTGTCATAATACTCCATCAATTTGCCTCGGCTTGTCTTAAAATCGATTATTGACAAGATTCCATTATACTCTGCAATGCAATCACACGTACCTGCAATTTGGAAATCATCACTGTATAATGCGAGTTCAGTTCCGTGAATGTTACCCATTTTGTGCAGGAAGGGCTTTAGATTCTCGAAATGAGTCTTTGCAATATTTGGCAAGTCACCCTCTGACGGCCTGTTGTTTAGATAATCCTCGCAAAGCTGATGCGTAATCGTTCCGAGGGTCTTTGACTCACTCATTATTTTATCTGCAATTTCATTTCCGACTCTTTCACGCCAGTCATCAAGAGCTGACATGTCTGATGTCTTTGATAAAACAGTGGTAATGGAAGGGTAAAGATTGCCTTGAGGAGTTTGATAATATCGTACTCCCCCCTTTTCTATCTGAACGGCAAGAGAAATTCTTGTAATGTGATGAGTAAAACGCAATCAATGATAATGCGAAAGTGCAATACAAAAAGGAAGTGATTTTCAGGAAAACAGGACACTTTTAAGATTCTTTTTCTTTCTAATTTTCATTGAAGAACGTCCTGATTGACAAAAACTGTAATTGGTTGGCCAAGGATGAGCATCGAGACTTGCTTAAGGAATACGAATCGGTCTTCGTGGTGGGCAAGGACTTGACGCAGAGAAGCTTTGATGAAAACTGTGCCTCTTTTTGCAAGGATAAGGACTGTGACTTTCTAACCGCAGATAACACCGCATACATTCATTTTTTTAGGGTAAAGAGCATAAAGTACGTCCAGATCTCGGAATTTTTCTATGAAAAAAAACCTGACAGGTACATCTATCTTGTGCAAATAATGAGTTAACGATTCTCTTCCACTTTGTACAGTATTTGATGATGCATCTAAGTGAATTGTAACCTTTTACTCTTTGTCATCCAAGAATAAAACTAGAACAAGCTGCTTAAAACACTGACAACAGTTGTGAAGGATTTATTCAAGTTAGAAATTTATTGTAGATTTTCAAATACCGTTTCATAAACCATTGTAAGAAAATAATATCGTCTTCTTTTGTCTGAGCTCGCTCTAATGTATTATAATATGATCTTCTATCTTTGTAATCAATATCAAGTAAAGGATAACCTAGTTTGTTTAATACAAAATTCATCATCAAACGTGAAATTCTTCCATTTCCGTTACCAAATGGATGGATTGTTACAAATTTGAGATGTACCAAAGCTGCCAATTCAACTGGATTTAATTTATTTTTATTCTTGTTATACCAACTAAAAAATCCATCTACTATTGTTTTGACTGCCTTGTGGTCAGGAGGTACAAATTTACTACCGCCAATTCCAACATTGTAGTCTCTAAGCTTACCAGCTATGTTAGGTTCTGTCTCTTCTAGCAGTTCTTTATGCCATGAAATAACTTTACTTGATGAAAGATCAGAAGGATCTTTAATTGCTTTAAAGAATAGTTTTTGATGAGCTTCGGCTTCCTTTACATCATTATTTGGTTTATTAGAAGGACTCCTACCTTCTTCTAGAAGATCATGTGTCTCCTTAAGTGTTAAAGTAGAACCTTCAATTCTTTGAGTATTGTAGGTGAATTTAACTGAAAATAATTTTAGTTCCTTTTCTTTGATTTCTGGAGGTAGCTTCGCTTTTTGTTTTACATAATTTTGTTTTATTTTTTCCAATTTTGGAATCCAGTCGTCTCGGTTTATTTCTAAAAGAAGTTCTTGTTTTCTTTCTTCTATATCATCTGGAATTTTTTTACCAAGATAGATCTCTTTTTGCGTCCTTTTACCTCGTTTGTCATCATGATATAGATAATAGTACTTTTGATTTCCTATCTTTTTGCTTTTTATCGACACCATAAATACCTTACCCAGGAATTCTTTATAAATATTACTATTTTTATATTATTTCCTGGGTAATAAAATCAGGTATGAATTACCCAGGAAATTTATAACAAAACAATAATACAGTAAAATTTTCCTGGGTAATACACATCATTTCAGTGAATCAAGATCCATAATCTAAAAATTGTTCGTTATGATATTTATTTTTGTTTTTTCTGTTTACCTTGATTCATTTTATCAAGTTCTTTTTCTAATTTTTTAATATAAACAACAGCAACGCAATGATGAGAATGAAAAGCAGAAAATTCATTCATAAACGTATAAGCAAAATCTAAGTCACCCTTAGTATGTCTAGGAATGACATCTGCAGCAAATTTTCTAGAGTCATCAATTTCTTTCCACCATTCTTTAAACTCATTTTTTAGTTCTAAGAGGGAAAGTTTCGGAGCCTTATTTTGTAGCCAGTCGTCTATTCGTTTATCTCTAGTTTCGATAAGTTGCATTACTTGGGCACTAATAGTTGACATTTTTGAAATCTAAAAACTATTCCAAATCTTCATTGCATCCCATACAGTAGAGCTTTCCATCACATTTGTCACGAAGTTCCTTAGGATGTTTGCATTTTGATAATGGAGGAAGGTATTTCAGCAAAACCTTGAGCCAGGCAATGTCATTTTCAAGAAAGTCAGCTAAACCACTTGCCAAGTCTTTTGACATCTCTGCACCTTGATTCCAAGGCATTTTTGGATCTAAGAGACCTTGTTTTGTTGCTTTTTTTCGTTCTATTGCAAGTTTGACTAGTTTGTAGGCTTTAGCTAAGGTCAACAAGTTTCATTATTGGGGTTCAAAACAAATTGTTGGTAATTCTGTAATCAATATTTGTATATCAAACAAGATCGCCATCCAAGATATAATTTGAAGGTTTAATTTATCTAAAAGTTCCAAGAACAATATTAAATTGAGTTCTCATGAAGATCCTTTAGATTTGGATGAAAAGAAAAAACGTAAAAAAGTAAGCAAAGCTCAAAAACAAAAGATTGCCAAGGGTCAGGACTGGATATGTGATAAATGTAAGAAAAAGTTTGAACTATTTACCTTTGATATTCATCATCGGGATGGAGACTCTTCTAACAATTTAATCGGAAACTTAGCCGCATGGTGCGTGAAATGTCATAGAGAAGAAACTCAAAAACATAATAGAGAAAAAGACACCAGAACTTTGTAAATGGTAAATCTAATGAAGTAACTGATATAGAACTTGGAATAAACTCATCTAATATCAAATTAGAAATTCTGTAGCCTCGATTCCTTTTTCTGTCAGTTTTATCACACGATTTCTACCAACTTGTTCTACAGTAATAAATTTCCACTCCTTTTGAAGTGGCTGAATAATATTTTTATCAAGAATACTATATCTCGCTACATCAATATTCTTTTTTGATTGTACAGTGATTAAATTTTTCTTTTCAACCAAATCTGCCATCTTCTTTTTTGTTACTTTACCACCCTCTTCTTTAATAATGGCTAATGAATCTAGCAATGTCTTTTTAGGAGTATGAATTTCGAAGATGGGAAGTCTTAGGCATTGTTTAAGGCCATAGGATACTTGATCATCTGGGTTTTCAGGTTCATATCTTTCTGGTACCGCATAATAGGGAGTTATTCTAAATTGAGTATGCATCATGCAGGCCATCATACAAGCGATTGCTTGGATTTTAGACCCAGTAGAGACATTGATGAATAGATGGTTCCTCTCTTCTTCCTTTATTATTAAATTAAGATTTTTTAGAATAGAGTAGAAATCCAGTCGTTCAATTGGTCTTTCTTTGACTTCAATCTTTTTTGCTTTCAACTTTTCTTTGATGTTTTTTACATATCCTTTTTCTTTTGATTCTGATTCGTTCACTAACAACCATACCCTATCTGCCTTCATTTCAAGTGCAGGTAATACTATGCGATCAACCTCAAACCCTACTGATGCAATGTGAACACGAAGATCGCTTTCATGACTTATGACATTATTCATACTAAGCTTACTAAGTTGATCATCTTTAATTATGAATCTTGCGTTATTACTCTGTGTCCGCAAATAGGATAATACGTTCTCCAGTGGAAGTAAGTAGTGCAGACGAGGCAATAGCAGTTGTAATTAACACAATCATGAAGGAGGGTGAACATGTTCCTGATAAAAAATCAAGACAGGGAGATTTTATTGAAAAGCGAAATCTGCAGTTTTTACTTACAGAGCCATTGAGGAGGATTGCTCTTAATCCAAAACGACCGATTAATCTTATTGCTGCGATATCTAGATTTGTCTGGATGATTTCAGGCAGTGATAGACTAGAAGACATTGCCTTTTACCAAGAAAATGTTCGTTTTTACACAGATAATGGTTTATCTGTTCCTGGTTCTAGCTATGGGAAAAGACTGTTCGAGCCCTTACCAGGGGTTGATCAAATAAGGGATGTAATTGAAATTCTAAAAGAAAATCCCTCATCTAGAAGGGCATGTGCATCAATATGGCAACCTATCGACGCAAGTAGAATTTCATCTAAAGATATGCCTTGTGCATTCGGTCTGAATTTTGAAATTCGTGATGGAAAATTATTTTCAACTTTAGTCATGAGATCAAATAACGCTACCGATTTGTTGCACATGAATCTTTTTGAATTCACTCTTTTGGGAGAAATCATTGCAAAAGAATTAGGAGTAAAGTACGGAGGACATATACATAATGTATTTTCGATGCATATTTTTGAAAAAGACAAGGCTCGAGCTGAGACCATATTAGAATCCTTTAAAACACTTAACGTTGGTAATGAATTTTTTACTATGCCTGATATGCCTAGCGAACCTTCTCCTCTAGAAGAAGCAAAAAAATTGGCAAGGCTTGAAACTACACTTAGAAATCAAAACGTGTTTTATGATCTGACTCACTTGGATCATGACTTAGAACATGCAAAAGATCTTCTTCACTCATATTGGTATGAGTTTTACAAAGTGCTTGCAATAGGAGCACTTGTTCGAATTTTAAAATTTGAAAAAGCACGGAAATTGACACAATCTTTGCAACCATATTTTAGAAGATCAATGATGTCGCAACTCAGTGTTTTAGAAAAGCAAGCAATGGAAGGCAAACATGAAACTTTGGATAAATATGCCGATGAACATAAATCCAAATTTGAAATCTTCAGGGAAATTTATTCACTTCCCACATCTAGAAAAAAAGAGATTGAAATTGAAGTAACGTCCCTCTGTGACGAATGGAATCAAAGCCATAAGAAAAAATTAACAACTCAAACTGTAAATCGAGTCGTTAATCTAATTTTAGCTAACTTTAGTATGGCAGCAAGATCAGCAATTAGACCACATAGCATTTCTGAAAATTCTAATGACTACTTGAAAATTTCAAAAAACGAAGTATTTGATTTAATTAGAAAAATTCTTGATAAAAAAGATCAAAATGAAAAATTAATGTGATTTTTTATGACTATCCAATCTAAACAAATTCTTACGTCTGAAATAACTGGCTTGTTTGACGAGTTTTGTAAAAATTATGAAGTAACTGATGTTAAGATAGCAATGAAAAAAGCATGTCAAACTCTTCGTTTAAATTCAAAAATTGACTCTACTCCAGTACAATTACAAAATATTTTATCTCATTGTAACGCTAAATTAGTAGAAAAGGAACTTTCCACTAATGGTAGATTGGATATTGGTGATAATTGTTATAGGGTTCTAGTACAAAACAACTTACCTGTTTCAATAAAACGTTTTACAATAGCCCACGAAATTGGTCACATAATTTTAACTGATGTTCTTGCAAATAATCCAAGTCATTTAAGAAAAACAATGCTTTCATCTTCTTGGGAAAGCATTGAAAAACTTTGTGACTACGCAGCAGCACAAATTCTTGTACCTGATGAAGATTTTGTAGAATCCATTGGAAAATTTGGTTTAACTACGGAAGGAATTGAAAAAATTCGAAACCAATACCAAGTATCATATGAGGTGATTTTTAGAAAATTTGTAGATATTTTCTCTCCTTCTGCCATAATTCTTTGGAAATCAAGAGGTACTGGATTAGTAGATGAAATTGCACCTAGAATTATTAGGTATCCTTACTCTACAATCCCTGGTATTCCAATTGAAGAGGATTCTATTGGAACTCCTCGTCAGAGATCAGTTGTAAGAGTCGCTATTTCCAAAGGCTCTGCTTGGGTAAATTCAATAAAATGTCAGATTGATGGAAAAGAACAACCAATTATTGCTTATGCTTTTCCACTCAAGGAAAAGAACTATTTTACCAAGGTAAGAGTTTCTGATACTATTCTTGGAAAATATGAGGAAAAAGTAAGAAGTTATTATGATGTAATTATGTTTTATCTTCCTACAGAACTCATCTATAAAACTGATGCATTACAAAAAGCATTAGGAATAGAATAACTTTCTTTTAACGAAATAGAAAAATAGGCTGAGTTTGTAACATTATTTCTCGTGAAAGTATACATTTCAGGTTCATTAATTTCTGTAAAAGACAGAGAAAAGGCTCATCAATTTTATGAGTTTCTTGCAAATTTATGTAAAGAAGAAGGCCACGAACCATATCTTCCACACCAAAATAGTGATCCTATATTACACAAACATTTGACTCCAGAGCAAGTTTTTGACAAAGATTTTCATAATTTATTAAATTCTGATTTGATTTTAGCTTCTCTAAATGAACCATCTACAGGTGTTGGTGCGGAAATCGGTATCTCTCTTAAGAAAGGTATAGAGATATTTGCAATTTACAATAAAGAAAGTAATCCATCTAGATTCATTTTGGGGTTACTTTCAAGATCAGATAAGGCAAAAATTTTTGTTTATGAAAACCTAGCCGAATGTAAAATAATCTTAAAAAATAATCTAAACGCTCTATCTAAAAAACTACTTATTTCTTAACCATCTGTTAAATTAGATTTCTAAAGATTTTGGAAATAATGTATCTACCATGAAAGTATTGTACAGAGTAAGAATTATGCCAAGTCAACGTATAACAGAACCTAACTTACAAATCTGAAAAATAAACGGGGAATTGTAGGATCCTCTTTATAATTAAGAAACGAGTAATAGAGTTTTAGAACAATGTCAAATCCAGCATACCGCTTAGCTGATGGAAACTACTCATGGGATGAAGTAAACAACACTGTTTTGAGTTATCCTAGGCATACAGATTTGATAGTAGCAACTTGGATGGTTCCGCAACTTCCAGTAGATTTCAAACAACGATTTGGTTTTCTTTTCAATGGACGTTTGGCACATTACAGCAAAAGCCTCCCAGATGGCAAGGGCATTCATATCAAAGTCTACAAAGACCATTATGAAGTACATTGGGATGAAAAAGATCCAAACAAGGATCCATTAGGACACTTGTACTATGATGCTCCAGAATATTTAGCTGCCATAGCTATAGGAGCAGGAATTGGGATTGGAGCATATGCTTATCACAGGCATACGAAAAATCAAAAACGTCGTTTATGATGACTGATCCCAATTATTATATTTCAAGAAACGAAATTCGGCAATCCTTAAAATTGTTAAATACCTTTAATGTAAAATTAGTAGTTATTGGTTAAACTAATTAGCAATGTAATCGTATTTGGAGCAAATCGGATTACCATAGGTCTTACATTAGCTATAGCGATTCTAAGTATCATGTATGTTATAACCATAGTTGCATTCAAAATTTTTCCTCCGACACTCTCTGATTATTTTCCTTTAATGTTAGTTGGAATTTTTATTGGCATTATTGTTTCAATAATTATGAACTATGTACAACATAGTACTAAAAAATCACAATTAATTTTGGAAATGTCTGATATTAAGAAAATCAGTGCTATTCAAGATTTCTCTTTAAACCAAAACAAACCTATTTCTACTCAGCTTTCGTCAAAAGACCTACAATTTGTACTTACAAAAATAATTGAAAATAAAAAAAAATATAAAGATAATGAATTAGAATACAATGCACAACTTTATGATTTGTTACTGCAACATTTTCAATTACGATATGGAATCTGCACTAATTCAGGAAATAAAACAGAAGATTTTGCCACGTTGGTAAGAAAATTACTAAAACATCCTGATTTTTCTAATGAACCAGAATCTTCTTCGGAAAAAAAATGCATTGATATAATTTTATCTCGAAAAGATATTACTCCAGCTAAAATCGTGATTGGTTCAGATCTGAAAGCTATACTTTCTTTTGAGTATGTTTAGATGCTTAAAAAAAATGCAAAGTATTACATAATAACATCATCAATTATTTTTATAATCATTTATGTGATTGCTGCTATTTCATCTGCTATTGTCTTACCTTCGATTGAATCTAATTTAGTATCATTTAATGCAACTACAACCGGATTAAAAATTACTACAAGCGTTGGAATGTTAGAGAATCAGATCAAAAATCCTGAGTCAGAAGTATTTTTCATCTTTTTACAGATTCTTGGATTAATTGCATGGATAATTATAGCTCCAGTAATCCCCCTTCTGATTAATTCTAGAAATCATCTACCAGGTGGGATGTCAGGTCGTTCAACGGGAAACTCGACATGAGTATACTCACAGCCGAAGAAAAAAAATTTCTCGAAGAGTCAACAATGAACCAATTCGTAAATAGCGGATACGTTCAAAGTAGAATCAAAGTTTGGGCTAAAAAGAACTTCATTGATGAAGAGAACTATCAAAGACGCTTTCTGGAAGATGACTCTTTATTTTTATCTCTTGAAAATCATATGAAAAATTTAGAAAATGAGGAACTAATCTCCAGAGATGAAATAATAAAATCAATACATAGTCATTACGATTTAATTGAAAAATGGGTTAACCAAATTTTAGAGAAAAAAGATAAAAATATCCATGATATAGATAATAAACAACATTTTGATTATGCATATGTGGCAGTTCTAGATATTTTGGGTATAGGTGCTTTAGAAAAAATGTTTGAAAAAAATAACTAAACCTTGTGTGAAATATACATTATGCCATGTGTCAAAAACAAAGGAAAAGCTAATGCTACTTCACCATCAGACATTACTAAATTATTTAATTTTCTAAGAATTAAGGAAAATTCAACATTTTGTGATCTAGGATGTGGTAATGCGAAGCTATGCATTAAATCAATTACCAGAGTGAAAAAAGCAGTTGGTTTTGAGTGTGATGCCAAACGATATCAAACAGCAAAAAAAAGAGCTAAAAAATTTTCAAACATTAGAATCTATAAAGGAAGTTATGAAACTAAAAACTCCCTTAACAAAATTCGACAGGTAGATGTGTTTTTTTGTGTAAACGAAATCGATTACAAATTTTTAAAGAAACTAGGAAATGTTGTTAAAAAAAGAACTTATTTTATACAGTATTACCTTCCTTCTTGTCCAGTTAAACCACAGTACAAACATGGTTGGTACTATATTATGAAAACACCATTTAGAACCGCAAAAACAAAAAATGAATGGATCACATCACTTCAAAACGGAGATCTTATCAATTTGAAGAAGAAAATTCGTTCGTATTTTAAAAAAGACTACAAAGAACGGATTCAAGATTTGGAAGAAGAATTAAAAGCTAATTTTTAGTAACTAATTTCACCAAAGTTTTACCTAAACGCCATACATTGAAACTTTATCGTTGTCAATACTTATTACATTAAGGGTTTAGGTAACACTTCAAAGATCCATGGCGACGTTAGGGAGTTTGCCTAATAGTTCAGTTCCCCTGATAAGAACTGGAAATTAAACGGTTTTTAATTCACCAACAACAATATTGCTTTAAAAAATCTCAATGATGTTCTTATTAAAAATCTTTTAAGCCTTTTTCAACCATATCCTTGAGAATATTACTCATTCCATCCATTGGAGATGATTTTGACATGTGGCCGGTTTGCTCAAGCATCTCTAGTGTTTCGTCATCTGATTCCTTTTCCTCTACTACCTTTTTCCACCAGTCAGGAAAGCATGCGTTGCCAACTATCTCAGGAGGTACAGTGAGTCTATATTCTGTGCCATATCCATGCCTTCCCCTTGAGAGTGTCTGGGATTTTGCAAGGCCAGTATTGACAATTTCAGTGAGTATCTCAGAGACGCGCCTTGATGTTAGCGGCTTTTTGTCTTTTGCAATTATACCACAATACTGCTTGTACAAAGACGAGGTTGCATACCACTCTTTATTTAAAACAAATGTCAGCCTAGCCAAAGATGCACAAACAAGCTTAAAGTGATACGAAGAAGCTGCAAGTATAATTCCGACGCGATCCCGTTGCAGCTCGTCTGATGCCCTATCAACATGTTCTTTTGTAATTGCCTCTCCCTTTTTGCTAGCAAGATTAGCTGCCACCCGAAGTAAATCAACTGCACGCCTTGCATCACCATGTTCAAGTGAGCTGATACTGGTACAGTATTCCAAAACAGAGTCATCGACTTTTTTTGCAAACGCATCCTTTGCCCTTTCCCTAAGAATTTTTAACACGTCATCCCCAGAGTATGGCTCAAAAAATATCTCGCTTGTTCCAATTCTGGAACGAATCCTGTCATCTATTTCATAGTCTGATAAGACATTATTTGATATGCAAATCATACAAACCAACAGCCCCTTTTGCCGAAAGCCCTCCTCCAGGTCAACTAGCTTGTAGATAAAGTCAGACGGATCTCCGCGCTTGTCATAAAACAAGACATCAAACTCGTCAAGAACTAAAACGTATAGTTTTTTCTTTTCTTCGTGCAATTTTTTTTCTATTGCAGCACCAATCTTTTCAATTGCAGCACCTAGCCCATATGCGCTCTTCAAGTTAGGCTCACCCATCTCTGCTAAAATTTGATTTGCACAACCAAAGACGGTCTTTGCTTTTCGAAGATTTGCAAAACAATACGAAATTCCAGGAAGGTTCTTGCAGACGTATCTTGTAATGGTGGATTTTCCAGAGCCGCTTCTTCCGTATATGGAAATCAGCGGAACAACAAAACCTTGCTTGTATCCAAGCAAAAACCTGACAAGCTCCTCAGCCTGTTTTTCACGGCCTACCACCTTGCTAGGCAGGGACAGAGGATCAAGTGCGGCCTTTTTTGAAAAAAGCGAGTCCTCCTTTTGTATCTTGGAGACTATCTTTGAGAGGTTGAGGCCATCCATCTCTAACTTTCCACTTGAAACGCATTTATTAATATTTTATAAAAATCTCCCTGAACGGATAAAATCTCATTTGGTACTTGGGACCTATAGGATTATTCGGATAATCTTACTATGATTACTCGAAGAGTAGAATTCTTTATGAAGTCATTAACCAAGCAATAGATATTTGATAATAGGGATTTGAAATTTTTTTTCAGTTTCACTCCCTGTTTGATCATTTTGGACAAACTACTTCCCAATAGGGAATTTTTCAATAATCAAAATGAAAGGACTGGTACAATGTCTAAAACTACGGTTATTAAAAAATCTGTTTTTAACAGATTAATTGTCGGCTTAGTTTTTGCTGCAGCATTATCTGTATCTTTTGGCTTTGTAGTTAATGCTGATTCAAATGATGTCCCTGAAGAACAACATCAGTTTGCATTAAAATCAGATCTTATAAAGGAAAATTCTCGTGGCAACATTGTCAATACATGGGCTGTGTGGCTTAAGGTAGAAGGTGACAGGTTCCATATACACACTATAAACAGTCCTGAGCTGACACAAGAAAGACTTGGAGTAATTAGCAAGGTGTTGTTTTCTGATGAAAAATTTTCAAATGGCAATGTGGGGTATTATGGATGGAATAGTGTACTATCAG